>WNFX01003820.1_pt1 | contig 14947 bp, 10 predicted proteins | sample 5400111 | NCBI WGS metagenome assembly WNFX01 (sample SAMN13153363, study PRJNA577476) | soil metagenome | isolation source: 40 cm soil or saprolite under grassland replicate 1 | place: USA:California | collected 2016-06-15 | reverse complement strand
TGTGAACTCTATGGCCGGCAATCTCACTGCTCAGGTGCGCAATATCGCCGAGGTCACAACTGCGGTCGCGACAGGCGATCTGTCGAAAAAGATCACGGTCGATGTGCGCGGCGAAATTTTGCAACTCAAAGATACGATCAACACCATGGTGGACCAACTGCGTTCGTTCGCTTCCGAAGTCACGCGTGTTGCCCGTGAGGTGGGGAGCGAAGGAAAACTGGGCGGCCAAGCGGATGTGCGCGGAGTTGCCGGCACCTGGAAAGATTTGACCGATAGCGTCAATTCGATGGCCGGCAATCTCACCGCGCAGGTGCGTAACATCGCCGACGTCACAACCGCGGTCGCAAAGGGCGACCTTTCCAAGAAAATCACGGTCGATGTCGAAGGCGAAATTCTGGAACTCAAAAACACCGTCAACACCATGGTCGACCGGCTCAATTCGTTTGCGTCGGAAGTAACCCGGGTAGCGCGCGAAGTCGGTACCGAAGGCAAGTTGGGCGGCCAGGCGGTTGTGAAAGGTGTCGCGGGCACGTGGAAAGATTTGACCGATAGCGTGAATTTCATGGCCGGCAACCTGACGAACCAGGTGCGAGGCATTGCCAAGGTTGTGACCGCGGTCGCACACGGCGACTTGAAGCAAAAGCTGCTCCTCGAAGCGAAAGGCGAAATCGGAGCACTCGCCGACACCATCAACAGTATGACGGACACACTCGCAATCTTTGCGGATCAGGTTACCACTGTTGCGCGCGAGGTAGGTGTGGAAGGAAAGCTGGGCGGCCAGGCGAACGTGCCCGGCGCGGCCGGGACATGGCGCGATCTGACCGATAACGTAAATCAGCTGGCTGCGAATCTCACCACTCAGCTCCGGGCAATCGCCGATGTTGCAACGGCAGTTACGGAAGGAGACCTGACGCGTTCGATCCAAGTGCAAGCGCGGGGCGAGGTCGCCTTCGTGAAAGACAACATCAACGAAATGATCCGCAATTTGAAAGACACGACCTCGCGAAATGAGGAGCAGGACTGGCTCAAAACCAATCTAGCGAAATTCTCGCGCATGCTGCAGGGACAAAGAGATCTGCTGACAGTTGGCAAACTTATCTTGTCGGAACTGGCCCCAGTCGTCTCTGCGCAACATGGTGTCTTCTATATCATGGATAATTTGGGGCAAGAGCCTGAACTCAAGCCTTCGGCAAGCTACGCGCACCGCGATCGGAAAGGTGCAAGGAATCGCTTCAAATTGGGGGAGGGTTTGGTTGGGCAAGCGGCGCTGGAAAAAAAACGCATTCTCTTGACTGATGTCCCGTACGGTTATGTGAAGGTGGGTTCCGGGCTGGGTGAGTCGCGCCCGATGAACATCGTTATCCTGCCCATTTTATTCGAAGGAGAAGTAAAAGCTGTGATGGAACTTTCATCGCTCGAGCGCTTCAGCTCGACCCATCAGGCGTTTCTCGATCAATTGACGGAGAGCATCGGCATTGTCCTGAATACAATCGAAGCCAACACCCGGACCGAAAATCTGCTCAAGCAGTCGCAATCGCTGGCGGCAGAGTTACAGACGACGAATCAGGAATTGGAGGAAAGGGCACGGCAACGCACGGAAGCTGAGCGCGCGAATCTGGCAAAAGATGAATTCTTAGCAATGCTGAGCCACGAGCTGCGGACGCCTCTTACCCCTGTTCTCAGTTCCGTTCTTGCTTTGGAGAATGAAGAGAGTATGCCCGAAAATGTCCGCGAATCGCTCCAGATGATCCATCGCAACGTCGAGTTGGAGGCGCGACTCATCGATGATTTGCTGGATTTAACGCGCATCACCAAAGGCAAGGTGCAACTCAATCTGGAGACCGTTGACGCGCATAAGCTGTTGTGTGATGCGCTGGAGATTTGTCAGACCGAGATCGAACAAAAACATCTCAATCTTCGGCTCGATTTGAGCGCGAACAAATTTCATCTCGAGGCCGACCGCGCGCGGCTCCAACAGATCTTTTGGAACCTGATTAAGAACTCGGTAAAATTTACACCCGACGGCGGCCAAATTTCTATTTTGACCAGGAATGATTCCGACGACCAACTGCGGGTCGAAATTGCCGATACCGGTGTGGGAATTGAGCCCGAATCCTTGCCGAAGATTTTTGACGCTTTTGAACAGGGAGGCCGAACGCAATTGGGAGGTTTGGGTCTCGGACTCGCCATTAGCAAAGCGTTGGCCGAGGCGCATAAAGGGACCATCACCGCGGAAAGCGCCGGACAAAACAAAGGTGCCAAGTTCACCTTGATTTTTCCCACTTGCGAAAAGACCGACGATCAAGCTCAGCCAGCCGCCGCTCCAAGGATGACGGAACGCCAGACGATGCGCGTTCTGCTGGTCGAGGATCACGCAGATACAAATCGATCGATTACAAAGTTACTTCAGTTGCGCGGATATGATGTGCAGTCGGCCAGCACTCTTCAATCTGCGCTCGAACTCGCAACGAAAGCGGAATTTGAGGTGCTCATCAGCGATCTCGGATTGCCCGATGGCAGCGGAATCGAGTTGGTTCAAAAGCTGCCTCCCGGACGGCCGCTCCTTACCATCGCTCTGACCGGTTTCGGAATGGAAGATGATATCCGTAAAAGTCACGATGCAGGATTCAAGCATCACCTCGTCAAGCCGATCGATCTGAACAAGCTTGATATGCTCATTCAGGAAGGTGCTACAGTGCGGCCAGAAAAGGGCTCTCCAAAGAAACGCGAATCGTAGAGCCTGATCGCGAGTTTGGCTGGCAAATTCGGGCAATCGAAACGCGAGCATGCCTGACGCTCTTCATTTCTTGGTCGACTCAGTCCCGAAATTTCGATTGAAGGGTAATTTCGGTTAACCATGAATCACGAAAGTCAAAAAGGGGACTTCGATAAAGTGCACATCCTTCATGTCGATGACGACCCGGATGTTCGCCTGCTCATAGCTGGTTGCCTGCAAGAATTTGGTTACGTCGTGTTCACTGCCGGAACGGTCGCGGAGGCGTTGCAATTGGCTAAAAACTTGAAATTCAATCTCTGCATTCTCGATGTGCGACTTCCGGACGGCAACGGCATCGAACTGTGTCAGCGACTGCGCAAGCTGCATCCCGATGTTCCGATTGTTTATTATTCAGCCTACGCAGAGGACGCGGAGCGGCGGGAGGCGCTTTCAAGATGCGGCGATGCCTATCTGCAGAAGCCAGTCTCTGCCGCCGAACTGGAACAAACCATTGCCAGATTGCTTAATTGAAAAGAGCGCGACTGAACCAGATCAGCCTGCGGCATCCGAAGATTTGCCGCGGCGATTGTGCGGCAAAAGTTTAGCAAGCTTGGAAACGGCGATCGAAATTGCTCGCGCCCAAATTATTTCAAAAAACAAAAACGGATAGGACGCGGGCAACTTCCAAGGAAGGCAAACAAACGGCGAAGTGGTATGTTTTGAATGTGGATCGTAAGCAGGATCGATTTGCGATCCAAGCTCGCGAAAAGGGGCGGCCAGTTCAGGATCGTCGCTGAAAAAAGCGCCTGGCCAATAGCGTTCGACAAACTTCCGCGCTGGTTGGCCCCGGTAGAAGTCATGGATAAAAACGGCGCACGGTTTGCCGGTGGCCAGAAGTTGAAGCGCCAGTTTCAGCGCGCGAAATTCTTTCGGGCCATCGATGAGGACCGCGTCACCGGTTTGAAGCCGTTGCGGGAGAATCGCGCGAGAATCTCCGTAGAGAAGTTCAACATTCGCGTATGGCCTGAGCTTCGCTTCGGCGATGGCTGCGTGCCCTTTATCGAGATCAAGCTCAACGCTCACAATTCGCGCCTGCGGGAAACAGCGTGCCAGCATCAACGTGCTCTCGCCACGCATGCGACCCGATTCCAGGATTTGTCTCGGGCCAAGCGGGCGTACCGCCGCATAAAAGAAAAACATTCCGCGCGGGCCGATCCCTTTGAATCCGGCTTCTCGTGGCAGGGCGTCGATCGCACGTCGAAAATCAGGCAATAGTCGGCCGGCTCTCTCTCCAATCGACGCTGCGTTGAACGCCGGTTCGTCCCTCCCGTGGTCGCGCATATGTTAATCAACGGCGGCTCGCTGGCTCAGGCAACGAGAACGTCCCGGCAATAGAGTAGCCGAACGTTTTCGGGATTGGTCGTCGAGGACGTATTATGCTTCAATTTGTCGACATCGGGGCCTGTAGCTCAGCGGTTAGAGCAGGGGACTCATAATCCCTTGGTCCCAGGTTCGAATCCTGGCGGGCCCACTTTTTCAGAGGTCAGAAGTCAGAGATCACCGGACAAATTTGAAGATTCCTTTTCAGCGCATCCTGCGCGGGACGTGGATCGTAATTGAAATCGCGATCTTGACCGCGCTCATTCTGGCCGCTCGGTGCGCAAATTATCAGGACGTGTTCGTTGCTGGGAATGTTTATTTCACTGACGCAGATTGTTACGCGCGGATGACGCGCGTGAGCATGTGCGAGCAGCATCCGGGCTTGATCGTGCGTCATCACGATTTCGAGAATTATCCGCGGGGCACAACTCCGCATACGACCGCGCCGCTCGATTATCTCATTCTCACATTGTCGATCTTGCTTAAGCCGTTCACGGCGCATGCGACCGATCTTGCCGGCGCTTTCATCTCACCGCTGCTTGGGCTGCTCGGCGGTTGGTTTCTTTGGTGGTGGTCGCGGCGGACAAAATTCCGGTATCGCTGGATCCTGCTCATTCTCTACGCTATCAGCCCAATTCTGGTTCACGCAACGGAGCTCGGACGGCCTGATCATCAATCGCTGTCGATCTTGCTTGTCACAATTGCAATCTGCGCGGAATGGATTTTGCAAAGCGGAAAACCAGGAAAATCCGATGCTATACGTGAATCACGTATAACATGGTCTGCTCTGAGTGGGATTTCATGGGGGCTGGCGATATGGGTGTCGCTTTATGAACCGCTGGTATTGTTTCTCATCGTGATTGCAACCAGGGCGCTGCAAGGTCGACATCTTCTTTTTGCGAAAGATCGTCGCATCGGTTTGCTCTTACTTGCGGCAATTATTGTGTTTGCACTCGTGGTTGAGAGACGGGTGCCGCCGTTGTCGATCTTTCATTCCGGAGCGCTTTTCCGGAATTGGTCGCGCTCGATTGGCGAACTTGCTCACGTCTGGCCGGCGAATCCAATTTGGTTTCACTGGGCCGGGTATATGATTGCGGTGGCACCGATCTTGATCTGGTTTGTATTCCGTGATTGGAGAGCGGCCATTGCGGCCGCCAAAACCTCCGGGGGCGAACATCACCTCCGTCCAACGCTGCTGCTTGTTATTTTCGCGCTTCTCTTCGCCACTTACGCACTAACAATTTGGCAGGCGCGTTGGGCTTACTTTTTCATGTCGATCTTTGCTATCGCGTTGCCTTTTTTACTCGCGCCGATCAAGTCACGAGTCGCGGTGTCGATCGCCTTTGCCTTGTCGATCGTTCCGATTCTTGGTGATTGGGACGCTCGACTTTGGCCAAATGAAACCGAATACGCGCGCCGAGTGGAAAGGCGCAATGAATCGGTCCAGTTGCGCGATCTGGCGGTCAATTTGAGATCGCCGGAGACGCATTCGTTTCTCGCACCGTGGTGGATTTCCCCATCCATTGCATATTGGTCGGGCCAGCCTGGTTTGGCCGGCAGTTCGCACGAGAGCCTCGAAGGGATCGTGGAGAGCGCGCGATTTTTTCTTGCGGAAGATTGGGAAACAGCGCGCGTCATCCTGCGCGACCGCAAAGCGGAATGGATACTGGCTTACGATTCCGACCGGGTAGCGCAAAATTCCGCGACAGTTCTGGGAGTGGCGGTGCCGCGCCAGACGCTTTGTTCGATTTTAGATAGAACATCCGCGCAAGTGCCACGATTCTTGCTCTTTTCAGCTCAAAACGGGGTCGGCAAACTCTATCGAGTTGGGAATAATCGGTGAAAAAGTAGGGAATTTCCTATGAGTTTGCGTTGACAGAATTGACGAGCTTCACAATAATAACCCGTGTTAAAGAAATTCATTCCGCAAAAACCGATGCCGGCGATGGAAGAGGGGTCGTCGTATTCAACTGTGGATGATTACAACCGGCCTGCAGGGGGCGAACAATCAAGAACATCACCATCAACCGACTATCAAAAACATATGGCAGAACATTCCGGAAAAGACATTCTTTCGAGCGATGTCGAAATCAAAGGCTCGATCAAATTTCAGAAAGAGCTTCTTATCGATGGGAAGGTTGAAGGAGAAATTAATTCTGATGGCGTGCTGACGATCGGCGAGAACGCTGACATCCGAGGCGAAGTCAAAACCAAGTCGATCACGGTCTTTGGAAAGGTGCAGGGCAACATCACCGTGGCCGAGCGTTGTGAGCTAAAAGCAAAGTGCACATTGCAAGGAGATTTGAAAGCGGCCCGCCTTGTTATCGAAGAAGGCGCCACCTTTATCGGGAAGTCGGAAGTGACCAGCGGAGCGAGCCCGGCAAAATCGGTGACGGGACGTCCGGAAATTGTCCGGAACGAAGAGCCGGTCAAAGCCGTCTTCGGCGGTCGCACCTAAAGAGAGGGGTCTTCGCCTAGCAAACCAGTGGCCAAGCCGTCGCCTGCCAAGGTCAGTGTGGAATGTCCACACTGCGGCTTTAAGCAAATGGAGTATGTGGCGGCGAAGAGCATGCTCTGCCGCCAGTGCGGACGCTATTTCTCTCCATTTACGCCTAAACCGGGGTTAAAGCTCCACACAAAAGACGAGGCGCCCCTCGGATCGGACTCTTTCGGTCTGCGCAAAATTGAACGTCTCTGGAACAAGCAACGCACTCGCGTGGTTGCCTGCTTTGAGTGCAAGCGTAAACATGAAGTCAGCGAAGCCGCGACATCGACAAACTGCCCGGGCTGCAGCGCACATATTGATCTTCGCGATTACAAAATTGCTACCAGCTTTAGCCGATCGATTCGCACGCGGGGCGATGTTCATCTGACGACTAAAGGCGATCTGAGCAGCACAAGCGTTCTTTGCCGGTCGGCCCTGCTCGAGGGCAAGTTGCGCGGCAATCTCCAGTGTGAGACTTCGGCCACGATTAACCTCGTTGGAAAAATCCCGGGTCGCCTTGTCGCCAACTATGTCTGTGTTGAACGAAAAGCCGACGTCCAATGTTATCGGCGGGTGAGGGTGGCGAACATCGATATCAAGGGGCGAATGTCTGGAGAAATTATCGCCACAGGCGCCGTGAATATTCATAAAACCGGAGTGCTGGAGGGCAATGTCACGGCGAAATCGATCACGATCGACAAAGGTGGAATTTTTTCCGGTCAACTGGTGATTGGGCACGCTGATCTTACGCAAGCGGAACTGCTGCCGGAGCAAAAGCCGGCGGCCGTTGGCGCGCTCTCGTCCGATATCCCGGGAGCTACGGCGCGGCCTTTACCCGCCACTTAAGCTTCGGTTTCGATGCAAAAACTGCGTCCACGCAGTCCCTACGAAAAACTCGGCGGCTACGTGCACCTGCCGCGTTTAATCGACAAAGCCAGATTGCACCGGAAGGGGTTGCTCAATGGATACAATTACAAAACCGTCGGCTTCGACAAACATTTGCTCGCGTTTCTAAAGCTCAATCCGGATGCGTTTGAGGAGGTGGCGAACCGCCTGGATTCAGATAATGCGGTGTTAACATGGGTTCAGGAACACGGCGCGAAGCATTCTCCGGAAGCGATCACGCAGTGGAATGAAGTGATGATTTCCCGTCACCCGGACACGGCTGCGAAAAAAGCCCGTTTTCTCCACTTTCTCAAGGAAGCAGGCGGCGAAGGCCGCAAGGATATTCGAACTTACTTCGATCTCATCGAATTCGACGAAGGTCGACTCAAATAAGGTTTGCGAAGATCACATTTGCTCTTTCCAGCGTTTCTTTACTTCCGATATCGAGCCACTTCCCTTTGATCTGGAAAGTTTTTACCGGCTTGCGCTGGTAAAGCCATTGCACAAATCGGCCCGGCTGATCGGGATTGTTTCCGGCGGCAAGGTAGGTAGTCACGAGCGAAAGGACTTCGGGCGAATAATAGTAGATCGCCAAGGCGGCTAAAGTGCTTCGCGGCTTTTCCGGCTTTTCCTCAAAGTGGGTGATACTGTTGTTCGAATCGATCGTGATGTTGCCATACTTTTTGATCACCTCCAGATCTTCGACATCGTAAACGGCAACGGTCGCCAAGGTCTTTTTTGCATAATCAACAAAGCCGCGCAGTGATTCACTGAACAAATTATCGCCTGCGATGATGAGCAAATCGCTCTGCCCTAAATTTTCCCGGGTCATGACAAAATTGATATCGCCGATCGCACCCAGTTTATCGTCATCGCTTTTCGAACCATCGTTAATGACTTTGAACTTGAGCACCGGTTGGCGCTTTTGATAACGGTCCGCCCAAGTCTGAAAATCATTCGCGAACTTGTCGTTGGTTATGATGTAAATGTTCCCAAGATCGGGAACGCTCGCGAGATTATCCGCGAGCCATTCGATCATCGGCTTGCCTGCCACCTCCAGTAACGGCTTGGCTTTATCGAGGGTCAGCGGATAAAGACGGGTCGCATAACCGGCAGCCAGAATTATTACGTTCATGCGGTGCGAGACGATAGACGGCGCGGGAAAATCGGCTAACGATTTTCAATGCTCGCCTGTCTTCACGGCCGCCACTTGCAGATGTTTTTGGAGCGCGGCGATACGTTGTGAATCGGTGATTTTGCTCCGAGTAGAACGATCCGCGACATAGAGAGTATCGATCGCCGCCCCATTCTCCGTGCTAATGCGCGAGAGCGCGATGGAAACGCCTTCCAAGTCGAGGCACGAAAGGAGATCGTAGAGCAAGCCAAGGCGGTCCGGTGTTTGAATTTGGATGAGCGTATAAGTGGGATGGGCCTTGTTATCTATCACGATCCGCGTGGGAAATTCGATTTCCTGAACAAGGCGGCGACTTTGACCTCTCGCTTGTTCCATCAAGCGCCCAAAATCGAAGTCGACACTCTCGAGCGCAGCCGCCAAAGTTTTTTGAACGAGCTCGATGTCCGCCTGGTCAGTAACCGCGCGTGCTTTTGTGTCGCAAACTCGAAAAATGTCGAGAACGACGTTATCTCCGCGGGAAAAAATATCCGCGCTCAAGATATTAATGGGAACGACCGAAAACGAGCCGGCGATTTTGGCCAGTAGTCGTTCGCGGTCCCAGGTGCAGAAGCTGACGATGCTGTGACCCTGTTCGGGAAACGGATGCCAGTTAATCGCCGGGGCCAGCGGCTGCTTTCCAGGAGTGGACACGTTCTCGGCAAATGATCGAAAAAGTTCAAGGTGCCCGACAATCTCGGGAACATTGAAGGCGCGGAAATAATTGTCCGGCATAAAGTCAAAGTGCGCTTCAATCTCCTCCGCATAATCGGGGGCAAGGTTATCGGCGACAGAGCGCTGCAGGCTTGCCCGCTCGATCCTTGTTTGCTCATAGTAGGATTTTTGGTCGACCAAATATTGCGAAGTCGCATGAAAGAGTTGCCAGACGAGCGATTCCTTCCAGTCCGACCATGCTTCCGCGCTTGTGCCCTGGCCGTCAGCGAGAGTGAGCAGCATCAGCGTATTCAAGTTTTTTTGATCACGAACTATTCTGCTCAACTCTACCACTGTGGCGGGATCATCCAGGTTTCGCTGCTGCGCGATATTGGAAAGAGTGAGGTGATGATCGACGAGAAGTATAAGAGATTTGCGCTGATCGGGTGACAATTGCAGTCGTGTTGCGACCCGCTGGGCAAAAAGCGCGCTTGCTTCGGAATGCGGCCGCGCTCCCACTGCTTTACCGGTGTCATGCAAAAGCAGGGCCAGATAAAGCACAAAAGGATCTTCAAGTCGCTCAAAAAGTTTTCGATACGGAACCAGCTTCGGATCGTCCGTCTGGGACAAAGCATCGAGTTTTTCGATGCAAACCAGCGTGTGCTCGTCTGCAGTATAGCGATGACGAAACTCGTGTTGAACGAGGCAGGTCAGTTGTCCAAACTCGGGAATGTAGCGCCCGAGAAAATCCACTCGATGCATCATTCGCAGGATGCGTCCCGCTTTCCCCTTTTGCGATAAGATGGCCTTGAAAATTTCGCGCGGCGGCTTGGCATACTGATATGTGCGTGTGATTTGTCTAAGGCTTCGGCTAACCAAGTCCGCCAGGTCTGGACTTAGATCCAGTGCCCGCTCCTGCACCAGCTGAAATACCTGCATCATCTGCGCCGGTTCTTTGTGAAAGAGATCGCGTTGACCAGTGTGGAGTTGTCCATTGCGAATGAAGAATGACCCAACCCGCGTCTCGTCGCTGCGCACCAATGGCAGAAACCCGAAGAGGGAACGTGTTCGTTCCGTGGCGCGCCCGCTCGCAAACTGTTCCGTGATTCGCTCGGTTACGCGAAAGATGTTTCGGGTGTGCTCATAGTACTCGTGCATGAGCGCCTCGCTTCGGAGCTGTCCCCGGGCCTGGGAGTAGTTCAAGCGTTCCGCAACCTGCTCCTGCATATTGAGATGGAGAAAATCCGTTGCCCGCCCCGTGGCATAGTGCAGGTCCGTGCGAACGCGAAGGAGGAAATCGTAAGCCCGTTCGATCCGGCGCTGATCGGATTCGCTCAACCAATCTTTGCCGACAAGATGCGTCGTGGTCAGGGCACCTTCCTTGAAGTAGGTCATCCAGAGCAAATTTTGATAATCTCGCAAACCGCCGCATCCGCTTTTCAGGTGTGGTTCTTGCATGTAAACACTGTCGCCAAATTTTTTATGGCGCGCGATTTGGTCCTGCATCCGCATCTCGACATACGGCCGTTCATTACCAGCAACACATTTTGAGCGGAATTGATTTCGAAATTCGCGCGCCAGCTCGGCATCTCCCGCCAAACAACGCGACTCGAGCATGGAGGTTTTTGTCCGCATGTCGCGATTGGCCTGCATGATCGCCTCCTTAATCGAGCGAGTAGAATGACCGACCTTGAACCCAATATCCCAGAGCAAATAGAGGATTTGCTCAACGATTTGCTCGAGGTAGGGCGAGACTTTTCTGGCGTTTTGCCCGTGCAAGAGCATCACGTCGACATCGCTGAAGGGATTGAGCTCGCCCCGGCCATAACCGCCCAGGGCGATGAGGGCGAGCGGAACTTTAGCCTTCTTCTCGATTCTCGCCGAAGCGGTCGCCGCCGTGAAAATGTGGCGCAATAGAACATCAACCAGATCGGCCCGTCGGGCGCAAATTTCACGGCCACCACCGCCGGCTTGGTGCTTCAAACGCAATCGATGCTCTTCGATCTTGAGAAACTTTTTGTAAAAGGGAAGGGCTTCCGTGGGACGCCTGGTGCCAGCGGCGGCGAGTTGGTTCTCCGCGTGCGCGAGAACTTGCTCGAGATGGCGAGACATGGTGATTGTCGATCTTAGCGCGGGATGTTCACCGCGCCAACGAACTGTAATCGCTCGCCGCGGCGAGCTCGACGGGAGACGAGTTTTGAATAAGGGATCGCGTCGCCCGGAAGGAGACGGCTAGAGCTCGATCGCGTAACGCTTCATTTTGTTATAAAGCGTCGGCCGTTGAATGCCGAGAAGTTGGGCGGCTTTCTTCTTGTTCCCATGACATTGCGCGAGCGCTTGAAGAATCGTGTTTCGCTCCATGTCATCTAGCGTCAGCACGCCCGTTCGCTGCGCAGTCCCGCGCTCGGCCCGCTGCAGCGTGTAGGGCAACTGCAACTCTGTCGGCAACTCTTTTATGCCAATCAGGTTTTGCCGCGCGAGCACGACCGCGTACTCCATCGCATTCTGCAATTCGCGGACGTTCCCTGGCCAGGCATAGTCGAGCAATTTTTGGAATGCGTCCGGCGCGATCATTGGCTCGGGTTTGCCCAGTTGCTGGGCAAATTGTTTCACAAACGAAGCTACCAGCGGTGGAATGTCTTGTTTCCGTTCGCGGAGCGGCGGCACTTCGATCTGAAATGTATTGAGCCGGTAATACAAATCCGAGCGCAGGCGGTTCTCGGCAAGCGCCTGGGCAATGGGGCGATTGGTCGCGGCGATGACGCGGAAATCGGCTTTCAGGATGTGCGTGCTGCCCAGCGGCCGGTACTCCCGTTCCTGGAGTACGCGCAAAAACCGAGTCTGCAGATCCGTCGGCATATCGGAGATCTCATCCAGAAATAATGTGCCTCCGCTGGCGGCGGCGATCATTCCGGGAAAATCGTTCATCGCGCCGGTGAACGCGCCTTTTACATAGCCAAAGAGTTCTCCTTCAATCATTGTCTGTGGAAATGCGGCGCAGTTGAGCTTCACCATCGGTCTGGCCGCGCGACGGCTGCGGGTGTGAATCACATTCGCGATTACTTCTTTTCCCGTCCCGCTTTCCCCCGTAATTAGGACATTTGCGTCTGAGGGCGCCATCGCCTCGATCAATTCGCCGATCTCTTGCATCACCTTGCTTTTAAAAATGGGAGCGAGGCGGGTTTCGGCGATTTCTAGACGTTTCTCCAGTTGTTCTGTTTTTTGTCGCAGTTCCTTCGTTTCGCGAAGAAGCGATTCCTTTTCCAAGGCTTTTTCGACCAAGCTGATCAATTCTTCCGGCGCGTATGGTTTGCTGATGAAATGAAAGGCCCCGCGCTTGATCGACTCGATCGCGTTGCTTAAGGAATCGTGCGCCGTCAAAATAATGACCTGCGTCCCAGGAGACTCGGCCTTGATTTGATCGAGTGTTTGCAGCCCCTCGGCGTCGGGTAATTGTAGATCAAGCAAAACCAGATTGGGCGACTTCGTCTTCAACAATCGAAGTCCTTGAGAAGCCGTGGCAGACGTTTCAATCTGATAACCATGCCGGCCAAGAAGTGCTTCCAGAGTCAGGAGGATCGGCCGCTCATCGTCAATGACGAGGATTCGACGTTTCTCGGTCTTCATGGAGAAAAACTCTGCCAGATCGTAATATGTCTTTGATCGTTTCTCCCATCGACCGGCTGAGAATTTGGATCCAGCAGTTCACCTCTGTTTTGCGGACAAAGGCAATGTAATTGTCGTGACCAGAACGGATTCCGCTGGATCATAATGAGCCCGCAACTTGCCGCGGTGAGCTTCGACAATAGCGCGTGCGCGGTTTAGTCCAAGCCCATAATGACCAGGGCTGATTTGCCGAAGCGGTTCGCGTCCCCAGTTTTCGGTGGCTGATTCGAATCGCGATTTTGGCTCGCGAAGAGTGAAAACAAATCGGTCATTGTCGATCTTGGCCGCGACGCCGAGAGCACCTTCGCCGCGCTCATGTCTAAAAGCGTTTTTAAAAAGTTCGATCAACGCCTGCTGAAGCAATTGCGGATCGATATCGAGGATGGTCTCACCTAGTTGAACCTCCCATTTGATTTCCCCACTCTCTTTCGGAAAATCATTCGCGATTTTCTTGCCCAGGTCTTCGATAAAATCCGCCCCTCCATAAGGCATGAATTCCGTTTTAATCTGACCCAGGCTTGCCGAAAGATTTTGCAAAACCGCGTTCAGCCCGGAGAGCGTCTCGCGCAACTTCATGATCTCCTCTTTGACTTCGGTGTCCGTGGTCAATTCGCCGATATAGGCGCTTTGCAGCTCCACTGCGTTCAAATGATTGCGCAAATCGTGACTCAGTTGCCGACCAAACCGCAAGAAGTCGATCCACCGAAGATTTGGCAAATCTTGAGCATCAGAACTGAGCGTTGCCATATTCGACGCAAAGTTACCCACTATCCTGCGAGTGAAAATGTCTCATCGCCCGGCTGCTCGCCTGGGGCGACTCGAATATCGGAATCGTTGGCCGCCAGATGATGCAGAACGTGAAACACGTCTTCGGGATCCGCGTCGAGCGAGCGGCCGATTTCTTCGGCCGTTTTTTCGGTCCCGGCGCTTAGGTTTCCACGCACCTGTTTTTGCAATTCCAGCAATTTTGTCGCCGCCCTTTTTCCTGCCTCCACGCCAGGCTGATGATAAGCATTAATGTTGACGAGCGATCCATAGAAACCGACCGCCCGCTCATAAAGCGCGATCAATGCGCCGATGCTAAACGCGTTCACTTCCGGGATGCTCATTGTAATCGATTCGCGGCCGCTCTCGTAGAGTGCGTTCCGTGTTCCGCGCAGAAATCCCTGAAGATAATCCCCGCTGGTAATGCCATCCTCCACCTCGAAGGCCGCACCTTGTCGATCTTTGCGAACCTCGATCAAGGTGACGAAGAAATTCAAAACACCGTCGCGCAATTGCTGGACATAAGCGTGCTGATCGGTCGAGCCTTTGTTCCCATAAACCGCGATGCCTTGATGAACGACGTTCCCGCCAAGGTCCTTTTCCTTGCCTAACGATTCCATCACCAGCTGCTGCAAATATTTGCTGAACAAGGCGAGCCGATCCTTGTACGGCAAAACGACCATGTCTTTCTCGCCTTTACCGTTGCCGATGTAATACCACATCAGGGCCAGAAGCATCGCCGCGTTTTGCCTGACATCGGGAATGCGCGTTCGCTCGTCCATGGTCGCGGCGCCGGATAAGAAGTTGTCGATATCAAAGCCTTCGAGCGCCATCGGAACGAGGCCGACTGCGCTCATGATCGAGGTTCGTCCGCCGACCCAATCGTGCATCGGGAAGCGGTCCAGCCATCCATTCTTTTTGGCGTACTTATCGAGCTCGCTTCCAACGCCGGTAACGGCGACGGCTTGCCTGCCAAATTGAAGTCCGGCTGACTTGAATTTTGCCTCTGCTTCCAACATTCCGTTGCGCGTCTCCTTCGTCCCTCCGGACTTCGAAACCACGACGACAAGGGTGCACGCAAGTTCCTTGTCGATCTTGGCGAAGATCCGATCGAAACCATCCGGATCGGTGTTGTCGAAAAAATAAATGTCCATCGGATCTCGCGTTGATCCAAGCGCATCCGCGATGAATTGTGGTCCGAGGGCGGAACCACCAATCCCGATCA
>WNFX01003818.1_pt1 | contig 14948 bp, 10 predicted proteins | sample 5400111 | NCBI WGS metagenome assembly WNFX01 (sample SAMN13153363, study PRJNA577476) | soil metagenome | isolation source: 40 cm soil or saprolite under grassland replicate 1 | place: USA:California | collected 2016-06-15 | reverse complement strand
ATACCCACATTCACCAGCATTGGCCAGATCATTCGCATGAACATGCGCACTATCACCAGAATAGATGAGCAAGACAGGAGTTTAAATGCCGAAGGACCCACTGGTTGTAACTGCTCGAGAATCGTTGCGGAACCTGGATTCCGAAAAGGTTGTTATTCTTAATGGCGATGTAGGACCGATAAGCCCTGAACAAGAGTATGAGTTGTGCTCTTTTATCAAACATGGCGGTGGATTAGTATGCCTGGGTGATGCAGCCGAGGCATATCGAGAATATCCCTTGCTAGGTGAAGTACTCGGTCATATTCATGGTATATGCACCCCACGTAGCGAAATCATCGCTCGTGCAGCTACAACTGATCATTACCTGACCCGCCGTATGGACTCTTCATTTACCGTGCACGAGGGAGTGTACTTATTGAATAGTGTCCCTACCGATGCTGTGATTCTGTGGCAAGCTGCATGGCGCTATGCGAATTACACAGTTGCGTATACACAAGAATTTGGTCAAGGGCGTGTATTCTGTACTACTCTTGGAAGTAACCGGCAGACTCAAAATGTCCCTACATTTCAACAACTGTTATTTCGTGCAAGTCGCTATGTGGCTGGTGCCGAGACGAGGGAACAAACGAAACGCGTGGCGATGATTGGCTATGGAGCCATTGGCTTCGAGCATGGAACCGCTATCAATAATGTAACTGGGTTGGAGTATACGCTCGTTTGTGATCGCAATGAGGAACGTTTGGCTATTGCACGCCAGGCATTTCCTGGCGTGAGCACCTGTACAGAACTGAGGGAGATTGAGGAAGATCCAGATATTGATGTCGTGATAGTCTCGACTCCACCTGATACGCATGCCGCTATTTCCAGGCAAATGCTGCGTGCAGGAAAACATGTTGTTTCAGAAAAGCCGTTTTGTCTAACAACTTCTGAAGCCGACGAATTGATCCAGCTTGCTCAAGATAATCAACGAGCATTAACGGTTTATCAGTGCCGGCGTTGGGATCCCGACTTCCTGGCGATTCAGGAAGTTCTCAAGCGTGGAACCATTGGTGATATTTTTCATATTGAAACATTTATTGGGGGCTATGCGCATCCATGTAATTACTGGCATTCTCACGAACCTATTTCAGGTGGTGTCTTTTATGATTGGGGTTCGCACTATCTGGACTGGATTCTACAACTCGTTCCCGATACTGTTGTGAGTGTACGAGGCGTAGAACACAAACGCGTCTGGCATGACGTCACTAATGCCGATCACTCCAGCGTGTATTTGCGTTTTGCCAGTGGAAAGGAGGCAGAATTCATGCACTCGGACATAGCAGCCGCCATGAAGCCTAAATGGTATATCCTGGGCACACGAGGCGCGATTGTCGGGCACTGGCGACGGGAAACTGTGAAGACTCGTCGCTGGTCGGGAGACTTGATTGAGGAACACTTGGCTCCCTCAGAAGCGTTACCTGAGCTCTACGTGTATACGCGGGAAATGAGTGGCGCTATCCATGAACAGCATCTGATGTTACCCGAACCCCCGTTGTACGCCTTCCATCGCAACCTCGCGAATCACCTTCATTGTGGTGAACCATTAGCTGTACCACCTGAACAGTCAAGACGGAATATTGCTGTAATGGAAGCAGCCAAACATTCGGCAGAATACGGTGGAGAGACAATAACATTGGAATGCTAACAGGTTAACACATGCAAAGCGAATCAGCACAACTTTCTTCAATACTCGGCATCGATATAGGTGGTACCACTAATCATCTACTTCAGAGAGACTCAGCATACCGGGTTTTAGCACGTCTGGTGCGTACACCTCAATCTCTTCTCCATCTTTTGTGATCTGCCCAACAGTGAACGTATCAGAAAGATAGCTCTCTTTGGCAAGCGCCGTAAGCGCTGGAAAGAGCACTACTAGTGCCTGCTTAAACTGCTCGGTATTCGTGCTACTCCACTCCATGCTTATATCAGTACCTGCTTTGCTACTTCCTTGCGTATAAATATCAACAAAACACGTGTAGTGCTTGCTACCGTTCTCATTAATCACAATTCTGGGATTGAAGGTCATATTCCCACTTCTTGTACCCTTAGGTACCATACTTGGGCCTGCGGCAGCATTGAGTCGCTGCACAACAGCAAAGACTTCGGTGAGCATGATTTCACCGGCCTCACGATCACCAAGAGACTTTTTGGAGGTTGCCATTACCAGTGTATCCTTTCTCTATACTTCATACCATATACTAGCAAGCGAAACAGTGGACGTCAACAGGAAGTAGGCCAGGCAAACGCGCGCGTTTGCCTGGCCTACTTCCTGTTGAGTATTTCCTACTTCTAAGCTTCCGCTTTCTCTTTCTTGTACTGCTCTATAATCTCTTGCTGCACATTAGGTGGAACCTCTTCATACTGGTAGAATTCCATCGTGAAGGAGCCGCGTCCCTGTGTGATCGAACGTAGATCAGATGCATAGTGTAACATTTCGGCTTGAGGTACATTGGCGGTGATCTGTTGCATACCATCGCCAATAGGTGCCATACCAAGTACACGCCCGCGTTTTGTATTGATGTCACTCATAACATCGCCCATGTTGCTTTCCGGAACGGTAATGGTAACGGTCATTATTGGCTCCAGGATAGTCGGGCTGGCTTGCGGCACTGCCTCTTGCATACCTAAAGAGGCTGCAATCTCAAACGACTGCGCGGATGAGTCGACAGGGTGATATTTTCCATCTACCAGAGCTACTTTGATATAAAGCAGCGGATTGCCGGAGATAAAGCCGCGCTTGAGAGATTCCCGTACACCTTTTTCGACACCCGGGATGAATTGTCCAGGTACCACCCCACCTACAATTTTATTATCAAAAACAAAGGTTTCTTCGCCGCCCATCGGTAATGGTTCAATCTCTAGCCATACATCACCGAATTGACCATGACCACCACTCTGTCGCTTATGGCGTCCGTTTGCTCGTGCCTTCTTACGAATCGTCTCACGGTAGGAAATTCGTGGGTCACGTACCTCCAGGTCTACGCCGTATTTACGTTTGATGCCTTCGACCACAATTTGGATATGTGATTCGCCCATGCCAGAGAGAAGCACTTCCGCGGTTTCTGGGTCACGTGAGACGTGCAGGGTGCGATCTTCTTCAGCCATACGTGACAGCGCATTGCTCATTTTATCCAGATCAGCTTTGCTCTTAGGGAAAACCGCTACAGTAAAACAAGGTTCAGGGAAGTTAATTGGCTCCAATGAATTGGTTGTGTCTTTACTGCTGGTTAGCGTATCTCCGGTGTGGGTGTTTGCAAGTTTTGCTACTGCCCCAAAGTCGCCTGCTGCAATCTCTGTTGCGTTTTCTTGGGTTTTACCGCGCTGAATGATCAATTGCCCAATACGCTCATCAGCTTTTGTTTGTACATTATATACATGACTATCTGGTTTGAGTGTGCCAGAATAGATGCGGAAGGTGCTGATTGTGCCTACCTGAGCAGCAGCAGTCTTAAAAACAAACATTGAAAGGTTGTTGCCAAATGCTTGCGCATCTTCTGGTACAGAATCTTCCGCACTGGGCATATAATCTACAATTGCATCGAGAAGTGTCTGCACACCGACATTTTTGCTGCCTGAGCCACACAATACCGGAATGAGCTCACCGCTGCGTGTCCCTTTTTTAACAACGGAGAGAATTTCCTCGTCGCTTAACTCTTCACCTTCCAGGAACTTTTCCATAATATCGTCGTCGCTCTCGACTGCTGACTCTATTAGTTGTTCGCGGTAACTGCTAATTTTATCTTGTAGCTCAGAAGGAATAGCGACTGTTTGTACTTTATTGCCTCCCTCAAAGGTAAAGGCTTTCTGCGAAACAAGGTCGATGACTCCCTTGAAGCCCGACTGCTCGCCTATGGGTAGTTGTAAAGGAACAACTTTTAAACCAAATTGCTTGCGCAGCGATTCCAGAGCCTGGTCAAACGACGTATTTTCACGATCAAGCTTGTTGACCAGCACCATACGTGGTAGTTTGCGCTCGTCGGCATATTTCCAGGTAAGTTCTGTACCGACCTCTACACCTTTTTCAGCCGTCACAACAACGAGTGCTGCATCAGCAACACGTAGAGCCGCTTTTACTTCACCCACAAAGTCGGCGTACCCAGGGGTGTCGATGAAGTTGATTTTCGTATTTTTCCATTCAACTGGCAGCGCTTTTGCATGAAGCGTCATGCCCCGTTTTAATTCATCGGGATCATGATCGCCGATTGAACTGCCCTCATCCACCTTACCCTGTCGTGTCACAGCTCCGCTATCATAGAGCGCCGCATCTACCAGAGACGTTTTGCCCGATCCAACATGGGAAATCAATGCCACATTGCGAATATGTTCCGCTGTATAGACCTTCATGAAATCTAAAATCCTCCTGAGTATCTATGCACGAGGCAGCCTTTTATGACTGTATAGCTCATGATTTGCCTGTCCGAGGCCGCCGCAATCGCATGCCATGAGTAGAATGTACCGTCCAGGTTAAAAAATATACACGTATCCAATATGCTTTGTCTGGTATGTTGTAGTATAACAGTATCAGATAGTTTGTACAACTCAAATTTTAACAAATGTCCTTTTTTTTGAAGGAGTTCCTCTCATGTTAACACTACCAAAAGCTATCACCTTTGATTGTTATGGCACGCTTATAGATTGGGAGAGCGCAATTCAGCAGTTCTTCGCTCAGAGTCTGGCCTCGAAGGGTTTCAGAGATGTTGACCCATTAACCCTACAAGCAGAATGGGAAGAAATCCAATTCAATTACATTCAGGAACAATATCGTCCTTATCGCCAGGTGCTCCTCAATACGTTGAGAATGGCCTTTGAAAGTTATCAAATTCCTACAGACAATGAGGAATGCGATAAGTTTGCTAATTCTATGGGCTACTGGAAACCGTTTCCCGATACCAGGGATGCTATTCTAGAGCTACAGAAGCTGGTCAAAGTGGTACTAATAACGAATACGGACAACGCGATCATCGCCGAAACGGAACACACGATTGGCGTGAAGTTTGATGAGATCATTACTGCCGAGCAGGCCCAAGCTTACAAACCCAGTCACAAGGGATTTCAACTGGCTCGGGAGCGGCTAGGATTGGATGTATCAGAAATCTGGCATGCCGGGTTTGGCTTCAAATACGATATTGTGCCTGCAACAGAATTGGGCTATACAACTGTGTGGGTGAATCGACAGGGTGAGGTTCGTCCAGTAGATGTGAAGGAGACGTTCCTGGTGGGAGATCTGAGAACGCTGGCGTACTTGGTTAAAGGAATTTCCGTTTCAGGGTGAGTCTTATCGCGGCTTATTTTGCTTCTTTCCATCGTGATATCCCCTTTTGATAGATGTGGTTTGTCCAGTACCTGAGATACTTGCTCTTCTGCATTTGTCGTGCTCAACAGTAAAGAGAAAGTAGCGAGGGTGGTCTGCTAAGCAGTAACAGACCTATTCAATGTGTAAAGGATGATTTTTTGGAGAAACATTCCTCAATGCTCATCTGAATTGATTGCTCGAAGGGTCGATAGAATGGCTGAATTGATTACCTTCGTTCTGCAAAGAGCTTGTTATGCCTATCCTACCAGATTCGCCCTCGTTGAGGAGCCTACCGTGCGCTTATAGCATAAAATATACTTTCAAAATCCCTTGTTCCATGTTAAAATATGGACGCGGAGATAATATTGATGGTAAGCCACTTTAGTCAGCAATCTCTCCTTGCGGGGTAACTTCACGCATGAGATGGAGTGATGTCTGTGTATCTTGAATCGAACAGATACCTGGATTTGTAGGGGAGGCTACACCTATGAACCAAGGAGGTCAAGACGATGAAGTCGAGACACTCATCACTATTGCTCATGCGACGCATTTTTCTCGTCCTGGCTATATTTGCTTTCTGTGCCCTCCTTGCAGTACAGGCAGAACCGGCCGCTGCCACCAGCACCTCGCAAGTGCGTGTTATCCAGGCATCACCTGATATTGCAACTGTGGTTGTCTTCGTTGATGGGAAAAAGCTCCTGAGCACCACCACGTTTGCAGTGGTCACCGACTATGTGACCATTCCAGCAGGGCCGCACAAAATCCAGGTAGCTACGATTGGCAGAGGCGCGAGTGCGCCAGTGATTTCACAAACCCTCTCGGTCAATCCCGGTCTTGCATACACAGTGGCAGCCGTTGGCACGAAATCGACCGGCTTGTCGCTTGAAGTCTTCACGGACGACAACCAACTTTCGACAGCTATGGCGAAGGTACGCATCTACCACCTCTCTTCAGGGACAGGGGCTCTGAGTGTGTCAACGGGTACAAAAGTGCTGCTAAGTGGATTGAGGTCACGGCAAGCCAGCAATTATCTCACTCTTCCCCTGGGTTCGTATACGTTCAATCTAGAGCTCATCAAGCCTGACACCAAGATTCAGGTTTCCGCAACATTGCGGGCGAATACTGTGAGTAGCATATTCATTGTGGGCGGTCTATTCAAGGGAGCACCCAGGCTTCAGCTTGTGATGAAGCAGGTGCCAGGCTTACCCGGCCAACCTCAAAGGAGCGCGCACTCAAATACAGGTGCTGTACCGGGTAGCTCACACCCGTTGATGCCCTGGTTCCCCTTGGTAGTCGGAGTACTCGTTCTTATAGTAGTCATCGGTGTCGGCCTCCGATTCGCCCCAATGCTCGTCAAGACGAGTACTCATCTTCTTCCCCAGAGAGTCAAAATTCCTGTTACCCTGCCTTTACAAGGACAGGCACAAGCGCAGCACTCTAAAAAATCTGGGGTGCTCTTCCTCACCTCGCTTGCTCTCCTCGCCGTACTTGGTGGTGTAGGAATTGGTGCAAGTCTCTGGTTTTACACAAATCAGCATAACGCCCTTTCCGCCGGTCCGTCATCAAGATCCTCCCTGGTACAGCCATCTCCATCTCCCAAAGTAAACCCTGAGCCAACGGCCACGTCAACGACAGTTCCTGTATCACCACCATATCCAACTCTCGCCCGACTCTATTCGGGCACCATGCGCGATATACCAACCGGCATGACGACAAGCATATCTCTCACATCAATTCGGCAACAGCAGGGCAATGTCAGTGGCTACTTCAGTGTGTCTGAGAATAATCTCTTCAGCGAAATACCCAAAAGTGGCCCTTTCCAGGGAACAGTCAGTACTTCTAAAGAAGTGCAGTTCACGCTTCTAGACAACACAGGGCAGGCGGCTTTTTCTTTTAATGGTTCGATACTGGCGGACAAAAGCATTGAAGGAACGTACTGTAGCCTTCAGGTGGCTGCAGGAAAATGTAGCGACTACGGCCTTTGGAGCGTTTCTCTCGCAAGCTGAGTCTCGGTCGCTCCGACCTCGCTTGACAGCCCTGCCAGTGTGAACGTTTGCGTTGACAACCACCCCTCTTTCGACTAATATTAGAGAGGAGCTCAAAGTAACTCTTCTTATCATCGTCGTAGTATGGCTCTCAATACTTGAGTAAATATAGAAGCTGAGCTTTTTTAGAGGGAGGTATTTACCGTGAGCACCAACCTGCAACTTCCACCCAATGTGAAGAGGCCGACGCCGTCCGAACGGCTTAAAAATTCGCTCACGAGAAATCGGCGTATCGCAATCATTGGAGCAGTGATCCTTCTGCTGGTAGTCTCAACCCTCGGAACTCTATTTGTACTTGCCCACCAGAGAACAGCCAACTCAAATGCGTCGCCTGCCGCACAGGTGGTCGGGCACGTCTACTTCCTCAGTAGTGGGCGCTTATACGTGAACAATAGCCAGGGTATCAGTGATGAAGTGCTCGTCGACCTGCACAACATTCAGGCGCCCGCTCCTGGCAAGAGTTATTATGGCTGGTTATTGGGCGACGCAAACCAGAGCGATGTAGCATGGGTTCCACTTGGGGAAATCAGCGTCAATCAGGGCAGCGTGCATTCCTTCTACCCAGGCGATTCGGCCCATACCAACCTGCTTAATGATATGAGCCGTTTTGTGCTCACCGAAGGAGATGCGAGTACAGCGCCAACTAGCCCTTTACTTGACCAAAGTACCTGGCGCTACTACGGCGAAATTTATCAATTACCCTCCGTGAAAGACCCCAATCACTTTAGCCTGCTTGACCACTTGCGACATCTACTGGTGCAGGCTCCGGAGCTCAAAGCCCTGGGGTTACCCGGCGGGTTGAGTATCTGGCTCGAGAGAAATGTCGAGGTGATTTCCAATTGGACTCTCAGTGCGAAAATATCCTGGGAAACTCACAATACCGCCCGCATGCGCCAGCTCCTCACCAATATCCTGTACTACCTCGATGGGGAATGTACGCAGCAGGATTTGCAAGGGTTGCCACCAGGTACGCCTACGACACCCGAAAATGGGACGATTGCCCACATCGCCCACTTTGCCCTGTTGAACCCCTGTGTACAGGAGGAGCAGGAGCAGGCTAACGCCTTGAAGCAGGTCTTCCAGCACGTGCCCCATAACTATGTGGATCACCTGATCTTCCATATGGCTGGGGTAATCCAGTCTCAAGGCGCGACGGGGAATTTACATACATTGGCCTTACAGATCAATACGGCTATCGACAACGTGAAGAACTGGCTAGGGCAGATACACCAGGATGCTATCCAACTTCTACACATGAGTGACGAGCAGCTGAACCAACTTTCGGCCCTGGATATCCTGAGCGATCTGGAAAGCCAGGCCAGGTACGCATATGCCGGGCAAGCAGATCCGGTTACTGGCAATATGCAGGAGGGCGCTACCTGGATTTACGACAACGTCGAGCGCTTAGCAATCATGAATGTGCAGGTGTATTCACCCAAGTAGGGCAAGCGGTAGCACCTGCAGCAAAAGGGATTGAACCAATTGCTGAGTCCAAAAATGAGACGTGCAGGCTATTTTCGGCACTTATCAACTCAGCCAATGAAGCTGCACTTCGCAATTCTTTCAGGTCTGCTGAGCGGGAAGCCAGGCGCGATAGCGCTGTTACAGAGCTGCAGAAGACACCAGCGCTTCGTGCTGGTGTCGCACGTAAGGAGAAGCAGAGCTTTACAACGGCTGCTGATTGTAGCTCTCAGCTTGAGCTGTTTGCTTGCTTTGAGCTGGTTCCCAATCCTATCGCGGCCACAGGTGGCCTTCGCGCATGCCTTCGTGATTGGTTCCGACCCCATTGATGGTTCGACGATCGCGAGCTCCCCTGCGGCTGCACGTATTTTCTTTACTGCCGATATCAGCCCCTCCAGTATCGCTCATGTCTATCTCTTTACGACAGGCAGTACTCCATCTGAGGGACAACTCGTGGATGCGGCCCGCAGTACAGTCTCGCCTACCAACGCCAGAGAACTTGACACACCTCTTTTAATGCCCGGTAGATTGCCGCAGGGCAGCTACACTGTGCAGTGGACAGCGCTCGCTACCGATGATGGGCACACGACCTCCGGCCTAATTGGGTTTAACGTCGGGCATTCAGCCACGGGACTCTCAGGCATACCTCTACTGGGACCGAGCACGAGCAATGATCTTCCTCAAATGAACCTACAAAGCATCCTTGCGGTCATATGGGAATGGCTCACGCTGCTCGTACTAACCTGCTGGGTGGGCATGCTTGTTATGGAAGTCCTTATCACAGGCATCGGGGAAGGGGAGCTTAGAAGAACTACGGCGGAGGGTAGAGCCGCCTCCGTGAGCCTGACAAGGGGCGACAGAGCCAGCGGCACTTCATCTGGCGACGTGGAGCAACTCAGAAAACCAGAGATACCGTTGCAATGGCTGTGCCTGGTGGTGCTGCTCGTAGGGGAGATTGTTAACCTGGCCTTGCGAGCCACACTACTGACCCAGGCCTTGAACAATTACGGCATTGATCTGGCAGCAATACGCCAGCTCGTTCTTGAAACGAGCTATGGGCATCTCTGGCTTATACGGCTGGGCCTCATCGGCATCGCTCTGGGTTATTTGTGGTGGACAACCCACGAGCAGCATCTGTACACCGGGAGAGGCACGAAGAGAGCAGCCAGCAGCTTTGGTAAGTTGCGCAAGCAGGTTGTACAAGAGCTGGAGCACAGAGAAGAAAAAGGCGCTGAGACGGTGAAGCGCGAAGGAAGCCAGGCACCCGTAAAGAGCGCTGCAGTGGTAGCAACACCACCTGCGCGGAGCGCTTGGTCGTGGTCACCGCAATTACGTGCAATCACCTGGCTGGCACTGGCCGGGCTGATCCTCCTGAGCAGGGCCTTTTCAGGTGATGTCGTGCCGTCGGCACAGCAGCATATCAGCGCGGTGGTGTTCGAGTGGCTCTTTCTGGCAGCAGAGGGGGTCTGGTTTGGAGGAGCGGCCTACCTGGGATTTGTCTTGATTCCGCTTCTGCCGCTTAGCGAGCCAGCCCATCACGGACAAATACTGGTAATGGTATTACGGCGCTATAGGCCGGTGCTCCTGGCAGCTATCGGCGTGCTGCTCGTCAGCGGCCTTTTCCTGAGCGAGGCAAGCATACCAAGTGCGCAGCAATTGCTCATCGATCCCTATGGGCGGGCGCTGCTGGTGAAAATCTTGCTCATCGCGCTCATGCTGCTCGTTAGTGGATACAGCCTGTTCATCCTGCTCCCTGTTGTGAACGCCGCATTGCCAGCGCAGCGCATAGGACAGTCTGCGCAGGGACAAACGAAAAGCAGTCTGAAAGGCGCATTGCGCTTCCTATCTTTGCTGGGCGCAGGTGTACTGCTCTGTACCGCCCTCATGTCTTTCTACGCCACACCAATTGTCTCTCACGGGATAAACTCGGCACGGGCAGACTCTACCTCTACAGGTTCAGAGAATATACAGACAAAACAGGTGGGGAATCTCTTGGTAAGATTAGAGGTACTGCCGGCGCGTTTAGATACCGCCAACACGGTAATCGTATCTCTGATCGAGAACAACGGGAACCCTGTGACGGATGCGCGGGTACAGATCACCACCAACATGACGGCCATGGATATGGGGACGGTTCGCAAGACCGCCAGGGGCGGCAATTCTACCTATATCGCCGTCTTCGGCAAGGATGAGGCTTTTAACATGTACGGCGATTGGACCATCGCCGTGTCGATTCAGCGCTCACATCAGCAACCTGTGCATGTGACGTTCATGGTAACACTGACAGGGTAAAGTGAATGGAGCGACCTTTATCCAACACTTGGTCTTTTCTAGACAAGCTATCATCGTACAGTTGAGTTCCTGGTTCTCACATGCAGTTTCACCTTTCGTTTCCTCAATGCTCGTATTCCAGTCGCGTTCCTATAACCATCAAGGCATCTTTCACCGGTTCATGCTAAGCAGCAGCAAGCGTTACACTGTAGCGGGTATATTCGTCTGGGGGCAATGAGTCCCGAATGTTCATTTGTTCGAGTTCCGAGACCGCTGCAAAGAGGGGTGTCAAGGCTACCAGGATTTCTGCTTCGTTGGCATTCGTTCGTATCTAGTCCCAGGCCGTTGAAGCGCGATGTAGCTGCGTAGAAAAGAGAAGAATGGCACCTAGATATATTTCAAGCAAAAGCGGTAAAAGTATACGACGTGCCAAAGGAAAAACGATTTGGCTGTTTTGTTTGTCTCGCTGAGTTTCAACAATGATGGTTCCGTTACCTCGAGGACTTGATCACCAGTGAGCTCTCGCTGTTGTAGGCCAAGTTCCATCAGTTGTTTACCATTCGGCTCATGTAGCTCAGAGACGATGACATCAGGCGCGACAAAATCAAAAGGTAGCTTAAAGAAATCGACCATAATCTTGCCAATGTACAAATCGATGAGGAGACTTGTATCAACCACACATCTCAATGGGTAGTCCACCATGCCGTTCCTCTTCTTCCCCTAAGAATTGTAATAGGTCTACGCCCAATAACTCGGCGGCGCGCGCCTGTGAAATTATCCCCTCACAGAATGCATTCATCACGAGGCGTTTGAAACGTTGTGGCTCCTCTGGCGGTAATGCATCGCCAGGCTCTTCATAATACCAATGCCGTTGACGAAACAGTTTGACCAGTTTAGTTGCATCCTTCTCTGAAAGAATTTCCAAATCCTTCGCACGCTCAATCCAGGCTTGCATACTTAAGCCATACTTGTGTTTGAGCAGATGCAGTTCATAAAGGCTGATCGCGTGTCGTTTCGGCCCTAGTTCGAACTCAACTGTTGGCCGAGGTGCGAGCAAGGCACGTGCAAAACGTTGGATAGCCTTCTCTGTGTCGATTTGCTCAGATATCTCCAAAATGAGATGCCCAAGCTCGCGAGCTAAACAGAGACGCTGACGGTCGACCGGCATATCTCGTTGCAAGACAATTACTGGTATGTCATTATTTGCCCACAACGTCAGTGCATCAAAGGCTGTATATCCATCGACCAGCGCGACCTTAATCCCTCGATCCTCAAATATCTCCACTAGCCCCACTATTGGATCGAGACCCAGGCGCCATTCCTCGCGTATGTCCTGGGCGGCTTTCTCAATATCATTCGGAGTTTCAATGCGCCACTTGGAGGGTAATTTGAAGTATGAACCTATATCGAGGAGACTTTCAACATCAATATATCTTTCAAGCCATTCCTGAACTCGCTCAAGGATACTTGCCGCCTGCTCACGAATAAGTAATACCTGCCCTCGGTTAGTAGGAGAAGAGAGGGTTATAGTAGTCGGGCGGAAGAAGTACTCGATCTTAATATCTAGAGCTTTAGCCAGTCGTATCAATACTGACGAGCTTGGGATGTCCATATCTCGTTCATACTTTGAAATCGCCATAGCGCTGACCCCGGCTGCGTTCGCCAAATCACGCTGGCTTAGCTGCGCCATGATACGCGCTCCCTTGATGCGTTCTCCAATGCTCATGATTGCACCTCCTCTTGGTTTACATTATAACATAATAATGTAGGTTTGTAAACCAATTTTGGAGGTCACGCTATTGCAAAGTTGAGAAGGAAAAGTGTCCTTTTCATCGAGTTAGAGAAGCCAGGGCTTGAGAGCGGTGAAATGTATCAGTCTACACGCTATCAGCATAATACAAACCATGCTATACTTGAATACATATTTTAAGAACAAACAGCATAATAAGGAGGATATATGACAGTCGAAATCAGCGACGTTGAGCACATAATAGCAGAACAAAATATTTGGAGGCAGACGAAGGCAATCAACCTGATTGCCAGCGAAAATACACCCAGTGAGGCTGTACAACGTGTACAGATCTCCGACTTTATGGGTCGCTATGCTGAAGGGCATCCCAATCAGGGAGATAAAACGAATCGTTATTACCAGGGAACCCGATTTATTGACGAAATCGAGCGCATGGCTACCACAGAGATACTCCAGCTTTTTAATGCCCGTCAAGCGGATGTACGTCCGATAAGTGGCAATGCTGCCAATACCGCTATTGCTCTGGGCTGGCTACGAGGTGGAGATACAATAGTAGCTAACTCAACAGACGCAGGTGGACATATAAGCCACGGTGCTGTTGGAGTCTTTGGCCGGCGAATTCAAATGCGAGGTCAATCGCTCAAGTTAGGTGGCCCCAACTCAATCAATCTCCATTATTTACCGCTTACAGAAGATCATTATCATATCGATGGTCAGAAAACCATTGAACTTATTGACCAGGTCTCTCCTCAACTTGTGGTCATGGGTAAAAGTCTGTTCCTTTTTCCCGAACCCGTCTCAGAAGTGGCAGCTTACTGCAAAACCAAAGATATCCCCTTGCTCTATGATGCAGCGCATGTGTTTGGACTAATTGCAGGAGGAGAGTTTCAATCACCGCTGCAAGAGGGTGCGACATGGATGACCGCCAGTGTTCATAAGACCTTCCCGGGTCCCCAGCGTGGAGTTATACTAGCCAATCTGGACTCAGAGGATGAGAAAAAATACTGGCCTGCTGCTGATCGTGGTGTCTTTCCTGGTTCTTCCAGCAACCATCACCTGTTCACTTTACCAGCTTTGATTGTCGCTACGCGTGAGATGAAACAGTTTGGCCGCGCATATGCATCACAAATTGTGCGCAACGCCCAGGAGCTAGGTCGCAGCCTGGACGAGCTCGGTACTCCTGTTGAAGCTCGCGAATTTGGCTATACAAAAAGCCATATGATCGCAGTGAACGTTTCACAGTGGGGAGGAGGCGTCGAGGTAGCCAAACGCTTAGAGGCGAACGATATCATCGTCAATTACAATATGGTACCCGGTGATGCCGACCCACGTAACCCCTCTGGTTTGCGTATTGGTGTGCCAGAAATGACGCGTTTCGGGATGGATGAGCGAGCCATGGGTGAACTGGCCCAGTTGATGCATGACGCTATTCATGGGAAGAACGTGAAAGAGCAGGTGAATGCACTGCGTGGACGCTATCTTGAGATGAAGTATGTGTGACAGCAGTATTTCACTATAGTAGGGACGGGGCTTGCCCCGTCCTTGCTCTCTCGCTTGCCCCGTCCTTGCTCTCTGTCAGAGCTGTTCAAGCGCCGTTGCTAGCGTTTTGACGGTGCTACTACCTCTGTTTCCACAGGCTGTACAGTGTGACGTCAGAGCTGTTCAAGCGCCGATACCAGCGTTTTCACCCCATGAAGGATTGCCTCCCCTGAGTCAAAACACATTGGAAGGAGCTAAGTTCAATGAAAGAACGCCTGAATTATCCCAAAGCAGCTTCCCATGGCTACAGGGCCATGTCGGCATTCCAAGACTATGTCGATGATTGCGGCCTGGAACCTTTGCTTCTAGAACTGGTCAAGATGCGTGCATCGCAAATCAATGGCTGCGCTTACTGCATCGATATGCACAGCAAGGATGCTCGCGCCATGGGTGAAAGCGAGCAGCGCCTCTATGAACTCAACGCCTGGCGTGAGACACCATTCTACAGTGAGCGTGAGCGAGCAGCCCTGCTGTGGACTGAGGAACTCACGCTGATCAGCCAGGGGCACGCGCCAGATGCTGTCTACGAAGAGGTACGCAAGTACTTTAG
>WNFX01005640.1_pt1 | contig 14955 bp, 14 predicted proteins | sample 5400111 | NCBI WGS metagenome assembly WNFX01 (sample SAMN13153363, study PRJNA577476) | soil metagenome | isolation source: 40 cm soil or saprolite under grassland replicate 1 | place: USA:California | collected 2016-06-15 | reverse complement strand
TGAGGAAAATATCGTACCAGCCGCCTATATTGAAGGTAGGAACCGTGACTTTCTCATGTTTGCCTAGAATCATCAGCGGCTCAGCCAGTTCGCGGTCCATAGGTTTTTCAATAGCATCGAAGAAGTTGGCTCCTACGTCAAGCCGTTTCAATGGGGCAAAATCTTTGAGTGGCAGTGTCCAATAACCCTGCGTTCCTAATGTATCTACCTCTTTTGCCAACATCGAGATAGCCTGCCCTAGCTTTTGTGAGTCTCCACGGTAGCGGCGCATGAGTACATTGAAGCTCATTGTTTGTAGTTGCCAGCTTGCGGCAGTTCCCAATTCCAATGCGCCATCACGGAACAATACGCCATTTAAAGGATCGTTCCAGGTGATAAAGGGCACCATGGTTCTGAGCGCGGGTGGTTGCTGAACCGCTGCTGCCCACTGTGTAAAGCCAAAATAGGAAGCTCCATACATCCCAACATTGCCGTTACTATAGGGCAATTTGGACGCCCATTCAATGGTATCTACACCATCCAACGCCTCATCGCGGAAAGGGTACCACTCGCCTTCAGAAGTAAAGCGGCCACGCGTATCCTGCACAATGACAACATATCCATGCCGCGCCGCTTGAGTTGGTTCAAGTATAGCCGTACCTAAAGAAAAGTCTTTCCCATAGGGCAGTCGTGTTAGTAGAACTGGCCATTGACCCTCACCTGCCGGTCTATAGACGTTGGCGCGCAAAGTAGTGCCATCGCGCATTCTGGCTGGAACATCAAAATCTACAGTGATCTGTTGGCCCATTTGCATTGCCATAATAGGAACGCTCCTCCACTTTGATTACTGTTACATCGATTCAAGAGATATGCTTACTTGCTTATCATACAACGTCGAAAGTTAAGGGTGCAATTTTAGCCTGGTAGCCGCACCTGCAACCCTTTTACACATTGTTCGTATCCCATTCATATACGAGTAGCGAGCTAGAAGGAGCAACACAAAGATGAATGAGAATAAACGAGCATTTCTAAAACCACTTCTGTGGGCTTACGGAGCTTTGGGAGCATTTACCGCTATTTCGGTAGTGGTTCCTATCATATGGGAGCGCCTGGCGAGTCGAAAACGCCAGTAAAAACACACTCGCCTTGAATTGTAGAACACTTGACACCCCACTTAACAATTGGCTATACTCTGTCAAGCAGGAGCGGAACAATGTTCCACTCTACAGAACACGTCAGCCAGTTTTCTAATTGTGGGGGAAACGCGAACGGCGAAAAAACTGTTCAAATTGTCCATCGTATTGCCTGTGTCTTGCGAGCCTTCGGAAATCAGGGATTACTAGGGATTACCGACCTTGCCAACACCACGGGATTACCCAAGTCCACTACTCACCGGCTCGTCAATGCCCTGGTGAATGAAGGATTATTGGTACAGGACGAGGATAGCCACAAATACGCCCTGAGCTTGCATGTGACCGCCCTTGGTGCCAGTATCCTCAGTTCCCACACGGTACGCAAATCCGCCAGGCCGATACTGATGGAACTACGTGATCAGACCCATGAATCTGTCCATCTGGCGGTACTTGAGGGATTGGAAGCAGTAATTATTGACACCGAAGATTCTTATTTTTTCGTACGGGCGGTCAATGTGCCAGGTCAATATCTTCCGGCACATGCAGTCTCCACCGGTAAGGTGCTGCTAGCATTCCAATGGGAAGTACGCCTGCGTGAAATACTGAGCCATGCGAAACTGACAAGCTACACCGAGCATACGATTACCGATCCTCGTCTACTCCATGAAGAACTGCGTCGCGTGCGGGCAATCGGCTACGCTGTCTCATGCGGCGAACTGGAAGAGGGTATTGATGCTGTCGCTGCCCCCATTTTTGATCATCTCGGTAGCGTTGTCGCCTCAGTATCCATTGGTGGTCCAAGCGAACGCTGCCGTCCGAAACAGGCCGAACTGATCGGGGCTGTCACCCGCGCAGGCCAACAGATTTCGCAGGCGTTGCACTACGTTGGCTGGCACTAGCTATGGAAACTACCGCTATGATAGAGCAGAACAAGGTCAGGGATAGCCTGGTTGCAGTAAAGGGTGCTGGTGATTTGGCAACGGGAGTTATTCACCGCCTATCCCGTGCAGGTTTTGCGGTTATAGCAACCGAACTACCGGAGCCCACCGTGGTACGTCGCACGGTAGCGTTTGCCGAGGCTGTGACACGTGGAGAGATGACCGTTGAAGATGTCACGGCTCGTCTTGCCACTTCCTTACAAGATATCCAGGCAACATTAGCCAGTGGACTGGTACCCATCGTCGTTGATCCCAACGGGACATTGCTCAGGCAAATGCATCCTTCAGTACTGATCGAAGCGACGCTCTCCAAGTACAATAGCGGTTTGACGATGGACGATGCACCCATTGTCATTGCCCTTGGTCCTGGCTACGAAGCAGGCAAGGATGTGCACGCGGTCATTGAGACGAATCGTGGGCACAACCTGGGGTGTGTCTACCTAAGGGGGTGTGCTGAGTCTAATACAGGTGTCCCAGGAGCCATTGGCGGCTATACCATTGAACGCTTGCTGCGGGCGCCCTGCGCAGGTGCGCTCTATGGAGTACGGCAGATAGGTGACATGGTACAGGCAGGCGAAACGGTTGCCGTAGTCAGGACAAATGAAATAAGCGACAACGAGACCGCTCCGGTTGTTGCTACTATTTCTGGTATACTGCGCGGGCTTATGCATGATGGTTTACATGTCAACAGTGGTATGAAGGTGGGGGACATTGATCCGCGTGCGGCTCGTGAGCATTGCTTCACTATCTCGGACAAATCGCGAGCCGTAGCCGGGGGAGTGTTGGAGGCTATATTGTATCTCTTAAATAGAAGGTATTCAGTCCATGCTCAAAATCGCGGCCTATTATAGCCCTACGACGCTAGATGAAGCATACGCGAAGTGGTGGATATCCGCAGGTTAGGGTTAAACTATATTTTCGAGGAGAAAGGCTGGTTACATATCGGTGCAGGAGCAACTATGCGCACTGTCGCTCGGCATCGCCAGGTACAGATATTTGCCAATGGCATTCTTGCACGTGGGGCTGCCGTCTGCGGCTCGCCCAACATTCGCAATATGGCAACATTGGTAGGAAATGTGGCCTCAGCATCGCCATCTGCCGATACGCCCCCTTCGTTAATAGCACTTAATGCACAGGTTGTACTTGTTGGTGTGCGTGGTGAACGCAGCGTGCCATTAAACAGTTTCTTCGTTGGTCCGGCCAAAAGTGTGCGCGAACGTGAGTTAATCCGCGAACTGCGCCTTCCCTTAGCTGAAAATGATGTACGCGGCGGTTTCTACAAGATTGGCCGCACAGCAGAGGATATTTCGATGGTCAATGCAGCTACTACCCTTAGCATACAAGAGGGGGTTATCACGAAAGCTCGTCTTGTCCTGGGAGCAGTGGCACCTATACCCTTGCGTGTAGTACCTGCCGAAGAGGCTTTGCTCAGTCAACCAGCTACAGAAGAGACCTTTCAGCGGATAGCAGAGATCGTCCGTAACGAGGTTCAGCCCATCAGTGATCAGCGCGCCTCTGCCGATTATCGACGGCGCATGAGCGGAGTGGCATCAGTGCGAGCATTACGCCAGGCTGCAGGATTAGCGCCACATGGAGAGGAATGGCGACATGCCTGAGTTAGACATTACGCTGAAGGTAAATGGACGCACCGTGAAGTGGCGTGTCCAACCCGGTGATACCCTGCTGGAAGCACTCCACGCTCATCATCTTAAAGGCGCCAAGCTCATTTGTGGCACCGGCGATTGCTGTGGCTGCGGCGTTATCCTGAATGGCAATTCCATCAACTCTTGCTGCATGCTCGCCGCCCAGGCCGACGGCGGTGACCTGCTCACCATCGAGGGCCTGCTACAGGAAGGAAAGCTTCATCCAATACAGGAGGCCTTTGCTCAGGAGGGAGCCGCCCAGTGCGGGTATTGCACCCCTGGCTTTATCATGAGAACCTACGCCTTCTTACAAGAACATCCTCATCCCACCGAAGAGGATGTAAGAGCTGCCCTTGCTGGCAATATTTGCCGTTGTACAGGCTATGTCAAACCCATTGCCGCAGTACTGAGAGCGGCAGAGGTGATGCAATCGTAGGAGCACACGACACTTGTTTCTGAGTGGTGGTAACATGTTACTACCTTATCTCAGATCTCTTGATACAATCGTAGGGAAGCACGACACTTGCTTCTAAGGCACCATCATGGTATGATTCTGTCAAACCAGGATGGAAGAGCCAGTAAAGCGGTCATGACAGACAATAGCGAATACTACGAACCCGGCGCGGGCAACATTGCCGACGCGGCACATCAATACAGTCGCCAGATAGGGCGCACACGGGTGGTTGGACAGAAAGAACGGCGTGTCGATGCACGCCCACTGGTTACAGGTGCTCCCGTCTACGCGGCTGAGTTCGAGCAGCCCAATATGCTGCATGCCCGTGTCTTGCACTCTCCACATGCACACGCAAACATTCGCAGCATTGATAAAAGCAGAGCCCTGGCGCTACCTGGGGTCTATGCAGTGCTCACATATGAAGACCTGCCTCGCGTAGCGCATAGTACCGCCGGTCAACCCTATCCAGAACCATCTCCTTATGATGCTTATTTGCTAGATAATCGTGTACGTTACGTCGGCGATTGGGTAGCCTTTGTTGCCGCCGAAACGCCAGCTATTGCTGAAGAGGCTCTTGGCCTGATCGACGTAGACTACGAAGTGCTGCCAGCAGTATTTGATCCACTGGAAGCTATACGTGAAGGCGCTCCCCAGTTGCATGAACCTGATACAACCCATCCGAACTCAGGCAAACACTTCGGCGATATCTATGACGCATTACACAACATCGCTGCGCGTGAAGAAATAACACATGGGGATTTTTCTGCAGCCATGAGTGAAGCCGACATCATTGTCGAAGGGGAGTATCGTGTCCCGTTTATTTCGCATGCCGTCCTGGAGCCCCATGTCTGCACCGCCTACCTCGATGGCTATGATCGCCTGATCGTTGTCAGCAGCACCCAGGTACCGTATCATACACGCCGGCAGCTAGCTGCTGTACTCCAATTGCCCATTGCGCGCGTTCGCGTCGTCAAGCCACGTGTGGGCGGCGGCTTTGGCAGCAAACAGGAGATGTTGTTAGAGCCGGTAGCTGCAGCGCTAGCAATGAAAACGCGCCTGCCCGTGCGCATCGAGTACAATCGCCATGAAGAGTTTACAGCGGGGCGTTTCCGCCATCCAATGATTATGCGCATGCGCAGTGGCGTCAAAGCAGACGGTACCTTGCTAGCCATCTCTATGCACTCTATTGGCAATGCAGGTGCATATGGCACACATAGCTTCACAGTTACACGCAGTACAGGCCATAAGACATTGTGCCTCTACCGTGCAAAAGCCTACCACTTCCAGGCCGATGCCGTGTATACGAACCTTCCTATTACCGGGGCCATGCGCGGCTATGGCGCCCCTCAAGGCTTTTTTGCCCTGGAGTCTCACATCGACGAGATTGCGCGGCGGCTCAACATGGATCCACTCGACTTTCGGCGAAGAAATCACGTGCAAAAAGGCGACTGGGACCCCATGGAGATGGAAGAAGTGGATGGCGTATGGCGCTCAAAACGCCAGTTTCGTTCGTGTGGTTTGCCGCAATGCCTGGAAAAGGGGGCGGCGGTCATTGGTTGGCATGAACCATTTGATCGAGGAGATGGGAAGCCCATTCGTCGAGGACGGGGTATGGCAACAGCTATGCAGGGAAGTGGCGTTGCTAGCTTTGAGCTAGGCGGAGCATCTATCAAACTCAACGAAGACGGTTCGTTCAATGTGATGACCGGTGCCACAGACATCGGGCAGGGGAGCGATACCATTCTTGCGCAAATTGCCGCAGAAGCGCTTGGCGTTGGCATGGATCAGATTATCATGCACTCCGTTGACACCGACTCAAGTGTCTTCGACTACGGTTCATATGCTTCCAGCACGACCTATATCAGTGGCGGCGGGGTCAAAGTTGCAGCCGAGCGGGTACGCAAACAGGTACTGGATGTAGCGGCTGACATGCTGGATTGTGCCCCTGAAGATATGTCGATCAATGATGGTATAATCTACACACCACGTGGTCGGAGCAATCTGACGGTCGCCGACATTGCCAACGAAACCCTCTACGGGAAGCACCGGCAACAGATCATGGCGAAAGGCGATTTCTGGACCGAAGACTCGCCAGCACCCTTCTTTGCCCAATTTATTGAAGTTGAGGTAGATACCGAAACGGGGCAGGTACGAGTGACAAAGGCAGTCAACGCCCTGGACCTGGGCAAGGCCATCAATCCAACATTGGCGACTGGCCAGGTCGAAGGTGCAGTATCCATGGCATTGGGCTATGCGCTCAGCGAGGAGATAAAATTTGACGATCAAGGGCGCGTACGCAATCCTGGCTTTGTTGATTACAAGGTCATGTCTACCTTGGATATGCCACAGATGACGACGATCCTGGTAGAAGATACTGAATACAGCGGGCCCTTCGGCGCCAAGTCTGCCGGAGAAGTACCAACTAATGGGATGGCTCCAGCTGTGGCAAATGCTATTCATGACGCACTGGGTATACGTATTCGCAGCCTACCCATCACACCAGAAAAAATTTTGCAAGCTTTAAATAATTTGAAAATAAAATAGAGGTAACATAGTGCAAGAACAAATATCAACAGCATATCTTGTTATTGAGAATGGACCCCAGGCAGGCAAACGCATAGAGATTTGCAAAGATTATACTACCATGGGTCGGAGTCGTGAGTGCGATATCTTTCTAGAAGATGTGGCCGTTCATCGCAAGCAAGCAAGCATTATGTATACCGAGGCTGGTTATGCACTATGCGACGAACATGGCAGCGGCGACAGCATCCTCAATGGAAGACCCGTCAAACAGAAATTGTTGAGAGATGGAGACAAGCTGCTTTTTGGTAATACACAGCTCACCTTCTTCTCACACGAAGCGACCCGGCCTTTTCAACAACCTACATCGCGGGGACGAGAACTGCACATCGCTAAAATGCTCGATCCCCATACTGGTTCCATTGCTAAACTGGATTTCACGAACGGGCTACGTGTCCTCAAGAGTTTCGAGCTACAGCCAGAGGTGACCATCGGGCGAAGCCGTGACTGTTCTATCTTTCTGGAAGACCTTGCCGTTAGCCGTCTCCATGCGACCATTCGCCAGTTACCCAACGGAGAATATGAACTGGAGGATAACCGCTCTGCCACCGGCACTTTCGTCAATGGACGGCCAGTCACTCGCTGCCGGTTAAAAGAAGGCGATATTGTACAGATTGGGGCAAGCCAACTTACTTTTCGGCATGCCCCTCTTTGAGCAGTGCCTCTAAAGCTTTTACTCGCTCCCCATAATAATCGATTTCAGTACCATCCGCCTGTCGCACTGGTGGCTCATATGCATGAGTTTCACGTATGAAACGTTGTACCTCCTCTGGTACATCATGAGAGTATTCATCCACTTGCTGGCGGATGCGCGTTGAGGAAATATCGCGATAGGCAGGATCGAAAGGAAGGGCGTGGATATATTGCGCGAATGGTTGGTTTTGTGCTTGTCTCAATAGATCGGCCAGATCATCGGCACCAGCTCCTCCCCGGGGAGCAACCAATAACTCCGCCAATTTAAAAAGCTCATTCAGCGCGGCGTCCCGGTTGTCGTAGTAGCGCGGGTCGAGTATCTGCACGATTTTATCAAAACCTATCAGGAAAAAGAGCCTTTCCACCTCAGGAAAAGAGGTACGTACCGCCTCTGCCTGCTCTACATACAATCCGCGGTTAAAGAGCATAATCCCTGCGCCAGGTAAATGGCGTTGCAGGACTATCTGGAGCAACATAATGCGGTCAAGCATCAATGGCCGCTCAACATGCTCTTTATCGACAATGTGCCTGCTTATAGCAGCGTAGACTAGTACAGTTTTGCTCCCGTTAGTTTCCGGAAATGCATGGTGAAGTGCGAACTCTCGCGCCTGCTTGAGTAGGGCAAGATGAGCTATGGTAGGTGGATTAAACGAACCAGGGAAAACGATAATGGTGCCGCGTGGTTGTGGTGAACCAGGCACAATAAGGGCCTGTGGTTTAGCCTCGGGATCTAATTGATCTAACAGAGCCTGAATCTGCTTGAGTTGTTGGATTGTGTCCTGAGAATCATAGAGATATTGGTTCATACTCATACCGTAATATAGATGGGCTTGCTCTGCTTCTACTAACTTCTTGGCAGCTCAGGGAAGATAAGAATAAGATCGGGAAATTCGTCTTCATCATCTCCATACCCTTCCTTACAATATACCACAAGTTGCCACTTATACTATGTAATGGCGAACAGGTTGGGCGCCTCAGATTTTTGCTTGACAAAGCACCAGCAATAACGTACAATCGTACCTGTGACGTGCACGCCTCGTTCGTCTAGTGGCCAAGGACGCCGCCCTTTCAAGGCGGAGATCACGGGTTCGACTCCCGTACGAGGTACTATTTCTTGTAGAAGAGCCTGGCATACCCCCTTTATTTGGTTTGCCAGGCTTTTCTGCATCTATCTCTTCTCAATCAATCGGACAGTCAAACAGACAGACAGTCAGAACGGGAGGTAGATTAGTTATGATTAGTGTAGAAGAGGCTCTGGCGCGCATACTCGCCGAGATTAAGGCCCTGCCAGTAACCCAGATACCCCTGCCCGAAGCTTTGGGGTTAGTACTGGCCCAGGATATTGTAGCGCAGGAGGATATTCCACCTTTCGCCAACTCCGCCATGGATGGATTTGCACTACTCAGCTCGGATAGCCAGCCACGCGACGGAAAACCGCCACGTTTGCGCATTACAGGCGAAGTTGCTGCCGGTTATGTAGCAGATCATGCCGTGGAGGAAGGCACAGCTATGCGCATCATGACAGGCGCACCCGTACCCCTAGGGGCTGATACGGTTATACAGGTGGAATTGACCCGCACAGAAGGACCACGCAGCGAATGGGTAGAGATCATGGAAGCAGTTCCCCGGGGGAACAACATCCGCCCGGCCGGAGAGGATATGCACAGGGGTCAAACCATTCTGCTGCAGGGCAGCGAGATCGGACCATGGGAAATTGGCGTCCTGGCAACACTGGGCTGGGCTAGCGTACCAGCGACCCGCCGCCCTCATGTAGCGATCCTTGGTACCGGTGACGAAGTTATTGATGTAGACCAGCCTCTACGGCCAGGAAAGATTCGCAACAGTAACAGCTATCTCCTTGAGGCAGCAGTACGTCGAGCAGGTGCGGTACCCCATCGTTTAGGGGTTGCCCGAGATACCATAAAGAGCCTGCGTGAGAAGTTCACCCAGGCTATTCAACACGACCTCATTATCACTTCGGGCGGTGTTTCTGTTGGGGACTTCGACCTCGTGAAGAATATTATGGCGGAACAGGGCCAGATCAACTTCTGGCGTATTAATATGCGTCCTGGTAAACCGGTCGCATTCGGATTTATCGGTGGAATACCCCTCTTAGGCCTCCCCGGCAATCCAGTTTCAGCAGCAGTGACCTTCGAGTTATTTGGCCGCCCGGTAATACGCAAAATGTTGGGACATACGCGCCTGCTCCGTCCACAAATCGATGTCATTGTAGAAGATGGCGTGAGTGACCGTGCTATGCGCCGCCATTACGTACGTGCCCACGTAGAATGGCGTGATGGTCGCTTTGTCGCCCACACAACCGGTAACCAGGGTTCGCATATCACAATGTCTCTCTTGAATGCAAACGCCCTGGTAGTTGTACCTGAGGGTGGATTTGAGATCCATCCAGGAGATACAGCCAAAGCCATTATGCTCGACTGGCCTGAGGTTTAATTTGTGAGGCGATAGCGCAATTGGTCACGTGAAATATGCAGTAATGTGGCAGCTTGCACTTGATTGCCGTGGCAGCGTTCAAGGGCCTCCTGCACAAGTTTGCGTTCGATGTTCCCTAAAAATACGCGTAGATCGACACCTTCAGGAGGAAGTGTTATCTGTTCCTGCATCTCTTGCAGTCGCTGGGCAGCGCTGCTTCCTGCTTTATGGATCTCCTCGGGCAGGTCCTTAGGGAGAATCTCGCGCCCATCACATAAAATCTGACCGCGTTGAATGGCGCTGCGCAACTGGCGCACATTCCCCGGCCAGGAATAGCGCAATAAAAGTTCCATGGCCTGCGGGTTAATATGCAAAGGCTCCATCCCTTCAACCTGATGTAATTGCAAGAAGTGCTCAATGAGCGGTTCAACGTCTTCCGGCCGCTCTCGCAGAGGCGGCAAGGTGAGTGTTATCACGTCGAGCCGGTAAAATAGATCCTCGCGAAAGGCGTGGTGGGCAACGGCAGTTTTGAGATCAACATTGGTAGCAGAGATGACACGCAAATCAACGTGAATCTCTTTTGTACCACCAACCCGCCGGAAGCTTCGCGTCTCAAGGAAGCGTAGGAGTTTGGCCTGTAAAACAAGTGGCATTGAGCCAATCTCATCAAGGAAGAGCGTACCACCATCAGCACGCAAAAGATAACCCTCGCGTAAGACCTTAGCATCCGTGAAAGCGCCTGGCTCAACACCGAAGAGCTCAGTTTCAAGCAGCGTATCGGGAATAGCTGCACAATTGATATCAACAAACTGGTAGGCTGAGCGACGACGACTCAACGTATGGATCGCACGGGCCACGACATCTTTGCCCGTACCGCTCTCACCCTGCAAAAGGACAGTAGTCGTTGGCGACTCAGCTACCTGGCGCACCATCATAGCAATTTTATGCATGATCTCACTGCGCCCGATAACCATGCCCAAACAGGAGTTAGCATCCTCCTGCGCTGGTTCCTTAGATAGTCCATGAGACGTACTACGCCCCTTCACACATATACCTCCCTCTACCACCTACATTTATTTGGTCCAGACTAGCTCAGCTTCTCCCACCCACATAGGCATAGACGCTATGTGTTGTATACAATGGCCCACTTGGCTGTAAAGGCTGTAAAGGCTGAGGAGCGGCAATCCAACCTTGCCCGGGAACAAAGGTGGCTCCATTGCCACCATTTCCCCATTGTGACTTAGTCTCGAAAGGAATAGATGAACTGGAATAAGGGGGTAATGTTTCAGTAGTAGGAGTGATGGCAGCCCAGGGTTGAGAGGGTGTAGCCGCATATCCAGGAGCAATATAACCATTAGCCAAACCAGCAGTGATAAGTTCTCGTGAAACAGGCGACAGTTCATCCATTGGCGCTTGGTGCATCGGCATAGATACTTGTATCAAACCCAGTGCGATCAGTTCACCTGCCAGTTGACAAACGAAGTTAGCTGGCATGGCCAATTCCTGGCAGATTAACTGCAATGAGGTTCGCCCATCAACACGGGTCAGAAGGCGCCACTGTTCGGGAGTAATTTGTACTTGCGGATTCCGGTCACGCAGAGCAGAGAGGTCCAGGGGCAGCAACACCATCTCAGGCCGCATGAACGAGGTATCGATACGCTTTGGCGGTAGAGGTACAGCCACAGGCTGGGGTGGTGAGAGCGGCGGTGAAACCGGAGAATCGGAACTGCTAAACATGTTTAAGATGGGCATAGGTGACTCGGGTAGAGTGAAAGATAATGCACTGGATGGATTTTCACCAACGGAAATAAGTTGTGATGCACTCATCTGGGCAGGAGGAGTAGCAACTACAGCTGGTCCCTGCTGTTCTTGTAAAACAGGAGATGGAGCCTCGATAGGTGCTGCTGGTGCCTCCGGTGATGCCTGAGTAGCAGTCGAAGGTAACAACGAGGTTGGAGTAAGAGCGACAAGGAGACGATCAGTTGGCGGAGGCTGTCTCTCTTCAAAATGGAGTTCGCCACTTTGCCAGGTGAGCAGTACGTGTATCACTTCGCTAGCTTCTTTCGTAGCCCAGGCTCGTAATCTTTCATGACTCACATACCCCAAATCCATCAGGGTCAGGGCTATGCGCGTCTCACCTGGCTGCGCTATACCTGTAGTGGAGATCGCTTCTTGCAAGGCTTGTTTTGAAATAACACCCGCCTGTAAAAGGCGGTCCCCCAGAGTAGCGTTTGGTCGGACCGGGCCGATACACATCAATCGGCCATCCCTAAAATAGAGTTCCACCCATAGTACTTCTTGCTTAATTACAAGCAAGCCAGTTTTCGCATATGTCTCGATTCCCTGCAAAATTAACGATAGATTGAGCTGTTCTAACTTACCTAAGAATGACACAGTAATTCACCGCCTGTTCAAAAACGGCTCTCAATGCAAGCGTACGTTCCGTTCCCCCGATCCACGGCTTCGTACACCCACCCGAGAGACCACTACGAATGTTGCACTACAAATGCCGACTCAAGTTATCTGGCTTCTTACGAAGCTTCAAGCAGTTGACGAACACTGTCAACATTATTGTTCAAGCGGGGGCTAACCTGCCCTGACCGCCAATTCCACTATGAAACACCGACCACACCGACCATGAAATAAAAAGGGTTATTTGCCTTCTTAACGGAAGGAGAGGGATTCGAACCCCCGGGGCTGTTAACCCAGCTGTTTTCAAGACAGCCGCAATAGACCACTCTGCCATCCTTCCGTGCACTAGTTTACCACAAGTCCCATGGAAAATGGAAGAGACGCGTAAAAATTGCTCTTCACGTGCGTTTATTCATAACCGTGTTTATCTTTACGGGGAGCAATTGAGCCTTTCCATGTCAGAATGATAACAACGAGATACCCATATACGGACGTAGGACTTTTGGGATAACTACCGTGCCATCGGCTTGCTGATATGTCTCCAGGACCGCTGCCATAGTACGCCCAACTGCCAGGCCTGAGGCATTCAGTGTATGCACATACTCAGCATGACCACCAATGGTCGTGCGGTATTTGATATTTGCACGTCGCGCCTGAAACGCTTCGCAGTTACTCACCGACGAAATCTCTACATAGCGCCCCTGACCGGGCATCCAGACCTCCAGGTCTATCGTCTTGGCGGCGGCAAAAGGCAAATTGGCCGCACAGAGGGCAACGACGCGGTAGGGTAACTTTAAACGCTGTAGGACGGTCTCTGCATGCCCTAGCAACCGGTCAAAGGCATCATACGAGTCCTGAGGCTCAGTAATTTGAAAAAGTTCTACCTTGTTGAACTGGTGCAGGCGTAGCAAACCACGTGTTTGCCGGGAAGCCGATCCGGCCTCGCGTCGAAACGCTGTCGACCAGGCAACATAGCGTATAGGAAGAGTACCTGGTGGTAAAATTGTGTCGCTATGGACTCCAACTAATGGAACCTCTGCCGTCGGATTAAGATACAGTTCATCTTCAGGACAGGCATAAACCTGTTCTTCAAATTTCGGCAGTTGACCGGCACCTACCATTATTGAGCGCCTCACAAGATAGGGAGGCATTATCTCGGTGTAGCCATGCTCCTGCGTATGCAGATCAAGCATGAAAGAAATCAGGGCCCGTTCTAACCGCGCCCCCATACCTTTCAAGGTGACAAAACGGCTGCCAGAGAGCCTGGTTCCAGTTTCAAAGTCAAGCATTCCCAAACGTTCGCCCAGGTCCCAATGGGCACGTAGCTCAAAAGGAGTGGGAACGGGTTCTCCCCAGCGCCTCAGTTCAAAATCAACAGACTCATCATCACAATCCTTGACACTTGGATGAGGAATATTTGGTAGACTTAGTAACAGTGGCTGGAGGCGTGTATCAATATCAACGATTTGCAGTTCAAGCTGGCGAATATCTTCTGTTGTAGCCTTGATCTGTTTATTTAGCTCTGTACGCCGCTCAACAGGTACCGTGCGTACCGTCTCTTTGAGCAGTTTCAGCGCATTATAAAGCCCATCACAGCGCGTGACAAGACCACGTCGCTGCTCAACGAGACGTAATAGCTCGTCGATACTTTGAGGGTCACGACGTCGATGCAATGCCTCACGCACTACTTCGGGATGCTGGCGAATAAAATCAGGGCTCAACATGACCACAGTATAGCATACACAGGAGCATGCCTCTTTGGTTTCTATAACCCTTGAAACTAATTTCCAGCTAAGCCGTGAAATAAGCAGTAACCTTACTCTAACCTTTACCAGATTCGCTGGAGTTTAACCATGCCTGACAACCAGGAACAGCCATCAACAGAAAAGCATATAATAGGAAAAACTATTTTGATAGTTGAAGATGATGATTCTTTCGGGGAGTTTCTCTGTCAGGCTATTTCACAAGAAACGCTCCACCAACCACTACGCGTTCCCGACGGTTTTCAAGCTTTACAAGTCATCACAGAGATCATCCCGGACCTGGTTATTCTAGATTACTACCTGCCCGGCATGAACGGTATCGAGCTCTATGATCGGCTCCATGCTGCGAGAAGGCTAGAACATCTCCCTGCCATTATGACCAGTCCAGGCGTACTCGAGCACGATATTCAAGACCGCCACATCGTCGGCATGAGTAAGCCTGTCGATTTGAGCAAACTTCTGGATATTATTGCAGAGTTAATAGGATAGAGATATCCACTTTCGAGCCATTGCATATTAGATTGATCTGCGGTACACTATCGTATGGTTAGTGGCAAGCAAGAAGCATCAGGCTAGCAAAGAACAGAGCATGATAACCGTTGTCAAACAGAATCCGCTTGGGGAGGCGAAAGTCCAGTATCAAGGTGAAATTGTCGAACGGACATCTCATAAAGTGATTATTCAAGCTTATTGGTCCCGCGCAACAAAAAACCTCGGGTACACCAGCTTTGAACCTGGAGACCGCTTTATAGAGTATTATTACGCCAATCGCTGGTTTAACATCTTCGACATTGCCAGCACGGACGGCGAGAGAAAAGGCTGGTACTGCAATATTGCCGAGCCGGCAATTATTTTTGATGACCGTATCGAGCAGGTTGACCTGCTCCTGGATGTGTGGGTTACCCCAAAGGGCGAAACACTCATACT
>WNFX01007203.1_pt1 | contig 14956 bp, 17 predicted proteins | sample 5400111 | NCBI WGS metagenome assembly WNFX01 (sample SAMN13153363, study PRJNA577476) | soil metagenome | isolation source: 40 cm soil or saprolite under grassland replicate 1 | place: USA:California | collected 2016-06-15 | reverse complement strand
CTGACGTGGCGAGGTCATCGGCGAGCTGGCTCTCGCCTGCGCCGATCAGGATGTCGCGGTAGACGCTGGTACGGGTGAGCGAATCGGGCGGATCGGCGAGCACCCACACCGTGTTGATCAGCTCGACTACCAGATCAAGATCATTCATTACCTGCCGTACCTGCCGTGAACTTCCCCGTGTTGACGCCACACCATACCGGCCGTAGGCTATCAGTAGCTAACTCTAGTTTACTACTGAGAGATGGAGAGGTGCCTCGGATGGTGAAGGCGTCGCCACAAACCGCCACCCCCTCTGGGCCATCTGGCGCCGGGCGGGGGCCTGAACTGATCGTCCTGCTGTCGGTGCAGGCCATGGCGTCGATGGCGGATGCCCTCGTCACCGTCAGTGCCCCGGCGATCCAGTCCAGCCTGCACGTCTCCGGTGCGGCACTGCAGCTCATCGCCTCCGGCTTCGTTCTGGCATACGCGGTCGTGCTCATGACTGGCGCCCGGCTTGGCGACTATGGTCACCGCCGCTTGTTCCTTTCCGGGCTCACTCTCTTCACGGCCGCAGCCGCGCTATCGGGGGCTGCGCCGGCTGGCTGGGCGCTCGTCGCAGGCCAGGTCCTGCAGGGGTTCGGAGCCGCCCTGATGGTGCCCCAGGTGCTTTCCTTGATCCAGCTCCGCTTCAGCGGGCTGGCCCGGTCCCGCGCGCTCGCCCTCTACTCGATGGTGCTGGCCGCCGGGGTAGCCGCTGGGCAGCTACTTGGCGGCCTGCTCATCACCACGAACCTGTTCGGCCTGACCTGGCGGCTGATGTTTTTGATCCAGGTTCCTGCTGGAGCCGCGGCCTTGATCGCCGCCCGCCTCACCCTGCCCGCCACCAGGGCAGAGGTCCGCAGGCCACTCGACATTCCCGGCGTCCTCGTTCTTTCTGTCGCCCTGCTGGCCACCGTGGTGCCGCTGACCTTCGGCAACTCCGAGCACTGGCCAGCCTGGACAGTGATCACCCTGGTCGCGGGCGTCGCGGGGCTAGCCGCCTTCATCGGGCTGCAACGTGCCGCGGCTGCCCACGGCGGCCACCCGCTGCTCGACGTCCGCGCGGTCGTCCCCGCCGGCGTCAAGAGCGGGCTACTTGTGGTATTCCTCGTGATGGGCGGTTATGGCGCGCTGCTGTTCACGATCGCGCTGCACGTCCAGGAAGGCTACGGATACACCCCGCTGCGTTCCGGGCTCACCTTCGCTACCTACGCCGCCGGGTTCGCCGGCGTCAACCTCACCTGGTCCCGGCTACCGCGACGACTCCACCCCGTCGTGCCTGTATGCGGCCTGACTATCCTCGCCGCCGCAGAAGCCGCCCTGGCGATCGCCGTCCGCACCGGCTGGACCTATGCCATCGCGGGGCCGCTGCTGCTGGCAGCCGGGGCGGGCCACGGTGCCGGATTCGGCGCTCTCGTGCCCCAGATCACCGCCCGCACCCGGGCCGCCCACATCCCCACCCTTAGCGGCCTGATCACCACGATCACCCAGCTCGGCATAGCCGCGGGGATCGCTACTCTCGGCGGCCTCTACCTCGCCATCGCCCACACAGGACGCCCAGTGACATCCGACCACGCCATGTCGGCCGTCGCCCTCCTCCTGGCCATCGCATCCGCCGGCGGAGCCGGGCTCGCGCTACACGTGACCATCTCCTCCCGGACGCAACGTCAAGCCGCGCCGTTGACGACAGCCGCCGAGCGGTAGCGCAGGCCGCCTGACGTGCTGTGCGGGTCGATAGGGCCCGTTACGACTCCAGGTAGCGCAGAACGGCGAGTACCCGACGGTTGTCGCTGTCGGAGACCGGCAGACCCAGCTTGGCGAAGATGTTCGCCACGTGCTTCTCTACGGCTCCGTCGCCGACGATGAGCGCATCGGCGATCGCGGCGTTGGAGCGCCCCTCGGCCATCAGTGCGAGCACCTCGCTCTCCCGGCGTGTGAGGGACGCATCGAGCGCGGCGGCCCGGCGGCTCGCTCCGAGGAGTTGGGTCACGACCTCGGGATCGAGGGCGGTCCCTCCAGCCGCAACGCGCTTGAGCGCTTCGACGAAGTCGCCGACGTCCGCCACCCGGTCCTTGAGCAGGTACCCGACGCCGGCCGAGCTCTTGGCGAGCAGTTGGGTGGCATAGCGGGTCTCGACGTACTGGGAGAACACCAGCACGCCGACATCGGGATGCTGACGGCGAAGGGCGATCGCGGCGCGCAGTCCTTCGTCGGTGTGGGTGGGAGGCATGCGAATGTCCACTACCGCCACATCGGGGTGATGATCGGTCACTGCCTCCAGCAGGGCGTCCCCATCGGCGACCGCGGCCGCGACCTCGTGCCCACGATCCTCGAGAACTCGGACGAGGCCCTCTCGCATGACGGCGGCGTCCTCGGCGATCACGATGCGCATCGAGCCTGCCTTCACGCGTGAAGAGGTAGTTCGACGGTGACCACGGTGGGGCCTCCTGGAGGGCTCGAGATCCGGAGATGTCCGTCGACGGCGCGAACCCGGTCCGCGAGGCCGCTGAGCCCGCTGCCGACGCCGAGCTGTGCGCCGCCGATTCCGTCATCGGTCACCTGCAGGCGCAACAGGTCGTCCCGGGCGGTCACCTCCACCGTGGCGTGGCGGGCCCGGCTGTGCTTGGCGATGTTGGCGAGGAGCTCCGCCGCACTGAAGTAGGCGATGGTCTCGATCGCCTTGGTCGGTCGGGACGGGACATCGACGTGCAGAACCGCGGGAACGGCGCTGCGGGCGACGAGGGTGGCCAGGGCCGAGTCGAGGCCGACGTCGAGCGCCGGTGGGTGGATCCTTCGGGCGATCTCACGCAGTTCGACCAGGGCCTCCTTGGCCTGACGGTGCGCGGCATCGACCAGCTCGACGGCGCCAGTGGGGTCGAAGGGAACCTCCGAGCCGTGTTCGAGCTTGTCTTTGGCGTGCCCCAGGTTCATAGCCAGGGTCGCCAGCTGGGCCTGGGTCCCGTCGTGCAGGTCGCGTTCGATCCGTCGCAACGTGGCAGCCGAGTCGTCGACGACGTGCGCCCGGGTCTGCTCGAGGTCGCGGACCCGTGCCGCGAGCCTGCCCGGGCCGAGCAGTCCCCGAACGAGCCAGCGGTCGAGCGAGACGATCGCCCTGGTCACCCACGGCGCGGCGAGGACCGTCGCCGCGCCGACGGCGAAGACCAGGAACGTGCCGGGGAAGGCACGAACCCAGAACGCCCCGAATGGCGTGAGGAACGGCACCGGACCCAGCTGCGTGTTCGGTGGGTGGTTGCGGAACAGCCGCCACCAGAACGGGTAGGTCAGGTCGATCAGCCCCGCCCAGTAGGAGAGCGCGTAGAGCTCCAACAGCGACATCGGCGGCCTCAGCAGCGTGTACGCGATGGCGCGCCAGCTGGTTGCGTCGCGGAACCTCGCAGCCACCCGATTGGAGGTGCTCCCGCTGGTGCGCAGCGGCGACGCCTCGGGGGCCGGTTCGCCGAGCAGGCGCGTAGCCAGACGACGAAAGGCCGAGCAGAGCCGCCGGGCGCCGCCTGTCGCGACGATGAGCAGCAGCAGCAGCACGAGGATCGTGCCACCACGAGCCAAGGACACAGCGGTCCCTGGAAAGATCAGGGCCCCGGTGACGGCGAAGCCGATCTGGCCGATCGCCACTCCGACCAGGCAGTAGAGGAGCTCGTCGCGCGCTCGGCGGGTGAACGGCTCGCGGACCGCCGCGACGAGCAACTCGGTCGGCATTCTATGTCGGGGCGGGTTGGCGAGCGGCGGGACGATGCCCCTCGGGGTCATGGTCCTCGCCTTCCCGGAGCGCTCATGCGTCCATTGTCTCGCACCCTACGAGCTGGCATCCCGCCGGAGGAACAGCATCCACGCGACCATCCAACCGATGGCGATGTCGACCGCGAACACCAGCGCAGCCCGTCCCGGCGAAACGGGCAGCAGCACGGTATTGGTCGTCTTGCTTTTCAGGACGTTGCCGAGAGCGGTGAATGGCAGATAGAGCGCATTGTGCCCAAGGACCGCGTCGAGGATTCCCTCGATTGGCCCGAACAACAGAAACACGGTCACGATCGTCCCGACCTGGTTTCGGATCAACGTCGCGAGCACGAGCCCAGCGATGGCATAGCCCCAGCCGAAGACCAGGGTTCGCCAGAGCAAATCGCCAACGTCGATCGTCTGCGGCACGAGCGCATGCCCCTGGACGATACGCGCGCCCAGATAGCTGGCCACGAGCGACAACACGTCGACCGTGACCGTAAACGCGAGAGCAAACGCGGTGACGACCACGATCTTGGCGAGAAGCACCTTGCTGCGACTGTTCGCGGACATCAAGGTATACATGATGGTGTTGTACCGGTACTCGTGCGTCATGAGCAGGATGCTGAGGAGGGCTCCGAAGACCACCACGATGCCAAGCGGGCTGGCGACCTGGGTCGCGAGGAACCCCGGATCGTGCAGGTCCTGCGGCGTCGCATACCAGCCGGCCAGATAGAACGCCAACGCGGCGGTCACGGCAAGAGCCAGCAGCGGTATGGCGTAGGCCGAGCGGAGCGTGAAGAGTCTCCGAAATTCGGCTCTCAGCGTCAGCATCGTCCTCACCCTTTCGTGTTGATGCCTGATCGATACTCTTCGGCACCTTCAGTGAGCTCGAGGAACACGCCTTCAAGCGAGCCAGCACGGCTGGTGAGCTCCAACAGCGGAATGCGGCCCTCAAAGGCCAGGCGGCTGATGTCGTCGGTTGTCACACCGGCGATCGTGAACCCGTCGTCGCCGACCCTTTCATAGACCAGCGCGTGCTGCGCCAGAAGGTCTTCGAACTGCCGCTCATGGGCCGTGCGCGCGAAGACGCGGCCTGGTGATCTGCTCGCAATGAGCTCGCGCATTGAGGTACTCGCGATCAGTTTGCCCCTGCCGATGACCACCACGTCATCCACCAGCTGCGCCAGCTCCGCAAGCAGGTGGCTCGATATGAACACGGCGTTGCCTCTGGCCGCGTAGCCCTTGAGAAACTGGCGCAGCCAGAAGATCCCTTCGGGGTCCAGACCGTTGGCCGGTTCATCGAGGATCAGGTACTTCGGCTCCCCCAAGATGGCCGCAGCAATGCCGAGTCGCTGACTCATGCCCATGCTGAACTTCCCGGGCCTCCGATCGCTCACATGAAGGAGACCAACGGCGTCCAGGGCTTCGTCCACCCGTGCAGCGGGGATGGCGCCGGCGGTCGCCAGCACGCGCAGGTGGTTTCGTGCCGTACGGGTCGGGTGGAAAGCCCCAGCTTCGAGCAACATGCCCACGACTTGCGGCGGACGGCGGTAGTCGCGAAGCGCTTTGCCGTCATAGGTCGTGGCGCCGACACCCCTGTCGAGTCCAAGCATCAGCCGCATCGTGGTCGACTTCCCGGCTCCGTTGGGGCCAAGAAAGCCGGTGACCTTGCCCGTCTCGATCTGGAATGAGAGGTCATCAACCGCAACCGTGTCGCCGTAGCGTTTGGCGAGGTGCTCGGCCCTTATCATGGGGTCTCCTTCCAGCAGAAGCTCTCGTCATCCCGTCAAGACAGCAAAGCGGGCAGGGATGCCAGATCCATCACGTTCACGGTACGCAGAGGGCCGAAGACGAGAAATCCGGTTAGCACCCGAATTGCGACCGGATGGATAACCCCCGACCCGAGGGGGTTATCCCCCGGGTGCATCGGCCACGGGACCCCCTCAACCAACGGGCTTCGGGGAAGCACGCCGAGTGTCGGTCGTGGCCCCGGCGGTGTCCGAGGTCACCCGGCGCGCTGCTGGCCGATCTGGCCCAGCGCGGCATCACCGCGATGACCAAGGTGGCCGCCCCGACCGCGCCGCAGAGCCACTTCATCGGCAGCGGATACCTGGGCGGCACCGTGGCGCGGGTTGGCCGTGGCGGCCGGGGTACGACGTGGTGCCGAGCAACTCGCGCGGGCCGCAGACCCTCAAGGACCTGGTGGAGGAGGTGTTCAACAACATCACCTCCTGGCACCTCGCCTCGCTGGCCCGCCCGGCCGGCGCGACCGACCGTAGCGCTCTGCCGATCGCCGGGGACGACCCGGCCGCGAAGGCCGCGGTGACCCGGTTCCTCGACGCGATCGGGTACGACACCGTCGGCTTGCGCCTCGGTCTTCGAGCCGTCCCTGCTACTGGCCCTTGCGGCACGGTCTGTGGGTATCGTGGCGGGGCGGGAGGCGCGGATGCAGACGCTCAGGCAGGTACTGTGGATCGGCGGGCCACCGGGCGCGGGCAAGTCAAGCGTTGCCACACGGATCGCCCGCCGATACGGGCTGCGCTGGTACAACGCCGACACGCGGACATGGCAACACCGCGACCGCGCTCTCCGCACCGGGAACGCGGCAGCGCGTCGCTGGGAGGCGATGACGCCGCAAGAGCGCTGGGTGGGCTCGACGCCACGCGAAATGCTCCGGATGTCGCTGCACCGTGAACGTGGGCCCATGGTGATCGACGATCTTCGAGCCCTGCCCGACTCGCCCCTGGTGGTCGCGGAGGGATCTACGCTCCCGGCCCATGCGCTCTCGTCCGGGATCGCGGAGCGGTCGCGGGCCGTTTGGTTGCTGCCCACACGCGAGTTCCAGCGAGCGACACTGACCGATCGAGACATGGCGCCCGGCCCGACGGCGCTGTACCTCCTGCTCGGCGAGACGATCGAGCAAGAGGCGAGGGAGCACGGCGTTCCGACATTGACGGTCGATGGATCCCGTGGCATCGAGGAGACGGTTGCCGCAGTCGAGGAACTGTTCGCACCGGCACTGGCGGAGGGGCCACGTGCTGAGACACTCGCCGAGCGTCGGGCGCTGCTGCGCGAAGCCAACGAGGCGATCGCATCCCAGGTTCGCGGCTTCTACGGCCGCCCGTGGGTGAACGGAGATCCCGAGGCGGTCGTGCGTGAGCTCGTCTGCGAATGCGGGGACTCCGCCTGCGCCGCGAGCGTCCTCATCCAACTGGGCGCGCTGTCTTCGGGGGCGGTCCTCGCGCCGGGGCACCGTTGAGGGTGGACAGTCTGCTCGCCACGACCACGAACCTGAGATCCTCGAGACGCCCCTCCCACTCAGGATGAACCCGCTCGCGCGCAATTGGGAAGAGCGAGTGCAACGCATCGGCGAGCGCGTCGGGTGCCGGGCCCGGTGCCATCTCGTCCGCCTGCCTCGCAACGGGCGAGTGCCACGTCTATACGCGATCCTGCGACCCAGGACTGTCGCTCCTGGCGGTTATGCTCGAAGCACGCACATTCCCCGTCACATCGGAGAACTGGTGGCCATCCGTGGTGCGGACTCGCCGTGCCAGCGCCAGGATCCGGTGCGGGTCGAGGACCTCAATGGGAAGGGGAGCCGGCGGAGATGGGGCGCGGCGGGATCGACTGGCGCGATGGGCTTGGGGTATGAACGTCCCCCTCCCCTTCGAGGACGCGATGCCGAAGGCTCGGATCACCGGCGGCAGCTTCGGTCTGGAGCGCCGCTTCGACGCTGCGTTTGTGGCGCGACTTGCGCTCCGCGAGAAGCAGGTTCAGCAGAGCTACCGGCCGATCATCAGCATCCACAAGTGGTTCGCCCGGCGGCCAGGGAGCCTGTTTCGCAGTCTGCTGCTGGCCGAGTTCGGCTCCAAACCCCTGAGCGAGGACTACTGGGCCACCCACGACCTGTTGTCGCGCGTCATCGCTGACCCGTTCATGGGTGGCGGTACGACGGTGTTCGAGGCGTTGCGCCTGGGGATCAGTGTCGTCGGCAGCGATGTCAACCCGATGGCGTTCTGGCTTGTGCGGCAGGCGGTCGAGCACATCGACCTTGCAGCGTTCACCGCAGCAGGAAAGCGCGTCTGGCAGGCACTGCAGAAAGATGTCGGCGAGCTCTACCAGACCAAGTGCCTGTGCTGCGGCGAAGCCGCGGAGGTCAAGTACTTCCTGTGGGTGAAGACGTGCCGCTGCCCCAACTGCGGAAACGACGTGGAGCTCTTCCCTGGTTACCGGGTGGCTGAGGCTGTCCGCCATCCCCGCGAGGTCTACCACTGCCCGCGTTGCGATCGGCTCTGCGAGATCGAGCCCACCAGCGGGCCCGAGTGCCCCGGCTGCGGGCTGTCGCTTGGCAGCGGCAACGTGCGCCGTGGTAAGGCAACGTGCAGCGCGTGCTCGCACCAATTTGCCTTCGCGCGTGTCCTGGCTGCCCCGCCGCCTCACCGGCTGTTCGGGATCGAGTACCAGTGCCGTCGGTGCTACCACGACCTTCCCGGACGGCAGTTCAAGACTCCCGACGCTGATGACCACGGCCGGGTCGCACTTGCCGACAGCCGACTCGCGCTCATGGCGGACGAGTTGGTCATCCCGTCCGACGACGTCCCGGCGGGTGACGAGACGACGCGGCTGCTGCGCTGGGGCTACCGCAGGTACCGAGACCTCTTCAACGACCGCCAGTTGCTGGGGCTCGGTCATCTGCTGCGGGAGATCCGGACGATACCGGAGCCACGCCTGCGGCACGCCCTGGCGACCGTCTTCAGCGACTTCCTCCGCTACCAGAACCTGCTCTGCCGCTACGACACGTACGCGCTGAAGTGCCAGGACATCTTCAGCGTCCACGGCTACCCGGTGGGGCTCCTTGCCTGCGAGAACAACCTGCCGGGCATCCCACGTGTCGGGTCGGGTTCGTTCGTCCACTTCTTGGAGAAATACGCGAAGGCGAAAGCCTACGCCAAGGAGCCCTACGAGACCCGCTATGCACGGCAGCGCAAGACCTTCGTGGCCATGCCAGGCGAGACGGTCGAGGCAAGGCTCGTGGAGCGCGAGCCGCAGGGATCGCCCCGGAGCGCCTGGTTGGCCTGTGGGCCATCGCAAGACCTCGATCTGGCACCTGGGTCGCTTGACGCAGTCTTCACCGACCCGCCGTACTTCGACAACGTCCAGTATGCGGAGCTGATGGACTTCTGCTTCGTCTGGCTTAGAACGTTCTTGAGAGACGAGATCGTCGCATTCGCCCCGACCTCGACGCGGACGCCTCTCGAATTGACTGGTAACGACACGCTCAAGCGGGGGCCCGCCGAGTTCACCGTCGGGCTCAGTCAGGTGTTTTGCCGCATGGCAACGGCGTTGAAGCCTGGCGCGCCGCTGGTATTCACCTACCATCACAACGATCCCCTGGCGTACGTGCCCTTGACGGTGGGGCTCCTCGACGCCGGGCTGACCTGCACGGCGGTTCTCCCGGCTCCGGGTGAAATGGCGGCATCGCTGCACATCGCCGGCACCAAGTCTTCCATCCTGGACTCGGTCTTCGTCTGCCGCGACCAAGACTTCGTCAGCCAGCACGCCGACCAGCTACCGATCCAGGAGGAGTCGGTTGACCGCCTGGTGGAGCGGGACGCGGCGGCGATGGCCGAGGCTGACTACCGGTGCACGCGTGGCGACCTTCTGTGCCTGCGCGCGGGACACATCGCCGCAGCAGTCGTGCGGCAGCTTGGGCCGTCCTGGGACGCCGCGGCCCCACTACCCGAGCGAACTGAGCGGGTCGAAGCCCGCATGCTCGTGCTGGAGGCGCGCGTGCGACGACCAGCGACGAGCAGCTCATGAGCGAGGCTCCTCGTCATGGGACGCGGCCTTTGGATAGAGCGACTGACCCGTGAGCGCAACACGGCACCAGCCCGTCCAGGAGCGGATCGACCAGCGCCGCCCCTCCTCCCGAGGGGATGAACACCAGTCAAGGGTCAGCCCACAACTCAGCTTGCGGGGTCAGCAGCAGGTTGCGTCGTTCCTCGTCGGTGAGCTCTCGGAACACCCGCGTGCGCGCCTCGGCCACGGAGGTCTCGGCGGCGTCCCGGACCAGGCGGTGAGGTCCTCTGATGCGGTGGCCAGGCGGTGGCCGTCGGGTGACCACGCCACCGACCACACGGGGCCCTTGTGCCCATAGAGCACGGCCAGCTGCGCGACGTGCCGGTCATCCCAGATCCGCACGGTCCAGCCGACCGAACCCTTCGACATCGACCGCGAGGATGCTCCGATGTTCTGGCTGGATCGGCATTGCGCTCCTCACAGGATCACGCCTTCTAGGCACATCGGTTCCCAGCGCACCCAGCCGATGGTAGGTTTCCGCCCACGCAGCCCTCAGCGAGGAGAGTGCGATGAGCTTCATCCAGATCATCGAGTACGAAACGGACCGTGCCGACGAGATGAAGGCGGCGGCCGGGTTCCGGCTCGTCGTGACGCAGGATCGCGACCGGCCCAATCATTACTTCACGATTGTCGAGTTCCCCTCCTACGAGGCGGCGATGGAGGCCAGCGCACGGCCGGAAACGGACGCGTTCGCCAAGGAGATGGCGGCGCTGTGCACGAGCGGCCCGCGCTACTACAACCTCGACGTCCAGGCGACCGTCCCGTAGCGGCGGCGGCCGGCGGCCCGGTTCCAACCGGCAGCGCCGCCTGTCCATGCGGGCTTGGAGGTCATGGGACCGGCAGACCGGCGAGCACGAAACCCGGGAGCGCGCACTGAACGGACCTCCAGGATGCCTGCTTCCCCAATCCGTGGAGTGCCTGTGGCCCCTGATCGTCCGGTCCGACCCGCCGTCTTCGGCGGCGTTCCCTTGCCGGCCGCGGCCGGAGACGAGGCCCGGGTCAAGCCCCGCCTGCGCGGGGTGTTCCACCAGTACGCCTTCTTCGTCTCGCTCGGCAGCGGCATGCTGCTGGTGCTGCTCGCCGCCACCACCAGGGCGGCCATCGCGGCCGCCGTCTACGCCGTCTCGGTGTCGGCGCTGTTCGGGGTGAGCGCCCTGTACCACCGGGTCACCTGGACCGGGTCGGCCCGGCGCCGCATGCGCCGGCTGGACCACGCGATGATCTTCCTGCTGATCGCCGGCACCTACACCCCAATCGGCCTGCTGGTCCTGAAGGGGACGCTGGCCACCGTCGTGCTCGCGGTCGTGTGGAGCGGGGCCGTGGCCGGGATCGTGCTCGAGCTGGCCTGGGCCGGGGCGCCCAGATGGCTCGGCGGGGCCGTGTACCTGGCGCTTGGCTGGGTGGCGGTGGTGGCGATGCCGCAGCTGTTTTCCCGGCTCGGGGTGGCCGGCGGGCTGCTGCTGGTCGCCGGCGGGCTGGTCTACTCGGCCGGGGCGCTGGTGTACGCGCGGCGCCGGCCCGACCCGGTGCCGGCCGTGTTCGGCTACCACGAGGTCTTCCACCTGCTGGTGATCGCCGGGGTTGCCGCCCACTTCCTGGCCATCAGCCTGTTCGCCGTGCCCATCGGCTGAATCCCGTCCCATGGCACACAAGGCTACGGAGGAGCCGCCAACGGCGTTACCGCCGCGCGACGCGGCGACGAGCTCCGCGTGTGGCACCGGTGCGGCGCAACGGCCGCTGACTACTACCGGCTTACAGGGCTCTCCTCGACCACGAGTCTTCCGAGCTCGGTTATCCGAACGTACCTCGACTTCCTGAGGGATTGATCTCCGTCGGTCTGGACCAACCCACGATTCCGGAGCGGCCGTAGCCTGTCTTCGTAGTAATCACTATCTGGCTTCTTGGAAATCAGGATCGGCGCGTCGTCTCGATAGAATGACTCGAGCAGCACCAAATCGCTCTCCGTCAGTCCACTGACAAGTGCGGTCATCACCTGCCCCTTATCGTGCTCCTTTCTACCTACGTGCCCTTCCATGGCCATCTTGCACGCGCCTACCAGCATTGGGTTGTCCAGCTCCCCGAGCACGATTGGAATCTCTTTCTCGTCGAGACTGTACACGGCGTTCATGCATTTCCTCGCCTCTGCTCGCACAGGCTCGAGGAATCGATCCCCGATCTGCCGGACGAACCCGCCACTGAACACGATGATCTCGGGATTGAACAGGTTCAAGATCGAGAATACCGCCTTGCCGCAGAATCCTGCTGCCCTGTTGACCACCTCGACGGCATCCACGTCACCGCGCTTGTAATGGTCCGCGATCTCGTTGCTCCCCAGATTCCTCTCAAGCCACCTGGCGTTCTCTATCCCTCGGCTCAACTTTCTCCTGTGCAGCGCTCTCGCCATGGCCTGCCTGCTGGCGAGCGCCTCGAAGCAACCGCGTTGCCCGCAGCCACATTCATTCTCGCTGTCGAAATCAAGGATCATGTGCCCAACTTCGCCTGCCGTCTTGTTCTTGCCTCTGTAGATCTGGTTCTCGATGATGATCCCGCCACCGACGCCAGTTCCAATAATGATGCCGATGACGTTCTTGAAGTCTTTGGCGATCCCTTTCCAGGCTTCACCCAGGACCCCAAGATTCACATCGTTATCCACGAAGGTCGGGATGTCGTGGCAGGATTGCCTCACCTTGTCGGCGAGAGAAAAGTCCTTGATATAGAAATTCGGAGCATCGAGGATCAGGCCCTTCTCGTGATCTGTCGGGCCGGGAAACGCGATACCAATGGCTCTCACCCGGGTCCACACTTGCCCAACCGGAAGTGTCGGTACCGCGTCCCAGCTCGCGCGCGGCGCAGCCACGCGCGCAGCGCCGCAAAGTTGGGATCATCGAGACCCGCTCCGAACCCGACGAAGACCAGCGATGTGAGCATGGCCAGCGCCCGTTGCATGCCTTGCGCGTGTTCGTCTCCGAGCACGCGCTCGTAGGAGCGAATGCCCAGGACCACCGAGGCCGGGTCCCGCCAGTGACCATGAAGGTGGAGCACGCCCGGCCCGTCGCGGCGCATCACCCGCTCGGCTTCAGCTTCCTGCTGCCACGTCACCCTCGGCAGGCCGGTCACGTCCTCGATCAGGTTGTCGTAGTTCGTGGTGGCGATCGGCGCACCCAGCGCACCGATCGCCTGAATGACCTCCGAGCTCGTGGCTCGCAGCGACCCGACCGACTGCTCCAGCCAGCGCCCGTACTCCCCGCCCGCTGGACCGTCCAGCCGGGTCACGTTCTCGGCCGCCAACAGCATCTCTTCAATGTCACCGGAGTCGATCTGGGCGCGCAGCCGATCTCCCCAGCCGCCGGGCAAGCCGAGTCCCATGACCGCCTCGCAGTACCGCACCCCATTCAGGAGCAACCCACGCCACGACGCGTCGGGCATGCCACCCGTGGCGGCCACCGACACCCCGGTACCCACAACCACCACCAACTGCCCGCGGGTGAGCTGTTCCCGAAGATCATCGACAAGTACGTCGCTCACTTGCGCCCCCGACCAGATCGGCATGACCACCATCGGTAGCCTAGGCTCTTACGAGCGGCTCGCGTCGCGGTCTCAGCGCACGACCGAGGCCGCGTCGACCGCAACCCGGGTGCCGCCGCTCTCGTGCCCCGGCGTGCCGAGCGATCGCACCTCCAGCACGTGCGTCGTCGAAGGGCTCGGCCCGTTGCGTACGTAGAGGGTCTCGCGCGCCGCGGCGACCGACGACCACTGGTTGACGGTCGCGACGCGGACGCCGTCGAGATAGATCGCCGACAGCCCGAGCGACGACGCCCGTGGGCCGTACAGGCCGACCGAGCGGCCGCGGAACGTCAGCCGTCCGGCGGCGCCGCGCGTGCCGGTCAGCTCGACGTAGCCGGCGGAGGCGCCGCCGGACGCCACCGGGTCCATCCCGCCGACCAGCGCCAGGCGGTCGACGTCTCCTGCGCAAGGCTGACCGCGAACGACGGCCCGTACGCCCACACCGAGACGTTGCCGGCCCAGTCCCAGGCGCGCACACGGAAGCGGTAGGTGTGTCCGGATGCGAGCTGGTAGATCTGGGCGGTGAGCGAGCCGTAGCTCGGCACCGCGGTCCAGGCTCCGCCGTCCGTGCTGGCCTGGACGTCGTGGCGCTGCACGCCGGTGGCGGACCCGTCGCTGCTGGTCCAGCGCATCCGCACCGCCGCGGTCGTGTTCCCGATCGGGTGGCCGCCGGAGATATCGGGCACCGGCCCGGTGACCGTCGGCGAGGCCGGCGAGCTCCCGGCTGGCCTCCCGCGCGCAAGCCCTTCCATCTGTACGGGGAACGCTTCCCCGGGGTACCCTGTCCTCCGTACACCATACCATACGAGGAACGTATCACATGACTTCCATATCATCTGGGGACCTGGACGCCCAGCGACGCCGACGGCGGTCGACCACGGCCATCAAGGAGGCGCTGCGCGAGCTGAGCATCCAGCTGTCGCTGCTCAACCACCACGTCGGCGCCCACCTCGACCTCAACCACGTCGACCTCGACTGCCTGGACCTCATCAACCGCCACGGTCCCCTCAGCCCCAGCGCCCTGGCACGACGCGCCGGGCTGCACCCCGCCACCACGACCGGCATCCTCGACCGGCTCGAACGCGGCGGCTGGGTGGCCCGCGACCGCGACCCGTCCGACCGCCGCGCCGTCGTCGTCCGCGCCCGACGCGACCGCAACGCCGAGCTGCTGCGCCTGTACGCGGGGATGAACACCGCGATGGACCAGCTCTGCGCCGGCTACAGCGACGACCAACTCGAGCTGCTCGCCGACTTCCTGCGCCGCACCGCCAACGCCGGACAAAGCGCGACCGGCGAGCTGACCGGCGACTGAGGCAAGAAACCTGGATATTGGCGCGCCGGTCAACTAGAGTTGACTTCGCCACCTGGGTCAATGTAGGTTGACTGATATGCGTGCGGAGGTAGGCCAGGGTGTTCGAGCGGTTCACACAGCCCGCCCACCGGGTCGTCGAGCTGGCCGACGAGGAGGCCGACCGCCTGGGCCACAACTATCTCGGCCCCGAGCACGTGCTGCTGGGCATCGTGCGGGACGGCGGCAGCCGCGCCGCGCGAGTGCTGCGGGCGCACGGCCTTGACCTGGAGGCCGCCCGGGTGGAGGTGGGCAGGCTGGTCGACCGGGAGGTCCTGCCGCGGCCCGAGCGCAGCGACACGGAGCTGCTGCGCAGCCTGGGGATCGACCTGGCGGCGGTGCGGCGCCAGGCCGAGGAGACGTTCGGGTGCGAAGCGGTGGACGAGGCGACCTGCCGGGTGACCCGACGGCCGTGGTGGCGGGGCGGCG
>WNFX01006675.1_pt1 | contig 14959 bp, 12 predicted proteins | sample 5400111 | NCBI WGS metagenome assembly WNFX01 (sample SAMN13153363, study PRJNA577476) | soil metagenome | isolation source: 40 cm soil or saprolite under grassland replicate 1 | place: USA:California | collected 2016-06-15 | reverse complement strand
TCGCGCATGTCGTCCGTGCCCGGCTTGAAGGCGAGACCCAGGAGGGCGACCTTCTTGCCTCGCAGCGAGCCGAGGCGCCGCTGTAGCTTCGCGACGACGCGGCGCTTCTGCAGCTCGTTCACCTCGATCACCGCAGACAGGAGCTGGAAGTGGTAGCCGGAGTTCCCGGCCAGCTGCTTGAGCGCCGAGACGTCCTTGCCGAAGCAGCTCCCACCCCAGCCGAGGCCCGCACGCAAGAAGTGAGGCCCGAGACGATGGTCGAGGCCCACGCCCGTCGCGACGTCGGTGACGTCTGCGCCCACGAGCTCGCACACGTTCGCGATCTCGTTGATGAAGCTCACGCGCGTCGTGAGGAATGCGTTCGAGGCCAGCTTCACCATCTCCGCCGAGGGCACGCTCGTACGGACGATCGGCGCGTCGAGACCTGCGTAGAGGGACGCAACGCGGTCGCCGTCCGTCTCCTCGAACGCACCGACCACGATCCGGTCCGGCCGCATGAAGCCCGCGATCGCCGTTCCCTCCGCGAGGAACTCGGGGTTCGAGACGTATCCGACGCTCGCGAGCCCGCGTGCGTCGAGAGCCGCCCGGACAGAGGCCCCGGTCCCGACGGGAACGGTGCTCTTCATAACCACGATCGGCCTCTCGACGTCGAGGTCGCGCGGGAGCTCGTCGATCACGGTCCAGACCGCCGACAGGTCAGCGTCTCCCGAGTACGTCGGCGGCGTTCCCACCGCGATGAAGAGGAACTCGGCGCCCTCGATCGCCTCCGCGACGTCGAGGGTGAAGGACATGCGCTTGCGGTTGCGCTCGACGAGCTCCTCGAGGCCCGGCTCGAAGATCGGCATCCGGCCCTCGTCGAGCACGGCGATCCGATCCTCGAGCACATCGCGCAGAACGACTTCGTGACCGAGCTCCGCGAAGCAGGCACCGGTGACGAGGCCGACGTATCCGGCGCCGAAGATCGAGATGTTCACGGCTACTTGACCTTTCCCAGTGGGCGGAGGCCCTTGGCGATCGCGAGCATCGTCTCGTTCGACATGCTGTCGAGCAGCGTGTTGATCACCCAGTAGCGCGCCTTCGGGGTGCGCAGCACGACCATGTGCAGGTGCGGGCCGTTGTAGTACAGGTCGTAGGCGCGACCGCCGATGTGCCGCGTGAAGCTGTCGTCTGCGAGCGCGGGCGCGTCGTCCCAGTTCGTCTCCTCCAACCCCCAGTACTCGTTCGAGCCCATGTGGTAGACGATCCTCACCGCCCGGTGCTTGTCCTCGATCGCGTAGAGACGTACCGGGGTCGTGCTGTCCACCCACGAGCTCCGCTCGATCGCCGTCGGCACCATGAGCGGGAAGCCGGTGCGCGAGCGGAGCCTGCGCAGGAGGTCGCGTGAGGCGCTCGCGCCCGAGGTGACGTTCGGAGGCTCGCGTTTCGGCGTCTCGTCGATCGGCGCGGACGCAAGCCGCTCGTGGAACGTCTGTCCGACGACAGCCGTCAGCATCGCCCCGTCCGCCAGACGTGAGAAGCGCGCGGGAAGACGCTTGACCTCAGCCGAGGCGAAGAGGTTCGCGACCTTGGCTGCGGCGAGCTGCGCCCCACGCCGCGTCCGGTCGTAGTAGATCTCCGTCTGGAAGTAGTTGAAGTTCGGAGCGTTCGCGGGGAGCCCGTTGGGCGGCGTGAGGATCCGATAGCCGCGCTGTCCGAGCAGATACCCCGCTGTCGACGCCGAGCCGGCTCGGCCGTTGCCGTTGAGGACGGTCACGGTCGTGTCCCCCGCAGCCGGCGCGGCCCTTTTGAGCTTCCGCCCGAGCGCGACCGCCGTCGCCTTCTCCGGCGAGGAGACGTCAGGGTGCGTGAACTCTGCGACCGCGCGCGAGACGTTCGAGGACGCCGTCGACAGCTCGGCATATCCCTCGAGCCCCTGGATCCTCGTCTGGAAGACGTGACCCTTGGGCAGGCCGTACGCGAACGCGGCGTAGGACTTGACGGTCCCGAAGGACACGTTGCTGCCGCCGCCCTGCGCCACGACGACGTTGTCGGTGATCGTGTGCAGCACCTTGGGCAGCGAGCCGATGCTGAAGCTGCCGCGAATCTGGCTCTTGAACGCCTTCACGAACTGCTGCTGTCTCGCGACCCGATAGAGATCGGAGTCCGTGTGCCGGAAGCGTACGTAGTCGAGCGCGTCCCTTCCGTCGAGCTTCTGGTATCCGGGCTGGAGGTCGATCTTCGCGTAGCAGTAGCTGCAGGAGCCGCCGTTCGCGTTGAAGTAACGACGGTCGACGTCCATCCAGACTCCGCCCAGCTTGTCCACGAGCTGGACGAAGCCGAGGAAGTTGACCGTGATCAGGTAGTTGATGTCGAGCCCCGTCAGAGCCTTGACCGTCTGCAGCGAGCCCTGCGGGCCACACCTCGCGTAGGCGGCGTTGATCCGGTCCGTATACGGCGTAACTCCGGGGCAGTGGATCTGGACCTGCAAGTCGCGGGGGAACGAGAGGAGAGAGATCGACTGCGTCTCGGGATCGGCGCGCACGAGCATGATCGTGTCCGAGCGAGAGGGTGCGTTCTTGCCGTCGGACAGCCGGTGGTCGTAGCCGATCACCAGGGCCACCGCGGGCTTGTTCGCAGGCACGACGTCGAGCTGCGCCGCAGCACGCTTCGTCGCGGGATCCTTCGGCGCGAGCGCGGCGACGGACTCGTGCAGATAGAGATAGGTGCCGCCCATCGCCCCCGATACCAGGACGAGCGCACTGACGGCTGCCCACACGAGCGCCTGCGTCAGACGGGAGCGGGGCCGTCTCGGAGGCTGCGTGTAGAGATTGACTGGAGACAGCGTCCCTGGAGGAAGAACGGGCTTCCCGTTTCCCTCCGGCGCGACGCGCCCCAGTCCTCGTTTCAGGGTGGTTCGCATAACAGCCGACGAGCGCCTCCACGGGCGCCCGCCGTTCGGAGAATAGCTGGCTTACCTGAAGGCGGGAACGACGTCAGAGAGAGTTTTCGACAGAAAATCGATCTCCTCCGGAGTTCCCGCCGTGATCCTGAGGGCGTCGGGCGCACCGAATGGTCCCAGCGGACGGACGACGACACCCTTGCGCAGGAGAGCGCCGTGCATCGTCTCGGCATCGTCTCCGACCTCGACGAACAGGAAGTTCCCCACGGCGGGGCCTGCAAAGTCGAGACCGGCGCCTCGAATCGTCTGAGTGAGCAGCGCCATCGCCTCGCGGTTCGCGATCCTGCGCCGCTCGATCTCGCCGTGGTCGCCGAGGCTCGCAAGCGCTGCCTCCTGGCCGACGGAAGCGACGTCGAACGCGCGGCGAACCTTTGCGATCGCGGTCACGACCTCCTCGGAGCCGACCCCGTACCCCACCCGCAGTCCGGCGAGCCCGAAGATCTTGGAGAACGTCCGCAGGACGAGCACGCGCCGGCCGGCCTTCGCATACTCGGCGATCCCGTCCGGGTAGTCGGGGTCGTCGACGTACTCGAAGTACGCCTGATCGAGGACGGTCAGGACGTGCGGAGGAACAGCCGCGAAGTACGCGTCGAGCTCGGCGCGCGTGTTCGTCGTGCCCGTCGGGTTGTTGGGCGCCGCGATGAAGACGAGCTTGGTCCTCGGCGTGACGGCTGCGAGGATCGCCTCGAGGTCGAACCGTCCGCGCTCAAGCGGCACCCGAACCGGCGTCCCGCCGACCTTGAGCGGATCGAGGACGTAGCTCGGGAACGAGGGCCAGCCCGTGACGGCCTCGTCGCCGGGCCCGAGCGTCGCGAGCGAGAGGTAGCCGATGATCGCGTCGGCACCGGCGCACACTGTGATCTCCTCGAAACGGACCCCGTACCGCTCCGCGAGTGCCTGCCCGAGCCGATAGGCGCCGCCGTCCGGGTAGCGGTTGAGCTCGAGCGTCGCCCGCTCGATCGCCTCCAGCGCCGCCGGGAAGGGGCCGTACGGCCCTTCGTTGGAGGCCAGCTTGACGACCCGCTCGAGACCGAGCTCCCGCTGAACCTCCTCGACCGGCTTGCCCGGCTCGTAGGGGCGGCTGCTCGTATGCGCTCAGGAGCGGGCCTTCACCTGCGACCGCATATCCCTCGAGATGCTCCGGCTCGCGCTGGCGACGAAGCATCACCGCGACGAGCACGGCGAAAACGCCGACGGACACGATGCCGAGCGCGAGCAGGACGGGGAGCTTCCACGAGCTTCGCTTCCGCCCTGCGAGGGACAACCCGCGTCGCTTCCGCGAGACGGCCTGCAGCGTGAGGAATCCGACGAGTGCGTTCTTCTTGTTGAAGATGCTCACCGCCCCAGCGTAACCGACAGGGCGAGCCGTCGCCGACTACGTGCGGCGCCGGGGCGGGAGGTGGATCGGGCGGCCGAGCGCGACGAGACCCGCTTCCTTGACGGCCTCGGAGAGGGTCGGATGGGCCGCGATACCGTCAGCCACCGTCTCGATCGTCGCCTCGGCGTCGAGTGCGACCACACCGGCTTCGACGAGGTCGGTCGCATGCGCCCCCACGATCACGATCCCGAGCAGCTCGCCGTAGGTCGTCTCGTGGATCGACTTCACCCAACCGTTCGCCTCGCCGGTCATGACCGCGCGTGCGTTCGCCACGAAGGGGAACTTCCCGACCGCGATCTTCCCCTGCCCGAAACGCTCCGTCGCCTCGGCCTCGGTGAGCCCGACGCCCGCGATCTCGGGATCCGTGTAGATCGGACGCGGCACCGCCGGGTCGCCGATCTCCGACTCGTGGCCGCGCGCGTTCTCCGCGGCGATCTCTCCTTCGCGGAAACCCGTGTGAGCGAGCTGCCAGTACCCGGCGACGTCTCCTGCCGCATAGATGTGTGGGACCGAGGTGCGCCTGTGACCGTCCGTGCCGACGCCGGACCGCTTGTCGAAGGCCACTCCTGCCTGCTCGAGGCCGAGGTCCTCGACGAGTGGGGCGCGGCCGACGGAGACGAGCATGAGCTCGCATTCGACGGTCTCGCCGTCGCCGAAGTGGACGACGAGACCCGAGCCGGTGTCGTCGACCTGGGTGCACTGCTTCCCGAGCTGCGCGACGATCCCTCGCCGCGCGAACGTCTTCCGGAGCTCGCTGGTCGCCTCTGCGTCCTCCTGCGGGATGAGCGAATCGAGCATCTCGATGATCGTCACCTCGCTCCCGAAGCGTTCGAAGATGGAGGCGAACTCGCAGCCGATGATTCCGCCGCCCAGGATGACGAGGCGGCGCGGAACCTCGGTCTGGGCGAGAAGCCCGGTGGAGTCGACGCACCGCGGAGAGTCGAGCCCCGGGATCGGTGGCCGCATCGGATACGAGCCGGTCGCGACGATTGCGCTCTTGAAGGAGACGCCCTCTCCGTGCTCGAACGCGATCGTGTTCGCGCTCTCGAAACGTCCGACGCCCTGCAGCGCCGTAACGCCGTTCGCCTTGAAGAGCGATGCAACTCCGCTCGTCATCTGCTTGACGACCGCTGCCTTCCATTCGTTCGCGACGCCGAAATCGAGGCGCGGCTCACCCGCGACGACACCGAGCTTCGGGTCGATCTCGCGGGCGGCGTGGAGCGCGTGCGCCGTCTGCGCCCAGGCCTTCGTCGGGATGCAGCCGACCCGCAGGCACGTGCCGCCGAGCTCGGACTCCTTCTCGATGCAGACGACTCTCGCCCCCAGCTGTGCTGCCCGGATGGCCGCTGTGTACCCCGCAGGACCGCCGCCAAGGACGGCAACATCGCATTCCATTGCTCAGGAACCCTTTCTCCGCGAACTGCGGGCGATCCTAGCCAAGTGACACCGTGTCACTTGTCAGTGGCCATGGTTAGAGCTCGCGGCGCATCGTGACGGTGTCGCCGCCGTCTTCCTTGACGCGCACGAACCCCTGCTTCTCGTAGAAGGCGAGCAGCGGCTCGTTGTCACGCTCGACGCTCAGGCTGAGCGCCGCATGCCGCTCGGTCCGGGCGCGCTCATAGAGCGCGCTGAGCAGAGCTTCGCCGATGCCGTGCCCTCGCCGGCTGGGCACGACGGCGATCGCGAGCTCCGGAGTCTCCTCGTCGACGAACCCGTAGCCAGGATGCTCCCGCCGGAAGAGGCGATACCAGGCCGCGCCAACAGGAAATCCGTCCTCGACCGCGATCAGGGCCGTGTCTCCGGGCCGGCCCCAGCCCTTCACGTAGCGGGCCACCGGGCCAGGCTCCTCTCCGGGGCTCCGCTCGCGCCAGTAGTACGCGTGGTGGAGCATGTCGCGGAGGAATCGAACGTCCTGACGCCCGCCGCGCCGGATGACCATCGCTACACGCTACAACGCCAGCGCTGGAGCCTCGACAAACGCCTTCACCGTCCTCAGAAACTCCGCGCCTTCGGATCCGTCGATAGCCCGGTGGTCGCAGGTGAGCGTCATCGTCATCGTCGGTGCAACCTCGAGCTCGCCGTCAACGACCAGAGAGCGGTCGGCGATGGCGCCAACTGCCAGGATCGCGACCTGCGGCGGGTTGAGTACTGCGACGAACTGCTCGATCCCGTACATGCCCAGGTTCGAGATCGTGAACGTTCCATCCTCGAGATCCTGCAACTGCAGCTTTCCCTCCCGCGCCCGGGACACGAGATCGGCGCGGGCACTCGCGATCTCGCGCACCGTCTTGCGGTCGGCATCGCGGATAACGGGGACGACGAGCCCGTTCGGCGTCGCGACCGCGATCCCGACGTGCGCGGCAGAGTGGCGCCGGATCTGACCCTCGACGAAGTGTGCGTTCACGGCTCGGTGCTGCACGAGCGCCGCGGCGACGACACGGGTCAGCACGTCGTTGACCGTCGGCTTCACGTCGCCTTCGGCGACGAGCGCGAGCGTCTGCTCGCGCGTGGCGACGAGCTCGGATGCGTCGGCGGTCACGGTGAGCTGGAAGACCGGCGCCTCCCAGGCCTCGGTTAGCCGGCGCGCGATCGTGCGCCTGATCGAGTTGAGCTCGACGACCTCGACCTCGCCGACAGCCGGCGCCTCGGCGGGAGCGGGCCGGCTGGGAGCCGCGCCGCGCTCGACGTCTTCGGCAACGATCCGCCCGTCCGGTCCTGTCCCACGGAGCGAGGCGAGCTCGATCCCGCGCTCCCGCGCGATCCGGCGGGCGAGCGGGCTTGCCTTCATCCGTCCCCGAGCTTCCGCGGCCGCCGGAGCGCCCCGCGGAGCACTCGGCTCGCGTTCCACGGCTCGGCCTTGTGACGATCTGTCACTCGGCTCCGCCGGTTCCTCTCTCTCTCCCTCCGCGGCTGGTCGGGCCGCCTCCTCGGCCGGAGTCTCTTTCGGCTCGCTTGGCTCCGCCGGCTGCGGCTCGGGAGGCTCGAGCGAGACCTCCTCCCCTTCGGCACCGATGACGCCGACGGTCGTCCCGACGTCCACCTCTCCGTCGGAGACGACGATCTTCAGCAGAACTCCGTCCGCCTCGGCCTCGACCTCCTGTGTCACCTTGTCCGTGTCGAGCTCGTAGAGAGGGTCACCCTTCACGACGTTCTCGCCCTCCGACTTGAGCCAGCGGACGATCGTCCCTGCCTCCATCCCCTGGCCGAGACGCGGGAGCTTGACCTCGACAGCCATGTCTAGGCGCGCGCGACCGTTCGCCGGACCGCGTCGAGCACGTCCGCAGCGTGCGGAACCACCCACTGCTCGAGCGCGGGCGCGAACGGGAGCGGCCCGAACTTCGCCCCGACCCGCTCGATCGGCGCATCGAGCCAGTCGAAGGCGCCGTGCTGCACGACGGCTGCGAGCTCGGCTCCGAAGCCTCCTCTTGTCACCGCTTCGTGCGCCGTGACGCAGCGAGTCGTCTTCCGCACGGACTCGAGAATCGTCTCCTCGTCGAGCGGCTGCAGCGTCCGCGGGTCGACGACCTCGACCGAGATTCCCTCCTGCTCCGCGGCCTCTGCCGCCTCGAGAGCCTCGTGAACGAGCCGGCCGGTGGCAACAACCGTGACGTCCTCTCCCTCGCGGTGGATCCTCGCCCGCCCGAGCGGGATCGGCTCGAGCTCGTCCGGAACCTCGCCCTTGATCGGGTACAGGGTCCGATGCTCGAAGAAGAGAACCGGATTCTCGTCCTGAATCGAAGCCCAGAGGAGGCCGCGCACGTCCGCAGGCGTCGACGCGAAGACGACCTTGAGGCCCGGCACATGGACGAACCAGGCCTCGAGCTGCTGTGCGTGCTGCGCTCCCGGCGACCACCCGGCCCCACCCTGTGTTCGAATCGTCAATGGGACGGAGACCTGACCGCCCGACATGAAGCGGTGCTTCGCGGCCTGGTTGACGATCTGCTCGAGCGACAGCGTCAGGAAGTCCTCGTACATGATCTCGACCACGGGCCGCATCCCCTGCATCGCGGAGCCGATTCCGGTCCCGACGATCGCCATCTCGGAGATCGGGGTGTTGCGGATTCGCTTCGGCCCGAACTCGTCGAGGAGCCCCTGCGTGACGCCCATCGAGCCGCCCATCTCGCCGATGTCCTCGCCCATGAGGAACACGCGCTCGTCGGTCCGGAGCGCATGGGTCAGGGCGTCCCGCACCGCTTCGCGATACGTGACCTCAGGCATAGACGTACTTGAGTGCGTCCTCGGGCGGAGGGTCTGTCCCCGCCTTCGCGAACTCGACCGCTGCGGTCACCTCTGCGGTCGCTGCGGCGTCTATCGTCTCGAGCTCGGACTCCGAGAGCTCGAGCCGGGCGCGGAGGAGCTCGATCGGGTCCTTCGTCTCGCGTTCTCGCCGGAGCTCGTCCTTGTCTCGATAGACCTGCGGGTCCCCGACGTAGTGGCCGGTGAGCCGGTGGGTCCGCAGGTGAACGAGGACCGGGCCCTTGCCGGCGACCGCGTGCTCCCGCGCCGCGAGCGCCGCGAGGTAGACAGCCTCCACATCCTGGCCGTCTGCCTCGATCGTCTTCATCCCGTAGGCGAGCGCACGCTTGGCGAGCTCGTCGACCGGGAGCGGCAGCTGTTGCCTGGCGGGCGTCGACTCGGCCCAGCCGTTGTTCTCGAGCGAGAACACCGCCGGCACTTTCCAGAGCTGGGCGAGGTTGAGGGACTCGTGGAAGGTCCCGGTGTTCGTGGCGCCGTCGCCGAAGAACGCGACCGCGACGCGCGGCTCTCCGCGCATCTGGAACGCCAGGGCCGCGCCGACGATGCCCGGGATGCCGCCGGCGACCACGGCATTCGCTCCGAGGTTCCCGACCGCGACGTCGTACAGGTGCATCGAGCCGCCGTATCCGCGCGAACAGCCCTCGACCTTCCCGTAGAGCTCGGCCATGATCCGCTCGACCGGCGTGCCCTTCGCGATCGCGTGCGCGTGAGCGCGGTGCGTGGAGGCGATGACATCGTCGCGCTCGAGGGCCGCGCACACCCCCGTCGCCGCCGCTTCCTGCCCGATCGCGACGTGGAGGAAGCCCGGAAGCTCCCCGGCGCGGAAGCGCTCCTCCACCTTCTCCTCGAACCGCCGGATGAGGAGCATCTCCCGGAAGAAGCCCTTCAGCACCTCCTCGGAGACGCGCCTGCCACCGGACCCGGCCTTCTCCTCGACGGTCGCCATGGACCGGCCATTATGCTGATCCGCCGATGCGGGCCGTCGATCAGTGGCAGCTCATCGAAAGCGATCTCCGGGCCGACTGGGAGGAGCTCCGGCTCTCGTTCACGGCCGAGGACCGGGGCGCGACGGCCGGCGCTGCGGCCGTGCTCGCACCGCTGGGCCCAGGTCGCTACGGAGACGAGCTCCGTATCCAGATTCGGCGCTCCGGGAGCGGAGGGTCCGAGTTCCTCAAGAACCTCCTCCGCCGCCTCGACCGGAAGCGCCTCTGGGGGACGCTGACCCTCGTCGACGTCCGAGCCCCGACGACGCCCGCCGAGCCGGTTTCGCGGGAGGCCGCCGCTCCCCGTCCGCCGCTCGCCGAGGCGTGGGACGCGGCGCTCGCGACGCTTCCTCCGGACTGGAGCGACCTCCTCTGCGAGCTCGACCTCGACTCGAGCGACTACATCGCACGCGCTGCGCTGCTCGGGGCCCCGCTGAATCCGACACGGGATCCCGCCACCCTCGCGCTCCGCTTTCGGGCCGCCGGTACGAAGGGATACGGCGCGCCGAGCGGGATGGTTCGGCGCTGTCTCGAGCGGATGGATGCGGAGAGGATTACCGGGACGCTCTCGGTCGTCACCTCCCTCTCGGACACGGAGAACGTCGCCACGCAGGGCCCGGTCTGGCGAATCGCGGGCCGCTCGGTCTGAGAGAAGAGCCGGGGGCCCACCGCACAGGCCGAGCCCCGACTCCGAGCCCCTCTAGACGATCTTCCTCGATCCGAACATGCTCGTCGGGTGCGCGTCGCAGCGGTACTTCAGCGTTCCGGCCTTCGTCAGCTTCACCTTCCACGTCATCGAGCCGACGAACGAGATCCCGGTCTTCTTGCTCACGCCTCCGGGAGCGGAGAGGTGCGCGTTGTGGATGTTCGCCTTGTCGCGGACGAGGATCGTGTAGGTACCGCGCTTCATCGAGCTGAACGACTTTCCGGCCGAGGTCTTGAGCGTGATCGTGAAGCCCGGTCCGACCGTTAGGAGGAGCTTCGACTTCGCAGTGATGGGGCTCGCGGCTTCGCCGGCGTGTCCGCTCGCCGCGGCGACGAGCCCGGCCACCGCGAGCGTCAGGATGAGTGCAGTTATTCGCTTCATGCCCCGTTTGTACGGGAGGCTTCGGCTATCGGTTTTAGAACTCGCTTCCTACGCGCGCAACTCGCCGCCGAAGCGGGCGCGGAGCAGGGCAACTATGGCGCCGCGCAGCTCGGCCGCCTCCGCATCGGTCAGCGTCCTCTCGGGTGACTGGAAGCTCAGGCGGAGTGCGACGGACTTGCGGTCGCCGTCGAGCTGCTCGCCACGGTAGACGTCGAATACGCGCGCCTCTCGAAGCAGCGGCCCGGCGGCCTCGTGCGCGGCCTCCACGAGCGCGCCGACCTCGACGTCCTCGTCCACGGCGACCGCGATGTCCTGTCGCACGGCCGGGTAGGTGATGACGTCCTCGTACACGATGCGCTCCGGGACGGGCGCGAAGAGCGTTGCCAGGTCAAGCTCGAACGCGCCCCAGGTGCGCTCGAGCACGGAGGGATGAAGCTCTCCGAAGGCACCGGCGTCTGTCTCCGCCGTCTTGCCAGGGTGAAGCTGGCGATGCGAGCCACGCCGTACGCGAACGTCGAGATGGAGCGCGCCGTACAGCGTCTCGAGAACGCCTTTCGTCTCCGCGTACCCGCCCTCGAGGATCCCGCCCAGATGCCAGCGCTCGTCCGGGAGCTGCTCGCCCGACGGAAGGTAGACGCGTGCGATCTCGAACAGGGCGAGGTCTTCCGCACCCGTGTCGAGCCCGGTGCGCGCTGCGTCGACGAGGCCCGGGAGAAGCGTCGTGCGAAGAACGGCCTGGTCAGCGCTCATCGGATCCGGAAGCCGGACCGCAGCGGGGTCGGGGTCCGACGCGACGAGGCTCCACGTGTACGCCTCCAGGAATCCGGCTCCGACGAGGACGTCCTCGACCAGCCTCCGCAAACGCTGGTCGCGTGACAGACGCCCGCGGACGTGCCGTCGGAGCGGCATCGTGTGCGGAATCGCGTCCAGGATGGGCCGAGCGATCTCCTCGACGAGGTCGATCTCCCGCGTGACGTCGCGTGCCCGCCAGGTGGGCACGGTCACCGTCCAGTCCTGATTCACCTCGAAGCCGAGCTTCTCGAGAGTCAGGCGCTGGTCTTCGGCTGCGAGTGTGCGCCCGAGCACGTGCTCTGTGCGCTCCGGGCGGAGACGAACGACCGGTCGCTCGGGAAGGCGTTCGTGGACGTCGACGTGGCCCGTCATGCCCGCGTCTGCGAGATCGACCAGCATGCGGCTCGCGAGCACCGCGGCCGGCTCGGCGAGATACGGGTCGACGCCCTTTTCCCAACGGTTCGAACCGGCGGTTCGAAGCGCGAGACGCTCCGAGGAGCGCAGGATGCCGATCGGCTCGAAGTTCGCGGCCTCGAGCAGAATCTCAGTAGTCTCGTCGCCGACCTCGCTCTCCTCGCCGCCCATGATGGCGGCGAGGGCGACCGACCGCTCGCCGTCCGTGATCATGAGATCGCTCGTTTCGAGCCGGCGGAGCGTGCCGTCGAGCGTTCGGAGCTCCTCGCCCGGCCGCGCGCGACGAACAACGATCCTCCCGCCCGCGAGCCTTGCGCGGTCGAAGGCGTGCAGCGGGCTTCCCCAGACGTGCATCACGTAGTTCGTGACGTCGACGACGTTGGAGATCGAGCGCATCTCGGCGAGGTAGAGCCGGGAGCGAAGCCATTGTGGCGAGGGTCCGATCTTCACGTCGCGGAAGACGCGACCGATGTAGCGCGGGCAGCCCGCGGGGTCCTCGACGGTGACCACGACGGGCTCCCCGTCGACAACCGGTGGATCCTGCGGCGCCGGGGGGTGGAGGTCGCCGTCGAGGAGCGCCGCGACCTCTCTGGCCAGCCCGACCATGGAGAGGAGGTCGACTCGGTTCGGCGTCGGCACGACGTCGAGCACCTGGTCGTGGATCGGAAGCACGTCGTGCAAGGGCGTGCCCGGCTCCGGCCCTCGAGGGAGAACCATGATCCCCGCGTGGTCCTCACCGAGGCCCACTTCGTCTTCGGCGAGGATCATTCCGCGCGACTGTTGCCCACGGAGCTCGACCTCGCGGAGAGGCTGGTCGAGAACGGGCAGGAGCGCGCCGGGCAGAGCGACGGCGACCGTCGCGCCCGCCTCGAAGTTCCATGCCCCGCAGACGATCTGGCGTGGATGTCCCTCACCGACGTCGACCTGGCAGACGCGCAGGCGATCCGCATTCGCGTGCGGTCGCGCTTCCAGCACGCTTCCCACGAGGAAGCGACCGAGGTTCCCGTCCACGTCGGGCACGCCGACGTCGATCACCCGCTCGACCTCGAGCGCCGAGATCGCGAGCCGGCGCGCTATCTCGCCCGCAGACGGATCGACAGTGACGTACTCACGAAGCCAGGAGAGCGGCGCGCGCATCAGAACTGCCTCAGCAGGCGCGGATCGTTCCGCCAGAGCTCTCTCAGATCGGGAATGCCGTGCCGGAGCACGGCGATCCGCTCGAGTCCCCAGCCGAAGGCGAACCCCGTGTACCGCTCCGCGTCGTAGCCGACGAACTCGAGGACGTTCGGATCGACCATCCCGGCACCGCCGACCTCGATCCAGCCCGAATGCCGACAGACGGGACAGCCGGAGCCGTCGCAGATGTGACAGGACACGAGCGCCTCGATCGACGGTTCCGTGAACGGGAAGTAGTGCGTCACGAACTGCGAGCGACGTTTCTGGCCGAAGAGCTCGCGGAGCAGGTAGTCGAGCGTGCCCTCGAGGTCGGCGAGCGTGATGCCCTCGTCGACTGCGAGCCCCTCGACCTGGTGGAAAATCGGAGTGTGCGTCGCGTCGGGGGTGTCGCGCCGATAGCACCGGCCGGGGCTGACGATGTAGACGGGAGGCTCCTGCGTCTCCATCGTCCGAATCTGCGAGGGTGACGTTTCGGTCCTCAGCACCGTGTGCTCGTCGAGGAACAACGTGTGGAGCGGCGACCGGGTCGGGTGGACGAGCGGGAAGTTGAGGGCATCGAAGTTGTAGTGAGTCGTCTCGACCTCGCGGCCGTCGACGACCGTGTAGCCGAGGCCGAGGAAGATGTCCTCGAACTCCCGCCGGATCTGCGTGATCAGGTGCAGGTGGCCACGGCGAACCGGGGTGCCAGGGATCGTGACGTCGACGCGCTCCTCGGCGAGGCGGCGGTCGAGCTCGAGCTGTCGGAGTTCTTCTTGGCGCACGCTGATGGCCATCTCGAGCGCCTCGCGGAACTTGTTGAGCTGCATTCCGGTGTTGCGGTCGCGAACTTCTCGAAGCGCGAGCTTGAGCTGGCTCTTACGCCCGAGGTACTCGACTCGCACGCGGTCCAAGTCTTCGGTCGAGGTTGCTTCTCGCACTGCCCGCATTGCGGTCTCTTCCAGCGCCTCCGGGTCCACGGCGGCGACTGTAGCGGGATCGATCTCTTGCTTTTCGCTCATCGCTCTCATCTCGCTCGAGCAGAAGGGACGGGGCAGCCCCTGCCTGGATGCGGAGAGGGCGGACTGCTACGCGCGCGTCGCTGCCCCGACTCCAGGCCGGGGCTTCATAAAGAGCGCCGTGCGTGGGCTGCTCGTCATGCGCGTCCAGCGTAGCGCCCGACACGTCTGCTGACAGAGTGTGCGCCGATGGCTCTCTACGACCCGATCGCCCGCATCTACGACCCGTGGAGCCGGTCGGTGACGGAGGACGTCGGGTTCTACGTCGACCAGGCGCTCTCGGTCGGTGGCCCGGTCGTCGAGCTCGCCGTCGGCACCGGGCGGATCGCGGTTCCGATCGCCGAGGCGGGCGTCGCCGTGATCGGGATCGACGCGTCCCCCCGGCTGCTCGCCTTCGCGGGCGAGGCAGCGAGAGCTGCCGGCGTCGAGGCGCTCGTCGATCTCCGGCTCGGCGATCTTGCCGACCCGCCGGTCCCGGAGCGCGTCCCGCTCGTGATCTGCCCGTTCCGCTCTCTCCTGCACATGGAAGACGAGCCCGCGAAGCTTCGTGCGCTGCAGGCGGCCCGCGCGCTCCTCGTGTCGGAGGGCCGTTTCGTATTCGACGTGTTTGCGCCCAGCGCGGAGGACATCGAGGAGACGCACGACCTGTGGGTCGAGCGCGAGCCCGGAATCTTCGAGCGCGCGGTCTGGGACGAGAGCGCTCGGACCCTCTCCCTTTCGGTCCGCTCGGGCTCGGTCTCGGCGACGTTCGCGCTCCATTGGCTCTCGTTGCCGGAGTGGTTGCGGTTGCTCGACCTCGCGGGCTTCGAGGTCGTGTCGACCTACGGCTGGTTCGACCTCCGCCCTCACGACGGCGAGGAGGACATGATCTTCGTCTGCCGCGGGCAGAGCAAATGACTCGTCTGCCGCGGGCAGAGCAAATGACTCGTCTGCCGCGGG
>WNFX01003814.1_pt1 | contig 14965 bp, 18 predicted proteins | sample 5400111 | NCBI WGS metagenome assembly WNFX01 (sample SAMN13153363, study PRJNA577476) | soil metagenome | isolation source: 40 cm soil or saprolite under grassland replicate 1 | place: USA:California | collected 2016-06-15 | reverse complement strand
TGAAGCGCGCTGCCGGTGCCCCATCGATCAGATCGTGATTGAAGCTCAGTGTTAGACAGAGGTATTCGCGGCTGGCGATGTGCCCATCGACGACCCCTGGTTTCTCAGCGATACCACCCAGGGTGACATCAAGGGTATGATCATTGATCGGGATACCCCAGCCGGCACCTTTGCCAAACATCCCCACTGCCGAGACGCCCACGGTTCCACCGTACTTCTTCTGCACAGAGGGAGACCTGCCCTTCATCCACCAGAACATCGGCCAGAGGACTCTGAAGACCACCAACGGCAGCCAGCCAAAATCTTTGAGGCCCTCCCAGGCCTGCTCCACTGCGTTCACCTGGGCCGCCCTGATCTCCTGATGGATCTCGCGCAAGGTCTTCGTATTCGCCGCTCGGATGATGTAGACAATGGGTTGCTTTTGCCCTGCCATCTCACGCTCGATCTGCGTCGCCACGTCCACGTCATCAAACACGACCAGGTGCTTGCTGCCTTTGCGATACGCCTGCAAGGACTTATTCTCATCGACTGCTTGTGCCAAGCAGGTGATAATGAACGCCGTGAACGACAGAGACTCCCCAGTGTTCGCTTTGTGGTCCTGCAAAAACTTGTGGGCTTTGGTCACATCGACGTCGATTAGGCCATGGATCATGGACTTGTGCTGAACAGAACGAAGCGTGATTGCCATCGCGCGCCGGATCTTCGGATACGGGACTACCTTGTAATCATTGTGGTTCTTTTTCATTCCATCTGGCCTCCCTCCTTAGGGTACTCGTTGAGCAGATGAGATTCTCCACGCTCTGTTGCTGCACGAAGAGCATGGGAGCATGCTTCGCTCATCATTGCCCAATCGGTGATGGAAGCATACACCTGCCGTTTCCACCGGTAGGGAAGGTCCACTACCAGGCCAGGCGAGGGTGCCGCCCGGGCAAGTGAAAGCATATGTACACTCCAGACCCCTCATAGCATATGGTGGGAGGGTAACACATCATGCTCACAATGCCGTCACAGCCTCTCGCTCTACCACCACAAAACCATCACAATTCCCAGTGCGAACGAGAGAGAATCTCTTCGATGATGCGCACAGCCTGTGCTACACCATCTTCTTCTCGGAGTTTTTGTCCTATAGCCCTTGCTCGCTCTTGCATGGCCTGATCGCTTGTCGCAAGACGGATAGTGGCTGCCAGCCGTTCTGCGGTCAGGTGTTTTTGTGGAATGGGAGGTGGTCCAACGCCCAGCGCAGCGACGCGTTGGCCCCAGAAAAACTGATCGCTGTACAGAGGCGTAATGATCGTCGGCACGCCTGCGCGAAGACCTGCCGCCGTTGTCCCGGCTCCCCCATGATGCACCACCGCAGCCATGCGCGGAAAGAGCCAGTCGTGGGGGGCCTCGGTCAGGGTGAAGACCTCGTCGGGCACCTCTGCCTGGCTTCGGCACGTCTGGATGCCTCCCCAGCCGGTGAGCAAGATCCCGCGTTGCCCACTTTGAGCAAGTGCTTGTACCATGATCTCTGTTATCGCAGCGGGATCGCGTGTCTTCATGCTGCCAAGGCCGATATACACAGGGGGTGGGCCCGCTTCCAGAAAGGCCAGCAGCGCGTCTGGCGGTTGCCAGCTGGCTGGTGCATCCAGAAACCAGTAGCCGGTCACGTGAATGTTGGCTCCCCAATCTGCTGGTCGGGGCACGACGAGCGGGCTGTAAGCACAGAGAAAGGGGTAATGCTCGCGCAGCATTTGCCCGGCGATCCCCTGCATGGGTAAGGGGGGCAAGCCGAAGCGCTGTCGTTGCTTATTCATACTGGAACGGTAGAGTTGCCAGGTGGCTTGATTGAACAGATCGTAGGTCAGCAGGTTGCCGCGCCCACCCAGCGAGCGCTGTCCTGAAAAAAATGGAGTGTAATACAGAGACCTCACATGTGAATCACAACCGTAGTCTTCACCAACACGAATCTGTCACGATTTCCTCCCATCACAGAACTGGAACGATGGTGGTCGGTGGAGCAGGCCTACGGGGATTATCAGGAGTGATAGCTCCAACAGCTAGATGACGCGGTGATACATTGCTTGCGTGCTGACGTGATGATTCATATCCCGACGTTGAGAACACTTATCAGCAAGCATGTATGTGGGTAAAGGCTCGAGAGGGAATGCTTTGCTTCGTGATCCTCACGAAGCATTCCATGTACACTGGTCAGCCTACTGGCCAAACTTGATCAAGACCTGGGGTACGTATTTTTGCACTGACCTCTTGCGGAAACATGAGAACCCGCGATCAGCACACAGGAGAGATCGAAGCAGACCTGGCCTCGAGGCGGCTTCCGCAGATGTGCAAGCGGCTGTTGCTCACCCTCCCCCGGACCCGCCTCGATCACCTGTGATGGCTCTGTGAGCAGGAGGCCCACTTTTGTGCTGTCCTCGTGATGTCCATGCAGTAGACTGTATCCTGGAAAGGTTTGTCATAGATGATGATGAGCACACGACGAGGTAAGGATCGGAGACTGAACGTCTTGTCCCATCAGCGGGAGGGAGAGAAATCATGAAACAGAGCAACGATGATTACAAGGTGGTCCCTTTTTCGAAGATGCGGCGCTTGGAAGCTGTGACGATTCGTTCAGCCCAGCGCAAGCCCATCATCCATGGCTTGCTCGAAGTCGATGTGACCAGGGCGCGCGCGTTTCTGCGGGAACACAAGGCGAAAACCGGGGAGTCCCTGTCGTTCACGGCGTTCCTCGCGACGTGCCTGGGAAAAGCCGTCGATGAGAACAAAGCCGTGCAGGCATGTCGCAAAGGCAGGAAGCACCTCGTTCTGTTTGATGATGTGGATGTGATGACCCAGATTGAGCGTGACATAGCTGGCCAGAAGCAACCCATTCCCTACACCATCAGAGCCGCCAATCGAAAGACCTTCCGCGAGATTCATCACGAGACCAGGGCAGCCCAGGTGGAGGACGTGCCAAAAGCCTGGGAGCGTTTCAAAGCGTTTCAGGTCCTGCCGATTTTTCTCTTCAGATTCCTCTGGTGGATGCAAAGGTATCCACAGGTGCAGAAGAAATTCCTTGGTACGGTAGGAATAACAGCAGTGGGGATGTTTGGCAAAGGGAGTGGCTGGGGCATACCCACCGCGCCCATCCATAGCCTCTTCCTCACCCTGGGCGGCATCACCGAGAAGCCAGGTGTCGTGGATGGGCAGATCGCCATCCGCGAGTACCTGTGTCTGACTGTCAGTCTGGATCACGATATCATCGATGGGGCTCCGGCAGCACGCTTCGTCACGCGGCTCAAAGACCTGATTGAGAGCGGCTATGGTCTCGACGAGTCCACGGTCGAGTCGGAGCAGGCCGTAGCTCCAGGAGCATCCAAAAAGAGCGAGCGCTGGTCCACATCTCAAGGAGGAACTAAGCTAATGGAGGTCTGGAGATGAAAAAGAGTCACGATGGATATAAGATTGTACCTTTCCCGAGGGTGCGGAGTATTGTGCGCACTATCGCGCGCGTGGCCCGGCACAAATACATTATGCGTGGCCTGGTGGAAATTGATGTGACCAGGGCTCGCCAATCTATACGGGAGCACAAGGCTCGGACTGGAGAGAGCTTATCCTTCACGGCATTTCTGGCGGCGTGCGTGGGACACGCCGTCGCTATGAACAAGAGCGTGCATGCTTATCGAAACTGGCGCAATCAGCTCGTCCTGTTTGACGACGTGGACATCAATATCCAGGTTGAAAGAGACATGCAGGGTCAGAAGTTTTCCCTTCCCTATATCGTCAGGGGGGCGAACAGAAAGACAGTGCGCGCTATTCATGAAGAGATCCGCGTGGCCCAGGCCGACCCCGTGGGTGGTCGAGAAGTGAAGGCTTCTACATGGGTGACGCTCTTGCCTTCTTTCGTACAGCAGATGTTCTTTTGGCTCGGGAGCAAGAGCCCGCACCTGCTCACACAGAACATAGGCACGGTGGAGCTCAATGCGATTGGCATGTTCGGAAGCCGGGGCGGATGGGGCATGCATATCCCCTTCCATACGCTGAGCATTGTCGTTGGCGGCATAGCCAGGAAGCCAGGCGTCGTTGACGAGCGCATAGAGATCCGCGACTACCTCGATATGACCATCAACTTCGATCACGACATGATCGATGGCGCTCCAGCAGCACGCTTTGTCCAGCAATTGATTGACTTGATCGAAAGCGGCTATGGTCTCGATGACTCCACGGTCGCCTCGGAGCAAGCCGTACTCTAGAGATATCCAAGAAGAGCTAGAGTGGTCCGCATTGAAAGGAAGTATCATCCCGCAATATGCGTGGGTGGTGCGTTGAAAGGAGATAATCATGTCAGCTTCAGTTCTGGTAGGTTATGCAACACGGTACGGCTCAACGCAGGAGGTGGCCGAGGCAGTCGCGGCGACGCTGCGCGAACGGGGGCTTGAGGTAGATATTGGGCCCATGCGGAAAGTGCGGACCCTCGATCAGTATCGCGCGGTCGTGCTGGGGGCGCCACTCTTTTGGAACGGCTGGCACGGGGACGCGCGCAGCTTCCTGTCGCGGCACCGTGAAGCCCTCACGCAGCGGCCAGTCGCGATCTTCGCGCTCGGCCCATTTCATAGTCCCATTGATGAGAAGGAGTGGCAGTATTCGCGCGAGCAACTCGAGAAAGAGCTGGCGCAGTTTCCCTGGCTGACGCCGGTCGCGCTTGAACTGTTTGGCGGCAAGATGGACCCGGCGAAGCTCCGCTTCCCCTACAATTTGCCGGCAAACCCCCTCAAACAGATGCCGCCAACCGACATACGGGACTGGACAGCGATCCGCACCTGGGCGAGCAACCTGGCCGCGACACTTCAGCCTGCTGTGTCATAGGCATGCAAGTCTCACGGAGGATGAGAAAACATCTTCCGCAGAACAACGAGTGTGCAAAAAAGGAGTCTCTACTATGTCAACCGAAGACAACAAGGCCCTGATACGCCGGTTCTACGAGGAAGTGTTCAACAAGAAGAATCTGGCCGCCATCGATGACTTCTTCGCCCCCGATCACGTCGATCACACACTCCCTCCTGGTCTCCCAGTCGATCCCGAGGGAACCAAACAAGCCATCGCCATGACCCTGACGGGTTTCCCTGATCTGCACGTCACCATTGAGGATATGATCGCGGAAGGGGACAAGGTGGTCACCAGGTTTACGACTCACGGAACACAGCAAGGAGCGCTTGGGGGAATCTCCCCAACTGGTAAGCAGGTGGCGGTCTCGACCATCGAAATCACTCGCATCGCAGGCGGCAAGATTGTGGAAGACTGGGGGCTCGATGACCGGCTCGGCATGCTCCAACAACTCGGTCTTGTCCCTGCGATGTAATGTCCGTGCATAACACTTCATACTGGAAAGGTCTGCACAAGAGGATGAGAGGCGCGTACTGTGGAAGGGGTGGAGACTGAGCGTCTTGTCCCATCAGGGCCGCGGCTTGGGGGTACGTTCGTCTGGCACGGCAGTGCTCGAAGGCCTGCCGGATGGGGGCCATGTTAAGGAGGATTACGAAGATGTTTGCACTGTTTCATGTGGGTCGAGCACGTCATAGGGCTTCCCAGCCACAGGAAATCGTCCCCGGTGTGTACTGCATGGAGACGGGAAAAGGGACCACCCGGTCCAACGTGTACTTCGTACGGTCTGGGTCATCGTGGGTCTTGATTGATACCGCATCGGCGAATTGCGGCCGGTTGATCCAGAAGGCCGCGGTGTCCTTGTTCGGCGAGAACACGCGTCCAGCTTCGATCCTGCTGACGCACAGCCACCCCGATCACGCGGGCTCAGCACTCGAGCTGGCCCACATGTGGGGCCGTCCGGTGTACGTGCATCCCGACGAACTGCCGCTGGCTGCCGGAGAAGACCTCTCCACCGTCAAAGAGTATTCCAATCCGCTCGACCGGTGGGTCATCCTGCCGTTGCTGCGCGTTATGCCGCCACGGGCGGTTGAGTCGATGCTCTCGAAGACGAGCCTCAAGGACGTAGCGCGCGCGGTTGATCCAAGCGCTGGCGTGCCAGGTCTTCCGGACTGGGAGTGCATTCCCACGCCGGGCCACACGCCGGGCCACGTCGCCTTCTTCCGGAACAGTGACCGCGTCTTGATCGCGGGCGACGCCGTCTTGACCGTTCACCACTTGAATTCCTTGTGGGGTTTCCTGCTGTGGGGTTTTCGGCGAACCAAGCAGGGACTCTCGGGACCGCTGTGGTACACGACCTGGAGCTGGCGAGCGGCAAAGGAGTCGGTCGCCCCTCTCGCAAGGCTCGAGCCGCGTGTACTGGCATCTGGCCACGGAATCCCGATGACCGGCGCCGGAACCGCACGTGAGTTGCGTGCCTTTGCCGATCATTTTCGGTAATGTCCCAAAGAGTGGGTAAAAGTCAGGTGCCCCCAGAGAGCTTCTTCGTGAAGGCCATGAAGAAGGAGGGTCCCTTGCTTGCTGGAGAAGTGGAGCGAGCAGCCAGTTGGGCCTTGGGCATTCACCAACAGTATGAAACACGAGCAGCGCATCTTGCCACGCACTAACCGGGGCAAAGAAACATAGGTTGACACAGATCGGACACCATGAGGAAAAGGTGTCCACCTGAAAGGAGGCAATCATGACAGCTTTAATTCTTGTAGCGTATGCAACAAAGCACGGCTCAACGCAGGAGGTCGCCGAGGTGATCGCGGCGACGCTCCGTGAACACGCTCTTGAGGTAGAGGTTCAACCTGCATCAGAGGTGCGTGCGCTCGACAGATACGGCGCAGTCTTGCTTGGAGCACCGCTCTACAGCGGTCGCTGGCACGGAGACGCGAACAGGTTCTTGAAGCGGCACCGCACGGCCCTCTCGGAGCGGCCAGTGGCAATCTTCGCACTCGGGCCACGCAGCGCTGCCGAGGAAGAGCGGCGTGGTTCGCGTGAGCAGCTCGACCGCGCGCTCGCGAAGGCTTCCTGGCTTGCGCCAGTGGCCATCGAAGTTTTTGGCGGCGTGATCGACCCGGCGAAGCTGCGCTTCCCCTTCAACCGGATGCCAGCTAGCGATGCTCGGGACTGGACGGCCATCCGCGCCTGGGCGAGCAATCTGGCCACGCAGTTTCAGCCTGCACAGGCCTCGGCGAGCGAGTTGACGTAGGTCACAGCGTGCAAGTCTCACAGAGGATGAGGAAACATCTTCCACAGAACCACGCATTGTGCGCAAAAAAAGGAGGCTGAGTGATGTCACAGGCTGAGTCTCATCCCAACTGGAAGAGTCTCTACAGAGTTGGCGGAGCGGCTGCCCTGGTTGTAGCGGGGCTCGAAATTGCAGTAGCGCTCATCTCGGTCATCTCCTGCTACACCTCGGGTCCGGCACCTAGCACCGTCATCGGCTGGTTCACGCTCCTTCAGCACAATCGGTTCCTTGGACTCGTCGACCTTGGTCTCTTCGACATTGCTGCCCTGGCTCTTTTCGTCCCGATGTTTCTCGCCGTCTACATTGCCCTCAGACGAGCCAGTGCATCTTTTATGGCAATCGCTACGACTCTTTACTTCTGTTTTTTGAGGAGCATCTAGGGGCAAAGGAGTCAGGTAGCCGATTGTAGATGGCGGTCGAAGAACGACAGGATGCGTCGGCGGGCATCGCGGGCTGAGGGTTCGTGGTAGCCGCCGACGTACCCTGCCATCACAGGGAGATGTCCCATCACTATGGACAGGACGCCCCAAGGGCCCTCCCCGTGGTGGTCGTTGAGGAAGGCGTGCCCGGCGTCCAGGTACTCCTTGACGTCGTGATCGACACCAAGCGCCTCCAGGGCCCGGTCGAGCTTCTGGGCGGCCCCGCGCAGGTTTCGATCCTTGCCGTCGAAGCTGCCGACGATTGGGCAGGCTCCGCGCAAGGTGGCTTCCGTGTACGCGTCCGCGCGCGCCGCCACGCCGTAGTTCACACTCGATGCCGCGAACCCGTGTCCGGGGGCCAACAGCAGGGCGAACCCGCCGCCCATGCAGAAGCCGATGACCCCGATCCGCCCGGTGCAGCCGGGCTGAACGGCCAGCCACTGGCGCGTGGCCTCGACGTCTGCGAAGGCCTGGCCCCGACCGGCCTGCAAATCGCGGCCGACGGCCAGCAGACAAGCCATCTTCCGCCCCCAGGAGAAGAGGTCGGGTGCCACGGCGAGATAGCCGGCACCGGCCAGCCAGTCCGCCTGGTGGCGCAGGTCGTCGCTCATACCCAAGGCATCGTGGAGCACGATGACGCCAGGCCACGGCCCCTCATCCGCTGGCCGGGCGAGGTAGCCACGCAGCTGGTGTGTCGGGGTCGTGATTGTCACGTCTGTCATGTCATTCCCCTTCTGTCTGATTGAAAGACCAGCTATCGTCATCAATGATTGGTTCTCACATGGAGGCAGCATACATTGTTGTAGTGCGCCTGTCCAGGGATATTTAAACGGTTCATGCAATTGGATGAGCGGGTTTGGGACCTCGCATATGCTTTCACCTCCCGCTCCCAGTCTATCTTCTCTCGTTGACGCTGTCAAACGCGGAAAGGACTTGTGATAGCTTGTACTTAGCAATACTAGGTCAATTGTAACTTAGCATCTATATTGTGATAGGTGCGTGATCGTGAGGCGGGATTTTTTGACATCTTTGTGAGGTCTCTGCGCTATCCTTTCACTGAGAAGATTGCTTTGGATGCCTTGGAAGGTTACTCGGAGAGTAACCAAAGTATGTCAGATAAGTCGGAAGGAGGAGAAAGGACGTGTTGAGTATCCTACTGAGTATCGTCATCGGCTTATTGCTGATTATCCATGGGGTTGCCCATTGGACCCTCCCTACCGGCTGGGATACGAGTTCATCTGAGAACCCTTGGTTGCTCGGTAGCCTTGGCCTGAGTGCCAGCGCCATCCACACCATTGGCATGGTGCTGTCGATCGTGGCCCTGCTCGTTTTCCTGGCTTCTGGGGTGGCCCTGTTTGCCCATCTGTCCTGGTGGAGGGTACTGGCCGTGTCGGCTTCGATCATCTCCCTGGTGATGATCCTGCTCTTCTGGAGGTTTAACATGGTGTTCGGAGCCGTGGTAGACGTTGGGGTGATTGCCGCGCTCCTCGTGGCAAATTGGCCCTCCAAGGAACTGCTCTGGGCCTAATCCGGGCACTGCAATGAGAGAAGTGGAGTAAACCTTACCAGCAGATGGGGGCCTTTCGCCACTTTTGATGAAACCTGAACGGTGTACGTGAACATCATATTGCTAGGAGCACAATCCGAGGGGATAGATCGTGTTTTGATCATCCCTTGCTCTCCTGAATCATCAAAAATGGCGAAGGGCTATGATGAAGGCCATTCCACGCGGGGAGCGCCTGTGCACAACGAGCGACGACACGCATGGCCCCTGATGCCCGTTGCTCGATGCAGGAACCAATTGTGATGCGAGTGAGAGACCAGAGCTGACCAACGTGAGGCAGGTGTGACATGCGTGCGGTATGGTCTGGTCGAAGTGAAATGGTGATTTCTTCTGTTCGAAAGGAGGTTTCTTATGAATGATCTGAAAGTGCGGCGCTGGACGGGTGCGTTTGGGGTGGCTGGCTTCGTCGTGTTCCTGGTCGCGCTCCCGCTCTACTTCGTAGGCCCACAGCCAGCGGCTCGACTGGAGGACACTCTCCAGTTCAGCGACTCCATGAGCAGGGCCAGCACTTTGATCCTCACGCGCGCCACCCTGGCCGACCCGCTCATCATGGCCTGCCTCCTGGTCTTCCTGGCCGGGTTCCGCCACCTGATCCGGCAGGCGCGGCCAGATTACGAGTGGGTTTCGACGTTGGTTTTCGGAGCAGGTCTGGTCGTGATAGCACTGGAACTGGCTGGCGATGCGCTCGGGGGTGGCGCCGCCCTGGACACGTCCGTCAAAGCCGATCCCTCTGTGGTCAGAGGCCTCTGGGAGGGCAGCTTCGTCTTCTACGGTGCGATTGGGCTCATCATGTCGGCGCTATTGTTGGCCTCGGCGGGCTACGCTATCTTGGCCACTGGGGTGCTCCCCAGATGGACAGGCTGGGTGGCCTACGCCAGCGCGGTTGTCAACCTGGTGGCCGCTCCCTCGATCTACGGGGGGACCGACTACACCAGTTTCTACACCGCTAGCGGCTATGTGACGTTCATCGGCCAGGGAGCGATGCTGATCTGGTTCTTGATCGCCAGTGTCTCGATGCTCGTCGTGAAGCGGGAGGCCGTCGCGCCGACGCCGGTCTATGGAGGCTGAGCCAGAGGACCGGTCTGGGGAAGCCGCGCGTGCGTCTCGCGGCGCGTCCGGCTGGCCCGTCGATGAAGCCCATGTGCGCCTCTTGGGAAGTTGGCACGGGGAAAAGACACGGTTCCGTGCAGACAGGTAGAGAGATTGAACTGCTGTCTTCTTCGTTATTCTCGTACAGGAGGGTACTTGTGGAAGCGCCAGAGTAGGCTGCATGCAGAAAGGTGAACTCCCATGCAAGAGACACTCGCATTCATCTTACCACTCTCTGACGTCTCCGCCCGCTTGTCGCAGGTGGGGGGCAAAGGCGCTTCGCTGGCGCGCATGGCAGCGGCTGGCCTGCCTGTGCCCCCTGGGTTTCACGTCACCACGGCCGCCTATCGCCGCTTTGTGACAGAGAACGGGCTGCAAGAGCAGATTCTGTCAGCGGTCTCAGCTGTTGCTGCCGATCAGCCTGCTACGCTCGAAGAAGCATCAAAGCAGATAGCAGGACTTTTCGCGCAGAGTGCGATGCCGGATGATATTGCCGGGGCGATTCGCCATGCGTATGCTGCGCTTAGCAGGGGTAACCTGCATAGGCGCGGTGCGTTCCTCTGCCACCGCCGAAGACCTGCCCGAGCTGTCGTTTGCCGGTCAGCAAGACACCTATCTCAACATACACGGCGAAGCGATGGTCCTCGATGCCGTCAAGCGCTGCTGGGCTTCGCTCTGGACAGCGCGGGCGATTGGCTACCGCACACGCCATGGTATCGCGCAAGAAGATGTGAGCCTGGCGGTGGCGGTCCAGGAACTGGTGCCTGCCGACGCAGCAGGCATCATGTTCACCGCGAATCCGCTGACAGGGACACGTGACCAGGTGCTGATCAACGCTGCCTGGGGATTGGGTGAGGCGATTGTCGGCGGGCTGGTCACGCCTGATACCGTTGTCGTTGAGAAGGCGAGCGGGGCCATCACCAGGCAGGAAATCACTGAGAAGAATGTGATGACGGTGCGCACACCCGAAGGCACGCACGAGGAACCGGTGCCGGCAGATCGGCGCACCCAGGCGGTGCTGAGTTCCGCTCAGGCCGCTGAGTTGGCCCGCATTGGCGTGCAGATTGAGGACCTCAATGAGCAGCCGATGGATATCGAGTGGGCTCTGTACGATGGCCGCCTTTTTATTGTGAAGGCCCGACCGATCACCACCTTGCGTGGCCAGGCACCAGCGCTGGAGGAGTGGAACGACAGCCTGAGCGGCGACTCCCTGTGGAGCTGCGCGAACGTCGGTGAGGCGGTGCCCGACGTGATGACCCCCTGCACCTGGTCGCTCATCCAGGTCTTCCTGCCAAAACGATGGGGCCGTTGTTTCTCATCGGCCTTCGCTACCACCCCATAGGCAACATTGGCGGGCGGTTTTATATGAACGTGGGCCTGGCCATGTCGGCGAGTGCGCTTTTCGGTGTGGGCCGCAAGCGGTTTGTTGCCCTGACTGAGGAGATGTTCGGGCGCATTCCTGACGATCTGGAGGTCCCGCGCGTCCCGTTGTCGCGCTGGCGCATGCTGCGTACATTCGTGCCGGAGGAGATCCATCTCAGGCAACGTGTGCGCGTCAATCGCAAGAAGCTGCCTGCGTTCCTGGCTGAGGCTCCAGCACGCTGCGAGGCGTTGCATGCCCGAATTCAGGAGGCAAGCTCGACTTCGGCATTGATCGGTCTGTGGCAGGCCGAGCTGGAGCCGTTCTTCCATGAGTGCTGCTACATGATGGAGGCCGTCGGGGGCGTGCGCATCAGGGTCCGGCACAAGCTGGCCCTTGAGTACTAACGGATCCAAAAACAACGATAAGGCTTTTCTCTAGCATCCTTCTGGCTCTACAAGCGCTTGAGCCGAAATAAAGAGCGCACTCTTCCCGATGGTGCGCCTCTCCATCTCTTCGAGGGCATGTATCTCAATCGGCTCCACAAGCCGTCTCAATTACTTACCGTTGTTTTTGGATCCGTTAGTACTCAAGGGCCTCATGGGAGTTTTGGCCCACCCTGGCTGTTTGTTCCCTTGCCATACCAGAACAGTTCTGGTATTATTCATGCATGAGACAAGATAAGCCGGCGCGAAAAAAGACGTCGTTCCTCTACCCAGAGGATCTCCTTGACAGGCTGCGGCAGTTGGCTGCCCAGCACCAGCGATCGCTGAATGGTGAGCTCGTGTGGGCGCTGGAGCAGTACGCAGCTCAGCAGGAGCGCGCGCAGCGCGAGGGCGACGCGGACACAGAGCGCAGCCCCCACCCAAATCGATGAATCAGGCGTGTGAAAACCGTCATGCCGTGGTGAATCGGCTTGGCAAGCGACTACACAAGGTGTCGTCATCATGGCGGCACCTTTGACAACGGAAAGGCAGACGACATTGGAGGACGACCAAGAAGCCCCACCGGGCGAGGCATCACGACTCTTGGTCCCGGTGGACCAACAGACGATCTACTTCTACGGACAGCCGCTCGTCGTGGTGCGCCTCGCTGACGGGCGCGTCGGGGCAGTGCTGCGGTGGTTTTGCCTGAACCTTCAACTCGACTCGGACGCACAACTTCGCCGCATCCGGCGGACAGAGGAGATCGCGGACGATCTTGTCGACGTGCACATTCAGACCGAAGGCGGACCGCAGGCGATGGCGACGCTGATCCTGCACGCGGTGCCATTCTGGCTCGCTGGGATCGACTCTCGGCGCGTACGTGAAGAGGTACGGCCGGAGATTCGCAGGTACAAACGCGAGGTGGTGGACGTCCTGTACGCGTGGGCACAGACGCCACGGATCAGCCCGGCGGCGGTCGTTCCCTCGGAGCCCGTCGTCGAGCCCGTACGCCCCGGTGAGAACGCATCACTGGAAGACTGGCGGGAGTATCACCTGCAGATGGCCGCTCTCATCCAGTGGCGCATGGATGTAGATCACTGGCGTGGCACGGTTGAGTCGCGCCTCGAGGGCCTGGAGGCGGTGACCGACCTTATCCCCGAGATCCTGGAGCGCCTTGGGCCGCAGACGCTCACGGCCGCGCATCAGAGCCAACTGCAGCAGTACGTCAAGCGCCTGCATGAGGCGACACACAAGGCGTACCCCACGATCTACGAGGATCTCAAACTCGCCTTTAGCGTGGCCCGCTATCAGGACATCCCAGACGCGGACTGGGAGCAGGTGGCACGATGGTTCCAGGTGCAGATTGAGCGAGCCAAGCGAAAGCCACAATAGAAACGGACGGACTATGACTCGCAGAACTGAGGAAGACCTTGAAGAACGTATCTTTTCCCGGCTCGACCCAGAAGGCAATATTCTCATCGAAATGATAGCCCCTATCCTCTTCGGGTTTACCAAATCGGACAGATCTAAACTCGATCTCTCTATCGAGGATGGATACGATCTCTCTGGATACGGATTCGACGCTAAAGTTCTCTCTATTCCAGGGCACTCCAAGGGTTCCATAGGAATCCTGACAGCCGGTGGCGACCTGTTTTGCGGCGATCTGCTTATAAATATGGACAAACCAGTTCTCAATGATATTATCGACGACTCAGCGGCAGCGAATGCCAGTGTCGAAAGACTGAAAAGTCTCGAAATAGACACCGTTTACCCCGGACATGGCAAGCCATTCCCGACGGAACTGTTCATAAAAAATCACTGACAACTCGACGGTAGCAGCCCGATTCCACACCGGGCTGCTTCAAGAGGAACGGATTGCGATGAGAGTGAGATACCAGAGCTGACAACCGTGATACAGGTGTGACATGCGTGTTGTACGATCTCATCGACGTGCAATAAGGAACCGTCCTGCAATGGGCGACGGATGTTGACCTCTTGCCAGCATTTTTGCGTTGAACAACGTGAAGCGAAGGCTCACATGTACACCCTTATTGAAGGAGGAGGTTGGAAACCATGAGTGTAGGAAAATCATCGGGAGAGGCTGTTGCTGGTCCAGACCCATCATGGAGAGGTCTCTATCGGGCTGGGGCCATTTCAGCAGTTCTCTATGTCGTTCTCAACTTAGGAGCACTTGTGCTTCTCATCATCACGCCGCCGGTCCCGAGCTCGGGCGGGGCTGCCACCCTCCAATACATCGCCTCAAACAAGTCAGTCTACATACTCGAACTAGTGCTGTTCGTGGCGCCCAGCGTCTTCGCCATGGTGGTCTTCCTGGCTCTCTACATAACGCTCAGACACCTGAACAAGAGCTTCGCCGCAATAGCCGCCTTAGTCGCTATCGCCTCCGAGGTTGTCGGTCTGGCCTTCAACGGCAGCCCCCCGTCGCTCAACGGCGGCCTGATATACCTGAGTGATCAATACGTGGCAGCCACCACCGCTGCACAACGCATCGCCTTCGCGACTTCCGCTGAGGGTCTTATCGCAGTGACTAATGCGGTGAATTCCGCCGGTATCCTGTTCGAGGTCGGCATTCTGATCATCTCTCTCGTCATGCTGAAGGGCGTCTTCCATAAGGGCGTCGCCTATTTGGGCATAGTCACTGGCGCCGTAGGCATCGTGAGTGAGGCCCTCAGGCCCATTCTTGGCTTCGGCTACGTAGTCTTCTTTGTACTCGAAGTGATCTGGTTGATCGCGGTTGGCTGGAAACTCTACAGGCTGGCCTAGAGTTCACGGGTACTTTGAAACACTTCAAAGGAGGTACCTATCATGGGTTGTCTAATTGCTCTTTTCGCCCGCCTGGCATTGCTAGTTGTCTGGGTATCTACGCCATTGGTGGACCGCGCATTCCACGGGGGCTGGCTCCTGCCACTGCTAGGGATCATCTTCTTGCCG
>WNFX01007394.1_pt1 | contig 14972 bp, 12 predicted proteins | sample 5400111 | NCBI WGS metagenome assembly WNFX01 (sample SAMN13153363, study PRJNA577476) | soil metagenome | isolation source: 40 cm soil or saprolite under grassland replicate 1 | place: USA:California | collected 2016-06-15 | reverse complement strand
AGAGTGTAATCTCATGCCTCCCAGGTTGTACAATCACATTATCAACATACTGTTTATGTATAGTATCAGGAATATGCAAATCAACAGGAAGTAGGACGCCTTCTGATGCCTGGTCTTGTTGCTCTTCTCCACTCATAGGGGTCTCTTTCTCAGCTAATGTATTTCTCTGTCTAACTATAAACCATATCGACAAGAATCGCAACTTATTGTTCATAACGGAGCAGATGATGGTATTGTGTAGTGTTCTTTAGATACAAAGAAGCGGCATCCTGTAGAGTTCCAAACAGCTTTGTTCGAGGCCATGTCATACTCTGAAGGTGGTTCCCTTTCCTGCTGTCTTTCTCGCCTTCTACTGGGAGCCTCTTCGCTCAGGTCTCATTGTACATATGCGGACGCGCTCTCGCGTGATCTTCAGCTCTTTGTGACTGGCTTCCAACGTTCGAGAGCGCGTCCAAAACGAGGGGAGAGGCTACCGGCACTATTGGCACTATTGGCACTACCGGCTACCCGGTGGTAATCGTTCCGTTTGTATTGACGGTAATGGCGACGTTTGCCAGAGGACCACTCCCCGGGCCTGACAGATGGATGCAGTACAGGCCCGTTCACACGCCACGAATTTGCCATTGGGCAGGTGGATCAGTAAACTCCCCTGCCCATCGGTGGGATTGGTGAAGCTGACCGCACTGTTGGTGGCCTGGGTGGTAGAACCAATCACCGTCCCCGTCGGGATGGGAGTTGGCTGCGGAGTCGGTGAGGGTGGCGCCGTTTGTGTTGGTGAAGGCGTAGATTTTGTTGTGGGCGACCCGGAAGGGGTAGGTTTTGTTGTGGGCGACCCGGAAGGGGTCGGCTTCTTGTGCGGCCATTGCCCGTCCCCGTACTCATCCCCGTCCCCGTCTCTGCCCCACTTTTTTTTGATATGAGTGGTTGAGGTTGAGCCTTCGTGATCGTCAATCTCCAATGGGGACGGCTTCGTGCTTTCAGGCGCTCGGGCCAGGCTGATCCCACCTATCGTGACCACCGTGATCACACCCGCAGTGCCCACGGCAAGCAGCGTGAGGAGCTTTCTCCGACCGAACTGTGTGGGTGCAGGCTCACGATGGGAGCGTGGCCCGGATTTCGCCAGGCGCACCGGGGGACGCCGGGTGAACTTTTCGGGCGTAGGTGGCGATGCCAGGGGCCTGGCCGATGTAGCAGACCACAGGACGAACGGGTCAACGCCCTCCATCGAATCGGGATCCCCTTCCGTTGGAGCAATGAATGCTGCTTCTGTGGGAAGCATTTCTGTTGGGGTGTCGGGGGAAGTCGAGGGGGAAGTCGATGCCCCTGGAAGCTTCATTGGCCCGCTCCCTGCGCCGTCCCTGGCTGTTTCTGGTGATTGGTCTCCACGTGACGTATTCAATACAAGAACTCCTTTCAATGTTCCTCTATTTCTGCTCATCTGTCATCAAGGTTTCATGTGACGAGCAGATCTAAACCAGGTTACAAGTGGCAATGTACCTGGGGAGTTGGAAGGGCGTCAAGGTGCTCTGCATGAAATAGGACTGGTAGGAAGAGAGGCATCTGGATTCTTAACTACAATTAGGAGATCGACTCTTGTTTGACAGTCAACAACAACTGCTACCTATTGGTAGTCAGCTACGTATAGTTTATCGGAGACTTTTTGACGGGTGAAGGAAGACAGACTTTGGAAGATGAACATGCTCCAGGCAGAAAGGAAGGAGTGACATGGAAGCCCTTTTCTATCAGACACAGGACCTCGACCTTCCAGCAATTGCTCAGGCGCTGGTGCTTGAGTACCAGGGGAAGGGATTTGAGGCACAACACTTTGGCGATATGTACAACGTCACCGTTCAATTAAAGCAGGAAAGCACCTTGAGGACGATTACCGGCTTTAACAAGGCGCTTGCGATCTCTCTGCAGCGTGTCCAGAGTGGCACATTGGTGAGTGTGGGGGCGCAGGACTGGGTAGATCAGATCGCAGTTGGAGCGGTCGGTCTGGTCATCCATCCTCTCCTTATTACAGCCGCAATAGGAGCGCTCATGCAATATAACGCCTTACACGAGGTGCTCAGATCGATTGACTATCAAGTCCGGCGGCAGCAGCCACAAGTCCAGGTCAGTATGCCTCCCAGCAAGAGGCAGTTTTTCATTCAAGGGGAAACGGACCGTTGCTTTGGTGGTTTCATAGCCTTTTAGTTCACTTTTGTGCTCCTCTACGACGGGAGTTGGTACATATAATCCAATATGTTTTTTCCAAAGTTGAAAATACACCAGCCGACCTTTGTAATCGTAATAAGGCATCCCGTAACTGATGCGCTCCTCTGCACCGGGCGCAGTGGTCCTGATAACTGCCCGAAGCTCTTGAAGCTTTTCCTGCACTTCTTTTGGGGCTTGTGCAATATATTCATCCACATTTTTTACCGGTTTCATATGCTGTACTCCTTTTGAGACAGAAAAAAGAAGTCAGAAGAAGTATACAGTATGATTTAGCGTTTATGAAAAAAGAATAACAGGTTGGCCCCAATCACCATTACTGTGAAGACGACGAGACCGATGAGGAGGAGGGCTTCGACATAAACGCTTACGCCAGAGAGGATGAAACCGATAACCGCGAAGAAAAAGCCCATCCAGAAGACTAGCGAGACGATAATGATGCCCAGGCGATACTCCCACGAGGGACCTTGACTCGCGGCTGGTATGCCGATGTTTAGTTTTTGTCCATAGGTGCCGGTCGCGTCATCACGGGGAGAGGAGAAGCTTTCATAAGCTCCATAGGGGGATTGGTGCTCATCGCGATATGTGCCTTCAGATGATGACTCTTGTTGCTGGTACATGCTGCCTTGCTCCTTATTGATAATGACAGAGATAGTTTGTGGTGGTAGAGTATGGCATTCTTTATACATACGTGTAACCCGGTGGTAAGTTACATTATGCAGTGGAGGAGCAGGGTACACTGTTGCACTACCCGATAGCTTTTTCCACCATCTCTTCAACCTCCAGTGTTGCTTCTCCAAAGTGCTCTGCAATTCGTTGAATAGCAATAGCGCGTAATGCTAGCTTTGATACTGGTGTTAATGCAGCCAAAAAGGCGGGGTTTAGAATAAAGTATTGATCGGCTGACTTATGGTATAATAATCTCCAACTTTCTATATGCGGAGAGGGATACAAGCAATACTGCATTGCAATGGAAGCTGATATGTCCGAGCAGAAAAACTTAAGCAATTCTGAAGACTATGACATTGTAGCTCCTGATCCAGGAGCTCTCATTGAGTCGCTAAGAGCGTTTGGCTATACCCCTCAGTCTGCTATTGCAGACTTAATTGATAACAGTATCACGGCGAGAGCAAAAAATATCTGGGTAATCTTTACATGGAATGGAGCAAGCTCTTATATCACTGTACGAGATGATGGTAAAGGGATGACTCCGATAGAACTGGTGTTAGCAATGCGCGCAGGTAGCCAGAATCCCCTCAATAAGCGTAATCGTAAAGATCTTGGTCGGTTCGGTCTCGGTCTGAAAACAGCTTCATTTTCCCAATGTCGTGTCCTGACTGTATCCTCTAAGATATCTGGATCATCTAGTACTACTAAGCGTTGGGATCTAGATTATGTGGGTCAGGTATCAGAGTGGCGATTACTTCATGGTGTCGCTCCTGGTTCAGAGCAGAGAATATCAGAGATCAAGGAACAGGAATGCGGTACAGTGGTTCTCTGGGAATGCATGGACAGGATGGTTAGCAATGCCAAAGTGGACGATCAGAAGGCTGAGCGACGATTCCTCAATCTCATCAGTAATGTCGAGAATCACCTGGGCATGGTATTTCATCGCTTTATCGATGATCCACGTGGGATAACTATTCACATAAACGGTCATAAGGTTAGTTCATGGGATCCTTTCCTGAGTAACGAATCTACCACGCAACAACTACAGGAAGAACGCCTACATTTGTACGGTGATATTATCAAAGTTCGGCCATATGTGCTTCCTCATCACTCAAGGATCTCATCCAGTGCACACGAACGGGGTGCTGGACCGAAGGGTTGGAATGCTCAGCAGGGCTTTTACATCTATCGCAACCAGCGATTACTGCTTGCCGGTGACTGGCTAGGGCTGGGCTTTCAAAAGGAAGAACACTATAAGCTCGCTCGTATTGCTATCGATCTGCCCAACTCGATGGATCACGAATGGGATATTGATGTCAGAAAGTCGCGCGCCCGGCCGCCAGGTATTTTAAATGATGACCTGCGTCGCATAGCACGTATCACAAGGGGACGTGCTGCCGAAGTTTATCGGCATCGCGGTAAGGTGCTGGCACGTAAAACGTCAGAAAACGATATTTTTGTCTGGAATAAGGAAATGAAGCATGGGCGTGTTACCTTTCGCATCAACCGTGAGCAGCCGCTTATTGCAGACTTACTCCAATCTTCTCAGGAATATCGGGCCAAAGTAGAAGCACTGCTGAGACTGATTGAAGAGACAATTCCAGTTCCGCTTATTACAATAGAAAACTCTGCTCATCCAGACACACAATTTGCCCCATTTGAAGAGTCTCCTTCTTCAGAAGTGATTGAGATCATCAAACAGATTTATATCTCTTTACGACGACGAGGTAATTCACACACACAGGCCGTAGAACGGCTTCTAACTCTTGAACCATTCCAACATTTTAAAGAGCTTGTTATGTCTCTAGGTGACGATGAAACGATAGGGGAAGAACTATGATCGCTACAGGAACAGATGAGAAGATCATTAAAATTGTGCTCCAAATGCTTTCTGAGGAGGATTTGCCAACAACTGAGTTAATCCGCATTACTGTACGCAATGTTGTAGAAATGATGCGTAAAACGAACCATCTTGCAGGTGAAGGAAATGTTGAGGAGGATCAGCTTATTAGAAAAATTGAAACGCTCTGCAATGTTTATGTTCCTGCAATGTCGACCCTTGATGATATGCGTGGCCATCAAGAATGGTTCTCCTCACGGCGTGCTGAAATACAGTGGCGATTCTGGGAGCGTTATAAGCGTTATCTGGAAAATGATCCTGATATGCCACCTCAGGTAATCCGACGTCTTGACGATGTTAGCGATCAAATTCTCAGTCGATTGGAAGATCCGCTACGAACGGGTCCATGGGATCGTCGTGGCATGGTTGTAGGTCAGGTTCAATCCGGCAAGACCTCTAATTACACAGCACTGATTTGCAAAGCTGTAGACTCAGGATACAAACTCATCGTCATTCTGGCAGGAACTCACAACAGTCTGCGAAGTCAAACACAACTACGCCTTGACGAAGGTTTTCTGGCATTCGATACTCAGCGACGTGGACTGTTCAATCCCGACAATATTCGTCTAGGTGTAGGTCTCCTTCGTGGGGCAGAACTCTACCTTGTTCATTCTTTGACAAATAGCTCTGATAAAGGAGATTTTAATCTGAAAGTTGCCCAGCAGGCAACTGTTATGTTCGGGGGAGAACCTGTTCTGTTAGTGGTTAAGAAGAATGGTTCTGTGCTCAAGAATCTCCTGAAATGGTCTACCAGTTTGCAGTCAAGTAGAAAGAGTAATGCACAAAGCCGAGTACATGGAGTACCACTGCTTCTTATTGATGATGAGGCAGATAATGCTTCAATCAATACCAACCCTATCCTTGATGAAAATGGTGATCCCGATCCTGAAATGGACCCATCAAAGATCAACGGACTGATCCGCAAGCTATTGAATAGTTTTGAGCAATCGGCTTACATTGGATATACGGCAACACCATTTGCCAATATCTTCATTGCGGATTCAGTTGCCAATGAAGAGTTTGGTGAAGACCTCTTTCCTCGCAGCTTTATTATTAACCTGCAGCCACCTTCGAATTATCTCGGACCGGCAAAGCTTTTTGGTCTTTCCATAGATCCTGTAACAGAAAAGGAAAGCACTTCAGGTTTGCCGCTCATTCGTCATGTGCTCGATTATTCAGAATGGATGCCGGATAAACATAAAAAGGAACACCGGCCAGGCCCTCTGCCTCAATCAGTGAAACAGGCAATAAAAGAGTTTATCCTTACATGTACAGCCAGATCTATACGAGGCCAGGTACGTGAACACAACTCAATGCTCATTCACGTTACTAGATTTACCGCGGTACAGTCATATGTTGCTGAACAGGTGAAAGAAGAACTTTCTTTCCTCCAGCAACGTCTTCGATACGGGGACGGCTATGCACCGAATCAGATTACAAATGAACTCAAGGCCCTCTGGGGTACCGATTTTGTTCCGACTATGCGAGAGTTTCATGGATCGGATCTCATCCCTGTGACTTGGGATCAAATAAAAGAAGAACTTTACATAGCTGCCTCGAAAATTGAAGTCAGGAAGATCAATGGCACTGCTAAAGACACTTTACAGTATGTTGAACATCCAGATGGACTGAGTGTAATCTGCATAGGTGGAGATAAACTCTCCCGTGGTCTTACATTAGAAGGGTTAAGCATCAGCTACTACTTGCGAGCCTCTAGAATGTACGATACTCTCATGCAAATGGGGCGCTGGTTTGGTTATCGGGACGGTTATACTGATCTTTGCCGTCTTCATACTACCTCAGAGTTGGAGGGTTGGTATCGTGATATTACAGCAGCGGATGAAGAACTGAGACAGATGTTTGAAGACATGGCTGCTCAGGAAAAAACACCTGAGGATTATGGCCTCGGTGTAAAAACTCATCCAGATGGGCTGATGATTACTGCTGCCGCTAAAATGCGCCATGGACAAAAAGTAATGTTATCTTATTCTCAGGACATTGTTGAAACAGTGGTCTTTTTCGATGATATAGAAATTAATCAACAGAACCTTCTGGCAACAGAACGACTGATCCGAGATATAGATACCAGATATACACGGCGAAATGTTGAAAAGGCAGGAAATACTTATATCTGGGATGATGTTCAAGGCGAAGCAATAGTGGATTTTTTGACCGATTATATTACGCATGAGACAGCAAGAAAAGTTCGATCATCTGTTCTCAACAAGTATATAATGGCCCGAATGGCAGAGAAAGAGCTCATTGAGTGGACTATTGCGTTAATCTCGATTGAAGACAAAATACAGAAAGACTCTCCATTTTCCATAGCTGATCTGACTGTTGGATTGACAGAACGAAGTCGAGTAAATGACCCAACAGATTCCAAATATAGAATCCGCCGTCTGGTAAGTCCGAGAGATGAGTATATTGACCTGTCTGAAGAGGAACGCACTCAGGCATTAAGAGAGACTCAGAGAAGGTGGGAAGAACATAGTGACAGATCGAATAGTAAAGAGATGCCGATCTTACCTTCTGGTCAGATAATACGTCAAATACGACCAGCTAAACGAGGACTTTTACTTCTTTACGTGTTAAAGCATGAATCCGAGTCACTTCCTGATGCCCATGTTCCTATCGTCGGATTTGCAATCAGTTTTCCCAAAAGTAATCGGGGAGAGGAAGCTGCTGTTGAATACGTGGTCAACAATATTTATTGGCAGCAGGAGTTTGGAGGTGAGGTGTGACATATACGGAGATATGGCAGTCACTCGAAGCTGCTGCAAAACAGGCAGACGGATATGTCAGGCGCAGGGTGAAGCCGCAATCAGTTTGTGGTCTTTTTTTAGCTGTCGCGAAGCCGTCCAATCAGCATATGTTACAGATTCAGTTAACAGGGACTTCTGCAACGACAATAAATGATCTGCCCTCTGCTCGTGGGCTTGATGTGGCTGTGATTCGTTCTGAAATGGGACAAAATGGTTTCGTGCTTCAACTGGCACTAAGAGAGCGTCGCTTTGATTCTGTCTTTGATGCGCTCATTCAAGATGTCATTGAGGTTGTTGCCGATGCTCGGTCCGAATCTGCTGCTGTTGCTGCGTTTTTTAGCCGTCTGCGACACTGGCAAAAGTTTCTGGAGCAGGCCGGCCCGGACGGACTGAGTAGGGAAGCTCAGCAGGGATTGTATGGCGAACTCTGGTTCCTGCGTGAACGGCTGATTCCGCTGGTGGGTCTATACCCTGCTCTTCAGGCCTGGGCTGGACCCGGTGGCGCACATCAGGATTTTCTGCTACAATCATGTGCTATCGAGGTAAAGACATCAGGGGCGAAAGAACCTCAGCAGCTAATTATCCAGAGCGAGCGTCAACTCGACGATACTGGTCTAGCCGCACTTTTCCTCCTTCATCTTTCTATTGATGCACGTGAAAACGCGGGGGAGTCTCTGACCACGATGATCGATTCCATACGACCACGACTACAAGCCGATGTTGCAGCTCTTGAGCTATTCGAAGATCGATTGCTCGAAGCAGGTTTTCTTCAGTTTCAGGCCTCACAATATGAAAGAACAGGATACAACATCAGACATGCCTTTCTCTATCTAGTCAGGGATTCTTTTCCGCGTATTATCGGGGCAGACCTGAAGCCGGGCGTGGGTGCTGTCCGCTACTCCATTTCAGCTGCTGAGTGTCGCCATTTTGCGGTAACCGAAGATGAATTAAAATTCCGACTGGTAGGACTAAACTATGGAAAGTGACCGCGAGCTAAACGAATTTGCTATTCAACTGCAACAGGAAATCATCAGCACGGCTGATATAGAGGGCAACGAGAGCCTGCGGGCTGATGTCTTTACACAGTATATGATTAATGAACTTTTCGAGGCCGGCGAACTGGAAGATGGCGTAACCTGCTATCATGCTGCCAGAGGCGTCGAAGTAAGTGGCTACAATGTCGATAGTGATTACACACTCGAACTTTTTACAACAATTTACACACAACTTGTTCCACCTGAGACAGTGGGTAAAGTTGACGTTGAAGCAGGTTTCAAACGTCTGAGCAGATTCTTGCAAAAGGCTGTTGACATGTATTATACGACTCTTGAAGAGGCTTCTCCCGCATTCGATATGGCTGAGCACATTTTTGAATGTCGCAGGGATATCATCAGAGTTCGTCTTTACCTGTTTACTGATGGTTTGACAACGGTGGACACTATACCAGATGCGAAACTCAACGAACTACAGATATCCTATCATGTCTGGGATATTCGCCGCCTGTACCGCTATGTCAGTTCTGGTAAGCATCAAGAACCGATTCACATCGACTTCGTTGAACAATTTGGTACTCCTTTACCCTGCCTTCAAGGATCCGATGTCGCATCCGATTATTCTGCATATCTAACTATCATCCCCGGTGACATCTTGAACTCGTTGTATGCATCATATGGAGCCCGTTTACTTGAGCTGAATGTTCGCTCCTATCTTCAGGCGAAGGGCAAAGTCAATCAGGGCATACGGCGCACGATTCTGGAACGGCCCGAACGTTTTCTGGCATACAACAACGGTATTTCAGTAACCGCATCAAATATTGAACTTGTGCGTCTACATGAAGGTGGACTTGGTATTAAATCTCTGAGTGATCTGCAAATCGTGAATGGGGGACAAACTACCGCTTCAATTTTTCATGCCGCTCGTAAAGATAAGGCTGATGTATCGCAGTTACGCATTCAGGCCAAAATCAGTGTTGTTGCACCAGATGATATTGCTACCCTCGTTCCCCTGATCTCCCGCTATGCCAACAGTCAAAACAAAGTTAGCGAAGCTGATTTCAGTGCGAACGAACCTTTCCATGTGAAGCTGGAAGCGCTATCACGCTCGATCTGGGCTCCTGCTGCCGATGGAACGCAACGCCAGACACGATGGTTTTATGAGCGGGCACGCGGGCAATATCAGGATGCTATTGCACGTGAAGGTACACCCGGTCGCCAGCGACAGTTTAAGGAAATTCATCCTACGACACAAAGATTTACCAAGACAGATTTAGCGAAATTTGAAATGACATGGGAACAATTGCCCAACATAGTCAGCCAGGGAGCGCAAAAATGTTTCACTCAGTTTACCCTGCGGCTGCAAAAAAGAGGGAATTTTGAGGTTGATCAAGCATACTTCCATCGCCTTGTTGCCAAAGCTATTCTGTTCCGTCAGGCCGAAAAGATAGTAGCAATGCAAAAGTTTGGTGGTTATCGGGCCAATGTGGTGACATACACTCTTGCTTATATTTTTCATCGTACGGCCGGGCGCATTGATCTCGATCGTATCTGGCATCAACAGAATATTGGTCAGGGGCTACGCGTTGCCATTGAAAATATCTCTCATCGAGTACATGAGGTTATCATTTCGCCGCCTGGCGGTAAAAATGTAACGGAGTGGTGTAAACGCCAGGAATGCTGGACCAGCGTATGCGATCTTAGTATTAATTTACCTGCATTACTTTATGATGAATTGCTCTCAACTGGTCCGGAAGCAAGTGCCATAGTAGATCGAGGCATTGAAAGCCCCAACCTTGTTGAACAACAACTGATTGCCCGGGCCGCTGAAGTGCCTGCTGAAACCTGGTATCAACTCTCAAGATGGGCTAAGGAAACGCAAAACCTTCAAGCCTGGCAGCGCCGTCTCGCTTTCAGTCTTGGTCGGGTCCGACAATCTGGCAAAATGCCTTCCAGAAAGCAGGCAGAGCAGGGTCTGCTGATGCTTGAAGAAGCCATTAGACTCGGCTTTAAACCACTATCAGTTGTGAATGTAACTGATTAGGAAGGTACCAGATTTTTTTTGAACGAGTCCGAAAACCACAATTAAAAAAACGGAATTCGAAAAGAGTATACTATCTGATGAACGATGCCATCCAGATTGTTGTGTAACGGTGTGCAGTAAGCAAGAAGGGAAGGCATCGAATCATTATTCATAAGTAGGTGTATTTATGCTTGAAAGAAATTTTAAAATAAGCCTCCGGGAAAATGGCGAGCATTCTTTTAAGAGAAGTTTAGAGTCATACAAGGAATATGAAAATTCTCGAGATCTAATGCTTTTAAAAGATACTATAATGTTTCTTCACCAAAGTATTGAACTTCTGATGAAGGAAATGCTAGTTAACCATAACCCCTACTTTATTTTTGAGGAACTTAAAGATATTCCACGAAAACAGAAGGAAGCTAATAAACAGGGGATTGGTATTTTTTTTATAGAAAAACCTCCAAGAACAGTAACATATGAAGTGGCTATAGATCGCGTAGAGGCTTTTCTGAACCCAATAGAGCTTGATGAAAATCTGAAACAGAATTTGAATGGACTAAATAGCCTAAGAAACCAATTAGAGCATTATGCAATTGAAGCAGACCGAGAAGAAGTTGTACAGATTCTTGAAGCAATTCATAAACCTATCTTACGACTCTTTGAAAAGCATCTAGGCACTCTAACTCAACTCCAAACTCCTCAGATAAAACAAACATGGAAAGATATTAGTGCCACTTCTCGTGATCACAAGAAATTAAATAATGATATATATTTACTTATGGAAAATTTTAATGGTCAACAAGTACCCGGAGGTCTTCTTGGTCTCGAAAAGGATGTTGTACTACCTAAATTTACTAATGTCTATGAGGATTATCATTTAAATTCAAAGAGTGATGGTATTGTCGTGAATCGATTTACATTAGATATTTTTGCCCAAGGTAAAAGAGTTTCTCCTCTGGATAGAAGGAGTGGAAGGTGGGTAGTATCGACTAAACTGCGTACACCTCCGATTGAATCTGTATATCAGATATACCATTATGGTCAACTAACAGAGTCGGTACCCTGGCTTGTAGTGTTTGATGTCATATCAAATTCGGTGCGAGTTAAAGCCAAAGAGTTAAAGGTTATGGTTACAAGTCGTCAAGAATTGGAGGAACTGAAAAAGATAGTTGGTTCAGCTAATTAGCGCATCTAACTCCCCGCGTATCATTGTTTGAAAGGCGCATTGATCCAGGGTACGCAGATGTTTGCTGCGCTAACAGTCTCAGGGCCGATTGCTCTGACGTTAAAAGAATGGTCTATAGTATGATACGCTTTTTCTTGGGTGCAGTCATAGTTCCCTCCTTGTTTTACATGGAATGTTTTAGGCTATTTTAAGGAACGGCGATGCCCGTATGATCCGTTCAGAAGGATCTCTTTTACCAGTTCTCCGTTACACAACTTTCGGGATGGCATCCCATTTTGTAGTGCACCGCTATACGCATCTGTAAAACCATCAGACGATGATTCGGCCTTTGAAAGGTTCTGGTGGTCAGCCTCTGCGTTAACCTGTCTGACATGACACTCTCTCCCGTCCAGTGACACGATTCTGCATGTGTCGGTATGCCAAACAGACGGCCCGCCACACGCACAGTATTGGTATCGATAATACTCACATCCTGTCCAAATGCAAAACAACTGACAGCACTAGCGACATAATCGCCGACACCCGGCAAAGATATGAGCGCATCGTAACTGGATGGTACAGAACCATCGTATTGCTCTACAAGTGTATGCGCGATCTGCTGAAATGCCGGTACACGCCAGGCGAGTCCGAGAGAGAACAAGGAACGTGCCACATCTTTCGCAGGGGCTGCGGCGAGGGCATGGGCATCAGGATATTTCGCGATAAAATCCTTGTAGACCTTCACGACCTGGCGCGCCTGTGTACGCCGCAGCATCAATTCAGCCATCATGATATGGAAGGGATTGTCAGTTGTACGCCAGGGATAGACGCGCCTGAACTGTGCATCCCACCTAAGTAGGTCAGCATGGAAAAGGTCGAGTGAAAAAGAATGATTGTTTGCTTCGATAATCTTGGGCATACTTCTGCTCTCAGCTATAGTGCGCCGGTTCAGCTTTCAGTAAGTTTCCAGCCTCGCTTGAAGTAAGATTATCGAGACGCAATTTCATATACCTGTCTCACAGCAGTGAGCAGAAGTTCCCTGATATGCAGACCAAGCCTGTATGCCTGAATGGGTGCGACGGCATTTCCTATCTGGGTGAATGCTGCATTCATGGCACCAGCGAACTGGAAACCATCAGGAAAAGACTGAAGTCGTGCAGCTTCGCGGACCGAAATTACACGTGCCTGCTTAGAATCATAATGTATATGCGAATAGGTATCCTTCCCCATATGTGCTGTCAGCGTACGTGATGGTTGATCCGGGTTGAGTTTCCACCACTTATTGGGAAATTTGTCAGACTTATAGGGCGGAACGGTCTTTTTTAGCAGGTCTCGATAAATATCGGAATCTTTCGTGATGACAACACCATGATGCTCTTGATATGCTCTCAGTTTCTCCTGAAACAGTTTCCAGGCGATCTCATGGGCTTGCGGATATTGATCATCGTATTGCATACGCTGAAAGATTGGATAGTCGCGAGGGAGAGAACGCACTACATGATCCCATACACCTTCTTGAGACTCAAAGCCGGGCCACTCTCGCATATCACGAGCATATTGTGAGAGATCCCCACTCTTTCCCTGCAAATAACGAGCTAGCGCATCGAATTTTCTGACACCTGTCGACATCTTCCCATCAAGATGAGCCGTTATTGGTGGAAGATCGGCCAGTGCATCACGCACAGTAAAAGCAGTAGGCAGAGTATCCTCAAGTAGAGGAGGATCAATATACCTGAAAGTATGGAATAAACCTCGCTCTATTGTATTCAGCGCAACAGAATGTGCGGACTCGTAACCAGATGGCATTCGAATATAGTGAGTAGGCTCAGGAAAGCAAGGTTCAATAGCAAGAATGTCCAGGATTGCTATGAGATAGAAGCGTTGCCGCAGTTGAGGAATACCGTAGTGAGCGGTGTTTAAAATAGAATAACGACAGCGGTATCCCATCTCTTCCAGAGAAATGGCAATTTCTTCAGCAACATTCGTGCCGCCGTAATTCATAATATCAGAAACATTTTCCATGAGTACGGCAAGAGGTCGAAAAAAGTCCACATATGCCAGATAACGAAGGTAGAGGTCGGAACGTTCATCAGCAAGATAAGCATCAGGATTCCGGTTCACTGCTCGTAATTTTGCACGGCCAATCCGTGAGAAAGCCTGACAAGGGGGGCCTCCAACGATCACGTCAACGAGATTCTCAGGACTCTCTGCCTGTAAAATATCACGCAAAAACATTTCGGGAGTGAAGGTAGTAATGTCGCGTGGAGTATTATGAAGTTCTAATATTTCCTCATTAGAACCTTTGAAAAAATTCTTAGCATATGTACCTATAGCCCGTTGATTGAACTCAATTCCCCCTAGTATTGAGTACTGAGCTAGCTTCAAACCCAATGACATTCCTCCACAGCCAGAAAATAAATCTACCACACGAAGTGGTTCGCCCATTTCTAGCCGGGCCAGTTTTTCTTTCAGTTCGCCATAAAAACTCTCATTTGCTTTATCAGCAGCCATTCAGGATACCCCCAATCTAAAAAGTTTACCTTCCCCAATTTCATTTAAGCTATTATCGGCTGCACTATATAAAATATTCCCTAAAAACCGGTTCTTACTTGCTTCCATTGGCAGGGATAGTTCACAACTCAGGAAATATGCTTTGATCTGACTCGTGTGCTACTCTATTTTAACATAACGAGCGTTGTTCAGTGAATCACATAGAAGGACAGTTCTGACTTTTTGATAAGGCATCTGGTCGATCTACTTTTTCTCTGAGATTGTAAATGCTGCCGCCACTATAGTTTCCCTGAAAACCTAAGCTCGGAGCAAGAAATCATGGAGTATGACATTTGTGTATTTTGTTTAACTTCATTCACCTGGCGCGACTTTTGTAATAGTAGGTAATCTGTGCATCTGCGCTTTCAAGCACATCCATTATTTCGTAATATCGTAACTCTTGCCATAGTTGCGGCGCAATTTGCACGGTATCGTCATTTTCGTTGTATTCAAAGTAATTCTTAATGCGAAATCGCTCAAGGGGCATCTGGATGATAAGCCGCCTGAGTTCTTTGTCACTTGCTTTTATTGGGTCCTGCAAGAGTGGAACGCCAAACTCCACATCTAATCCTGACGTAGCTCGTTGAACGTAAAATGCCCTGAACTCTTTTACAATGTCGTCCATTTTCGCCTTGCCTTCACGATCAACGAGTTTAAAAAGAGCCTTAACAAGCACTGGTTTGTAGGATTTTGA
>WNFX01011587.1_pt1 | contig 14973 bp, 15 predicted proteins | sample 5400111 | NCBI WGS metagenome assembly WNFX01 (sample SAMN13153363, study PRJNA577476) | soil metagenome | isolation source: 40 cm soil or saprolite under grassland replicate 1 | place: USA:California | collected 2016-06-15 | reverse complement strand
TCAACCTCGATGTGCGGACCGATCTCTGTGATGACGCCCTCCGATATCGCGAGATCCGAAATCACGCCACGGCCCGGCAGGCGGGCATTCTTAACCAGCAGGTCGGCCACTGCAGACGTCACGGCTCGTATTCTCCTCGCCCAGCATTATGCTCCGCTGCCGCATGGATGCGGTGCAAGGCGCGTGCCGCGACATCAATAGGATGGTGCGGTCCGAGACAAGTCAAAGCCGTTTCGCGGCCGCGATGATCGCCCGTGCCGCGCCGGTCACGGGCTTTCTGGATTACGCCTAAATTCCTCGAAATTCCGACCCGCGCCGACGCATCCTCGATCGCCTATCGGCGCTGGCTGAAAGAAAAAGGCGTCATCTACGGCACGAACGTCAAGGCCGCGTGATCTGACAAGGCTGTCCCAAAAGATTCGCCGTCATCACGCCGGCCGGCTCGCCAATCCGGTCCTGCCGGTTCCATCGTCAGGGATTTGCCTCGCGCATCATCGCCTTCAGCATTTCGGCGAGCACGCTTGCAATCGCGGTCGAGCCTCGCACGTTGCCGATCAGCATCAACGTCTGTGCGTCGTTCGACAATTCGCGAACGGGGATGTAGACGAGGCGTCCTGCACGCCGCTCGAATTCGATATCGAACGGCGTGAGAAACGTTATTCCGTTATCAAGGATCGCGGCATGCCGCATGATTTCAATGGCATTGGTTTCAATGATCGGTTGCGGTTCAAGCGTTACCCTTGAAAATGCGGTGTCCAAATAGGGTCTGATGGCGCTGCTGCTGTCGGCGATCACCAACGGATAGTCGATGCAGTCGCTCAGGCGAAGGCCTGGGCGCTTTGCAAGCGGATGACTTGGCGCCATCACCGCGCCGAGCTTGCCGACAGCGCGGGCGAGCACTTTCTGATTGCCGTCCTTCGTAAAATCGAAGCCGATCCCGAGGTCCGCTTCGCCGCCGGCCACCGCCGACTGGATCTCTTCGCCAGTGGTAAAGAGCGTCAGAATCAGCTTCACACGCGGGTTGGCCAACCTGAACTGCTTGACGGTGCCCGGCACCAGATTGGACGCCAGTCCGCTCATCATCGCCAGCGTGATCTCGCCACGGCGCAACCCCTTCAGTTCCTCGATCTTGGTCTGCGCGCGGGTCAATTCCTTGAGCGTATTCCGGATGTGCCCGATCAAAATCTCTCCGGCGGCAGTCAGGACGAGTTTTTTCGGCAGCCGCTGGAACAAGGGCGTTCCCAACTGAATCTCAAGCGCCAGAATCTGCCGGCTGATGGCGGACGCCGCAACATTCAAATGGGTTGCAGCCTTGCGGATCGACCCGGTCCGGGCAACTTCGTCGACGTAGGTTAGCAAACGGCTATGCAGCATCTTTCCGACCACGCACGAGTAATCTTCAGGATGGCTCGGTGTTGCCCAAAAGGCAACGCGCTTGCCGAATTAAAGTGCTTTGAAGAGACAGCTCCGCATGCTCATCCTGAGGCAGCGGACAAGCATGGCGCGGGACTGTCCCGAACGGCCGCGCCATGGAAGCCGGAGACAATGCATGGTGCTTAAATCGCATTGGTGGTGGGATCTGACCACGCAAGATTTCGCCGACATCGACGCGGAGCGCGTTGTGGCAATCCTTCCGGTCGGCGCCATCGAACAGCATGGCCCTCATTTGCCGGTCAGGGTCGATGCGGCGATCAATGCCGGCATCATCGCGCGCGCGGTCGAACTAATGCCGCCCGACTGCCCCGCGCTGGTGCTGCCGATGATGCCAGTCGGCAAGTCCGACGAGCACCTCGCTTTCCCGGGCACTCTGACTTTGTCGCACGAAACGCTGGCGCGGGTCTGGTTCGAACTCGGCGAAAGCGTGCATCGCGCCGGCATTCGCAAAATGCTGTTTTTCAACTCGCACGGCGGTCAGCCGCAACTGCTCGAGATCGTTTGCCGCGATTTACGCGTCAAGCTCGGCATGCTCGCGGTATCGGCAATGTGGCCGCGGTTGATCGACATGGACGCGCTGTTCGACAGCAGCGAAAACAAACATGGCATTCACGCCGGCCAGAGCGAAACCAGCGTTATGCTGCATCTTCATCCCGAACTGGTCGCGATGCACCGGGCCGAGAATTTCGTTCCGCTGACGGTCGAGATCGAACGCGAGTCCGACATCCTTGGGCGCGGGAGTTCGGTCAGCTTCGGTTGGCAGGCCCAGGATCTGCATCCCAAGGGCGCCTGCGGGGATGCGACCAAGGCGACCGCCGAACTTGGCGCGGTCACGGTCGAGCGTGCCGCGCGGCGCCTGGTCGCACTGATCGACGAGATTAGCCGCTATCCATTGTCGCGAATTGCCGCCAACACCGCATTCGACCAGCCGAAACCGTCCTAGAGACCGACAGGAGCTTCGATGCCATTCAGCGTCGCAGACATTTCGCAGGCCAAAGCGTTCCGCATTTCGCCGGCGGATACCAACTATTTCGTGATGCTGTTCGACAAGGATACCGATAAAATCGACAACATCTTCGTCATAGAAATCTTCAAGGTGGGCGGCGCCACACCGCCGAACGAGCACGCCGCGGCCCACGAATTCTTCCACGTCCTGCATGGCGAGGGCGTCGCCCGCTGCGACGGCAAGACGCGGCCGATCAGGAAGGGCGATTCGCTGCTGCTGCATCCCGGTTCGGAACACGTGATCGAGAATACGGGAACCGACAAACTCTACACGCTCACGGTGATGACGCCGAACGAAGGTTTTGCCGAACTGATCCGCAGCGGCGACCGAGTCGAGCTCGACGCCGACGACATCCGAATATTGCAGGGCCTTTGAAAATGACGGGCAAACCGGCAATTACCGAACACGGAGAGGAGCAGTTGCGGCCGCTCGGCTCGAGCGCAACCAATCGCTGGGCCGTCTCCGAGACGCAGGCGAATTTGGTACGGCCGCCGTTGGTGTCACGTCCGATTGCCGTTCAGGCCGACACCAAGCTGCTGACGATCGACCTTTCGCGCACCGCCATCATCGTGATCGACATGCAGAACGACTTCTGCCATCCGAATGGCTGGCTCGCCCATATCGGCGTCGATATCAGCCCGGCCCGCGCGCCCATTGCGCCGCTGCAACGTTTGTTGCCCGCGTTGCGCAGCTGGGATGTGCCCGTGATCTGGCTCAACTGGGGCAACCGGCCCGACCGGCTGAATCTCAGCCCGGCGTTGCTCCACGTCTACAAGCCTTCCGGCGCCGGTATCGGTCTGGGCGACCCCCTGCCCGGCTCCGGCGCCCGGGTACTTGAACGCGGCAGTTGGTCGGCCGCAATCGTCGATGAGTTGACCGCCGATCCCTCGGACATCCAGGTCGCGAAATACCGCATGTCCGGCTTCCAGGATACCGAACTCGACAGCATCCTGCGCAATCTCGGCGCCACCACGCTGATGTTTGCCGGCGTCAATGCCGACCAGTGCGTGCTGTGCACGCTGCAGGACGCCAATTTTCGCGGCTACGACTGCCTGCTGCTCAAGGATTGCACCGCAACGACGTCACCGGACTATTGCATGGCTGCGACCATCTACAACATTCGCCAATGCTTTGGCTTCGTCATCGGATCGGGGTCGCTGATGCCTGAACTTGTCGGCAACGATCGTGCCTAGGGGATGATCCGGTCATGAACGATCTGTCGTCTACCCCCCTCACCTCGCTGGTTGCCAACCTTGGTGGCCTCGACATCGTGACCGATCCCAAGATCGTGCGCCGGCGCTCGCGCGATTTCTTCTGGTACAGCCCGATCCTGAACCAACAACTCGACGGCAAGTCAGCCGACCTGATCGTCGCGCCGCGCGACGAGGCAGAGGTCGCGCGCGTAGCGGCAGCCTGCGCACGCCACCGGGTGCCGCTGACGGTGCGCGCCGGCGGCACCGGCAATTACGGTCAGGCGGTACCGTTGGAGGGCGGCGTACTGCTCGACGTCACCGCACTCACGGCCGTCGAATGGATCAAGCCCGGCATGATGCGCGTTGGCGCGGGCGCCAAGATGAACGAGATCGACGCCGAGCTGCGGCCGTTGGGCCAGGAACTGCGTATGCATCCTTCGACCAAGCGGACCGCCACGATCGGTGGATTCGTGGCCGGCGGCTCGGGCGGCATCGGCTCGGTCAACTACGGCGGTCTGCGAGAAGCCGGCAACATTCTGGCCGCGCGAATCGTCACGGTCGAAGAGCGGCCGCGTATCATCGAACTGCGCGCAGATGCAGCGCAAAAGATCAATCGCACCTATGGCACGACCGGGATCATCACCGCGCTCGAAATGCCCTTATCGCCGGCCTGGACATGGATCGACGTCGTCGTCGTGTTCGATGATTTCATGGAGGCTGCGGCCTTCGGGTACGAAGCGGCGCTCGCCGACGGGATCGTCAAGAAATTATTGTCGCCGATCACAGCGCCGCTGCCCTCGTATTTCGGGGCGCTCAAGCCCCATTGTCCCGAAGGCAAGAGCATCCTGATCGCGATGATCGCCGAACCCTCGCTCGAGAGCTTCAAGTCGCTGCTTGGCGGCCGCGGCACGATCACGCTGGCGACGCCGACCGACGATGGCCCCGGCCAGGTTCCGCTTTATGAATACACCTGGAACCACACCACCCTTCAGGTGCTCAAGGCCGACCGTTCCGTCACCTACCTGCAATGCCTCTATCCCCATGACAGCTTGCTGGAAAAAGTAGCCGAATTGCGGGAGATGTTTCCGGACGAAGTGCTGCAGCATCTCGAATTCATCCGCTTCAACGGCCGCGTCACCTGCAGCGGACTGCCGGTGGTGCGCTACAAGGGTCCGGACAGGCTGAACGAGATCATCCGGCTACACGAAGCGCGCGGGGTCTATATCGCCAACCCTCACGTCTTTACGGTCGAGGATGGCAGCCGCTACAAGCGCGTCGACGCGGATCAGTTGGGATTCAAGCATGAGGTCGATCCATACGGCCTGCTCAATCCCGGCAAGATGCGCAGCTTTGCAAAAATGGCACCGTGATGCGCGTGCTGTATGTCTATTGCCATCCACTCGACGACAGCTTTCATGCCGCGATCCGGAAAGAGGCGCTGGCAGGCTTGAAGCAGGCGGGACACACCACGGACCTGCTCGATCTCTATGCGGAGGGTTTTGACCCCGTGCTCAGCGCCGAGCGGCGCCGCGACTACCATGATCCGGTCCGGAACCGGGCCAATAATCAGACCTATGTCGACCGGCTGATGGCCGCGAACGCCCTGGTCGTGCAATTTCCGACCTGGTCGTTCGGGCCGCCTGCCATGCTGAAGGGGTGGTTCGACCGGATGTTCGGCCCGGGGATCGCGCTGGATCTCTCCGATCCGGGCCTGGCCAAGCCGATGCTGCTTCACGTCAAATGCATCAGCGGAATCTCGACCTATGGTCGCCCGCGCTGGCAAGCGATCGCCATGGCTGACCCGCCGCGCAAGATCATCAAGCGGTACTTGCCGTGGTTTACGGGTTCCAACGCACGGGTGCGCTATCACGCGCTCTATCACATGAACACCGCAACGCCGGCGAAGCGGAGCGGCTTTCTGGCAAAGGTGCGCCGGGAGATGGAGCGCTTCTAGCAGGTTCGAACCCAAACACGCTCCGGCGCCGCAGCGACAACCTCGATTTCCACCGCGAATTCCGGTCTTGTAAAGCCCTTCACGATCATCAAGGTCGAGGCCGGCGGGATCCCCTGAAATTGCCGGTCGCGTGAGCGCATATAGCCCTGCATATATTCGCGATCCGTCACATAGGCGTTGATACGGATGACGTTAGCCAATGTCATGTCATCTTCCGCAAGAATGGCCGCGATATTGGCAAAGCAAAGGTCGGCTTGCGCTTCGCATTCCAAGGGAATCGTTTCGTCGGCGCCGATGCCGAGTTGGCCGGAAGTAAACACCAGCCTGTGCCCAGCCGGTACCGCGATCCCGTGACTATAGCGCGCAAAGGGAGATTTGATCGACGAAGGCGAAAGCGCGCGCAAAGCGGTGATCCTCATGCAGCGGAGGTGAAAAACGGAAGCCGTGGCGGGATAGTAAGTCGATTTTCCCAACGCCGTCACTGGCCATCTTTTGAGAAGAGCATGTCGCCTGTTTCAGCGGCACAGTACCGAACCCATGCCACGACAAAGGGCGGCGGTCCAAAGCGGGCGCGATCGTTGCCGGAAAGGCAACGGATAGCTCGAATTAAAGTGCTTTCAGATGACAGCTTACCTGTGCATCCTTGCGCTGGAAAGACCGGCCGGACGATCGTTTCCCGGTGGGGAAGACCGGGTAGTCCAAGATTGGCCCGGCATTCGCATAAGCTGAGAAACAAAGAAGCTGAGAACGAAGATGGCCGGCGAAGTGCTTGCCCGAAACGAGGTCGCCGAGATGGCAACGAAATTTCTGCCGCGCATGTTCGCAATCGCCTTAGCCGGAACCGGCACATTTCTCGGCTCGCTTGCGCCAACGCTTGCGGCCGACAAGGTGACCTTTCTCACCAGCTGGTTCGCCCAGGCCGAGCACGGCGGTTTTTATCAGGCCAAGGCGACCGGACTTTACGAGAAAGCGGGCCTCGACGTGACCATTAAGATGGGCGGTCCGCAGGTCAACGGCTCGCAGCTTTTGCTGGCCGGCGAGACTGATTTCATGATGGGCTACGATATTCAGGTCCTGAAAGGGCGCGAACAGAACTTGCCGCTGGTAACTGTCGCCTCCTCATTCCAGTTCGACCTGCAGGGGTTGATGACCCACGATGACGTCACCGATATCGCGGCCCTCAAGGGCAAGCCCATCCTGATCGCCGGCTCGTCCCGCATTACCTTCTGGCCCTGGCTGCGCGCCAAGTATGGTTTTACCGATGACCAGATACGGCCATACACGTTCAACCTGCAGCCGTTCTTCGCCGACAAGAATATCGCCCAGCAGGGCTATCCTTCGTCCGAGCCGTACCAGGCGCAGCAGCAGAATGAAAAGGTGAAATTCTTTCTGCTGGCCGATGGCGGCTATCCGCCCTATGGCTCCACGATTGTCACCACCGACAAAATGGTCGCCGAAAAGCCCGATGTGGTGGCCCGTTTTGTGAAAGCCTCGCTGGAGGGCTGGCGCAACTACATGAAGGATCCTGCTCCCGGCAACGCGCTAATCAGGGCTGACAACCCCAAGATGACCGATGGCCAGATCGCCTTCGCGATCGAGAAACTGAAGCAGAGCAAGGCTGTCGACGGCGGCGATGCGGCGACCCAGGGGATCGGGATCATCACGACCGGCCGATACAAGAAGACCTACGATTTCCTGGTGGCGGCCGAGTTGCTCGATCCGAAGACCGACTGGGAAAAGGGCATCGACGTGCGCTTCGTCAAGGACCTCAAAATCGGGGTGCAATAGCAGCCGCCATGAACGCCCTTTTGCCCGGCGAGCCGCTGAACGAAGGACCGGACCGAATGACCGCCGGCAGAGATCGGCCGCCGGCGGTGGAGATACTTTCCGCCGAAAAAGTGTTCGCCAACGGCACGCGCGCGCTGGCGCCGATCGATCTGAACATCGCGGACGGCGAATTCCTGACCCTGATCGGCCCATCCGGCTGCGGCAAGAGCACGCTGCTCAAATTGATCGCCAATCTCATTGAGCCATCAGACGGCCGGCTATTGTGGTGGCGCGGGGAATTCGGACAGGTCGGCCAGGACGGGCGGCGCTTCGCCTTCGTATTCCAGGAGCCCACGTTGATGCCCTGGGCCCGGGTCGATGCAAACGTACGGCTTCCACTCGAGCTTGCCAATTCTGCCAACGCTAAGACGGCTCCGGCCGTGGCGGAGGCGATCGAGCGGGTCGGCTTGTCGAGATTTAACCCTTCGGAGCGCTTGACGAATTTACCCGGAACAAGCTGGACGCCGATTTGGTCCGGCTATGGTGGGAACGCAAGCTCACCACGGTGTTCGTCACGCACTCGATCTATGAGGCGGTCTTTCTGTCGACCCGGATCATCGTCATGGCGGCAAATCCCGGCCGCATCTTCAGGACAATGACGATCGACGAAGCCCAGCCGCGCGACGAGGAATTTCGCAGCAGCGCCAAGTTTGCGGCGTACTGCCGTGAACTGTCGACTTGGCTTGCCGAGGCATCCCTTCCCTTGCCATCCGGAGGCGCCTCGTGAAGCCGCTGCTGCAGTCGGAAACCTTTGTCCGGATCGCGGCGCCGCTTGCGGTCGGCGTCATGTTGATCGGTGTGTGGGAAGTTGGCTGCCGAGTTGCATCGATCCCTGTTTATCTGTTTCCGAAGCCGAGCGACATCTTCAACAGCCTCGCACACAATGGTCCATCATTGCTGCGCGCGCTGATGGTGACCATGCGGGTGACGTTGCAGGCCTTCGCCGCGGCGGTTGTCCTGGGGACGCTGGTTGCGTTCATGTTCGTGCAGAGCCGGGCGATCGAAGTCAGCCTGTTTCCCTACGCTGTGCTGCTTCAGGTCACGCCGGTCGTTGCCATCGCCCCGCTGATCATCATCCTGGTGAAGAACACGCAGCTCTCGCTGACCATCTGCGCCACGCTGCCTATGAGATTTTGGACGCCGGATTCACAATCGATATTCCCCGCATGTTCGCAGCGCTGTTCCTGATCACGCTGACGGGGGTCGGGTTGTTCGGGGCGATGGTCCTTCTATCCAGGCTCGCATTGTCGAACTGGCATGAAAGCGAAATCGGAGCGGAGACGTGACCTCCTTGCTGATCGAGAATGCGATCGGGATTTTCAGCGGGCGTCCCGGTGCCGCGATGCGGACCAGCGGTTCGATCCGCATTCGCGATGGCGTGATCATTGAAATCGGTGAACTGCAGGCCGCCCCGACCGAGCGCAGGCTCGATGCGCGGGGCTGCGTCCTCTATCCCGGCCTGATATCGACCCATCATCACCTGTTCCAGAGCGTCTTGAAGGGCGTGCGGAGCGGCATCAACCTCCCCCTCGCCGGCTGGCTTCGCTCGGTGCCCTATACGTTCTGGTCGAAGGTCGACGAGGAGACGCTGGCCGTCGCCGCCCGTATCGGGCTTACCGAGATGCTGCTGTCCGGGACGACCACCGTTGCGGATCACCACTATCTCTTCAGCGATAGTTTCAGGTTCGATCCCGCGCAGGTAATCTTCGAGGTCGCGCGCAGTCTGGGAATTCGTTTGATATTCTGCCGTGGCGGTGCCACCAAGGGACGCCACTTCGACACCGACGAGTTGGTTCCGATGCCCGTCGAGTCGCTCGACGATATGCTCAAGTCGGTTGAAGCCTGCGCACAGCGATTTCATGACACCTCGCCGGGCAGCCTTTCCCAGGTGGTGTTGGCGCCGACCACGCCGACATGGTCAATCGATCCGGGCGAACTGAAGGAGGCGGTCGCAGCGGCGCGGCGCATGAAATTGCGGCTGCACAGCCACCTGTCGGAATCCTCCGAGTATGTCGACTTTTGCCTATCGGTCCACGGCAAGCGCCCGGTTGAATGGCTGGCCGACCATGGTTGGCTTGGACCGGATGTGTGGTTCGCTCATCTAGTCCACCTCGATCCCAATGAAGTCCGCCTTCTGGCAAGTACCGGAACAGGCATGGCGCATTGTCCGCAGTCCAATTGCCGCCTCGGCTCCGGCGTCGCCCCCGCCGACGCGATGGCCCGTCTCGGCGGCGCGGTTTCCCTTGGCGTGGACGGCGCGGCATCCAACGAATCCGCCGACATGATCAGCGAGATGCACAGCGCCTGGCATACCCATCGGGCTGTCAAGGGTGCCGACGCTGTGACTGCAGAAGAGGTCGTACACTGGGCGACGGCTGGCGGCGCCCGCGTGCTGGGACTGCCCCAGATCGGTACGCTGGCGCCCGGGCAACAGGCCGACATCGCCGTCTTCAATCTGGATCAGCCACGGCATTTCGGCATGCACGATCCGATGATCGCTCCGGTCACCTGCGCAGGTTCGGCCAGCGTTCGCTATTTGCTGATCGGAGGCCGGATCGTGGTGGAAAATGGCGCAATCCCCGGCATGGATATTCAAAAACTAAGATCCGATGCGGCCCGCGTCGTCGCACATTTGGCTGCCTGAACAGCGGAGAACGCCATGCTCAACACCAAACAACCCGTGCTTCGACGCTTCTGGTACGCGGTCATGCCCGTCGATCAGCTCAAGGACGGGCCCCGGCCATTTACCCTGCTCGGTGAACCGATCGTGCTGTTCCTCGACGCCAAGGGCGAACCGGCCGCGCTGGAAGATCGCTGCTGCCACCGTACCGCCAAGCTGTCGAAGGGCTGGTGCCACAACGGCAATATCGTCTGCGGCTATCACGGCTGGGAATATGACCGCGACGGCAAGCTCGTGATGATTCCGCAATTTCCGTTTGAGCAGCCGATTCCGGATGCGAGAGCGCGTTCGTTTCGGGCGCAGACTCGCTACGGTTACGTCTGGGTCGCGCTCGATGAACCGTTGAGCGACATTCCCGACATTCCCGAAGAACGCGATCGCGGCTACCGCCGGATCCACCAGTTCTATGACAAGTGGAACACTGCCGCGCTTCGATTGATGGAAAACTCGTTCGACAACGCCCATTTCGCCTTCGTGCATAAGGGGACCTTCGGCGACATCAATCAGCCCAAACCCGAAAAGTACGAAATCGTCGAGACCGACTACGGCTTCGATGCCGAAACGCTCATCACGATCAGAAATCCGCTTAACGCGTCCAGGATCACGGGAACGACCGATCCGACCACGAAAAGACATCAACGCAACAAATGGTTCATGCCGTTCTGCCGTCGGCTCGATATGGAATATCCCTCAGGTATCAGGCATATCATTTTCAATTGCGCGACACCGATATCGGACGGTCAGATTCAGGTCGTCCAAATTCTCTATCGCAACGACACCGAGGCAGACTGCTCCACGCAGGAACTGATCGATTGGGACGCGGCTATCATCGCCGAGGATCGGGACATGCTGGAATCAACCGACCCCGATGCCATCGTGGACATGAGCCGGAAGATCGAAAAGCACATGCCATCGGATCGGCCGGGAATGATCATGCGCGATCGCTTGCTCAAATTGCTGCAGAAGCACCATGAAAAAGAACAACCTCGGCAGGAAATCGCTTGAGGCCTTTGACCCAAACAACGTCCTTGATCGTAGTCGCACGCCGTCGATTCAAGTCGGGTTGGGAAGAATGAGCGTTGCCCTCCGAAGGCAAAGGTCACACGTTCGAATCGTGTCGGTGCGCCAGTTTTTCCTTATCTTCCAACGCGGTATTTGCGCGCGGATTTGAGCTTGGGCTCTGCCTGATTCCTGCGAGTAAGCAACCTGGAGGAAATCGTCGCCGAGTGCTGAGATCTGGCAACTGACGATGTTGGTCGAAAGCTCACTGGCCCAAGAGCTACGATCGATTCCGTAGACAGTTGGATTGGCGCTCTTGGGCTCCGACCCGCGATACCTCATCCAATCTTTCGCGCGAGGCATCGACCGCCGCGTGGTTGTAGGGCGGCATGAACACGCCGTCGTCGGCGTAAAGCGGCATCACTGCATCAGCGTTGGAAGCGTTCAACGCCGCTTCGTACAAAGATACGACCTCCTTGATTGCGCCCGGTTCTATTTCCTTCGTATCACCAGCGGCATGAGATCACATGCCGTCGAAACATTAGTCAGATCACGCGCCCCAGCGCAGTGCCGCGGTATGCACCGGCGCATCCCAAAGAGCCTTTGCCTGGCCGTCGAGCACCGATACCGTGACCGAGGCGCCAGCCATGTCGAGGGCCGTGACATAGGATCCAGTCAAAAAGCGCACCGCTGTGATTCCTGCTCCGCCCAGAATACGCTTTGCGCTGTTGACCATCAGGTAGAGCTGGATGAGCGGCGTTGCACCGAACCCGTTGACGAGAAGAAGCACTTCGCTCCCCTGCTTCGGGGCAAGGTCCTTGAGGATCGCGCCAAGGAGTTCCTCGGCAATCGCGTCGGCGGAAGCCAGCGGTACCCGGCGCCGGCCGGGCTCACCATGGATGCCGACACCCATTTCCATCTCATCGTCTGCCAGCGTGAAATTCGGCCGCCCTGCCGCCGGCACCGTGCACGGCATCAGCGCCACGCCCATTGAGCGCGTGCGCCGATTGACGTCGTCGCCAAGCGTTTTGAGGGCGGAAAGCGACATTCCGGTCTCTGCCGCGGCGCCGACCATCTTTTCCACGATCAGCGTGCCGGCGACGCCGCGACGGCCGGTCGTGTAGGTTGAGTTCTCGACCGCCACGTCGTCGTCCGTCACCACACTCGCAACCTCTCGCCCGGCCATCTCGGCCGCCATGGTGAAATTCATCACATCGCCTTCGTAGTTCTTGACGATGAAGAGGACACCCGCGCCGGTATCGACGGCTTCCGCCGCCTCGATCATCTGGTCCGGCGTCGGCGACGTGAAGACCTGTCCAGGGCAGGCAGCATCGAGCATGCCGAGGCCGACATAACCCGCGTGTAGCGGCTCGTGCCCCGAACCGCCGCCCGAAATCAGCGCTACTTTGCCCGGCTTCAACGAGCGGCGGCGCACGAATTTGCGCTCCGCGCCGAGCAGCAGGATATCGGTGTGGGCAGCAGCGAAGCCGTCCAGGCTTTCTTCGAGTATCGACTCGGTGCTGTTGATCAGCATTTTCATTAGCGTTCCCTCCCCGATTGTCTTTCTTGCAGTCCGGCTGAATCCGTCAGCCCACGCTCTCGGCGTAGCGCGCGAGTTGCGCCGCGAAATCGACGACGAGTTGTTCGAGCGAACGGTTTTTCTTTTCGTCGCCGAGGTCAGGCACGGTCACGGTGATGTTGCGGGTGCGCGCTTCGCGATGGGGCGGACGCAAGCGTCCGGGATGCGCCCGTCCATAGGCCTCCAGAAATGCCGTGCGCTCGGCACCAGAAAGATGGCAGACCTCGAAGATGATTGCGACGTGCTTCGCCGGTATCGGCACCAGATAGGCCGGATTGGTGATCTGGGTCACGAACGAGCGGTTCTTGCCCAGCGCCGCCGCGAGCTTCAAGCGCGTCCCGGACGGCCGGTTGTCGAGCACTTGCCGCAGGATGGCCTTGTATTCTGCGACATTGTTATCACCGTTATCGCCGCGCTCGCGCGTTCGTTCGCCTAAATCGTCGGTCATGGAACCACCGTAGCAATCGTAGCCTTGAGCCGGTCAACGGCAACCGGCGCCACCGAGAGCGTCGTCAGCCCAGTCGCTAGCAGTGCCTTCGTCAGGCGGGTATCGGCGGCCGCGTCTCCGCACAGCGAGACCTCGACCCTGCGCGCTTGCGCTGCCTCCACGGTCCGGGCGATCAATGCCAGCACAGCCGGATTACCGGTATCGTTGAGGTCGGCAACGGCGCCGATGTCGCGTGCCGCGGCCATCGTGTACTGCGTCAGGTCGTTCGAGCCGATTGAATAGAACCCGGCTTCAAAATCCTCGGCGCAAAGCGCTGCCGCCGGTACCTCGACCATGATACCAAGCGGCGGGCGGGCGCAGGCGATCCCTTTCGCTCGGAGCGCCACGATCTCGTCGTCAAGAAGTTCACGAGCGCGGTCGAGTTCCGTAGGAATGGCGACCATTGGCAGCATCACTTTCAGCGTGCCATGCACGGCCGCGCGCGCCAGTGCCCTGAGTTGCTGGCGGAATACCTCCGGCCGCGAAAGCGATAATCTGATGCCGCGAAGACCGAGGAACGGATTGCTCTCACCATCGATCGTCAACCCCGGGATTGGCTTGTCGCCGCCAGCGTCGAGCGTGCGGATTGTAACGGGCCTTCCTTCCGCCCAATCGAGAATGCGCCGATAGACCGCATATTGGATTTCCTCGTCCGGCAGGCCTTGAGAGGCCCCGAATAGGAATTCCGTGCGCACAAGGCCGATGCCGTCGCAGATCGCGGGATCAAGCCCCGCAAGATCCTGGGGTGCGGCGATGTTGAGAAGGACCGCGATCCGCCGGCCGCCCGCCGTGAATGCAGGCTTGGCGCGACCGGCATCTGCGATGGCATCTGCAGCATTGACGGCGCTCATCCGGTGTTCGAACAGGCGTTGTGTTTCCGGCTCGGGGTCGAAGATGACGGTGCCGGCATCGCCGTCGACAAGAGCAAGTGCCGGTGGCCGGTCTTCCCAACACAGGGGGCCGAGCCCTACGACCATGGGGGTCCCGCGCGCGCGCGCCAGCATCGCAACATGGGAGGACGATGAACCCGCTGCAAGCACGATCGCACCACCGCGCCTCCAGTCAGCAGCGAGGAAAGTGGAAGGCGACATGTCGTCACCCGCAACGATCGAGCCGCCGGTGATTGCCGCGGACTTGTCCGCACCGTTGAGGCGCGCCAGCACGCGGTCGCGGATATCGACGAGATCCGCGACGCGGGCACGAAAATATTCGTCTTCCGCCGAGCGATAGCCCGCGATCTCCGTATTGAGCACCGAACGCCAGGCGTGGTCGGCAGGTGTGCCCGCCGAGATCGCGCCGAATGCGCCCTCCGCCAGCGCATCGTCCTCCAGCATCGCAACCTGGAACTCCAGAATGTCCGCCGCCTCACCCTGCTCCGCCTCGATCAATTCGGCGAGCTCGGCCGCCGCGCCTTCGATCGCCGCCTTCAGCGCGGCGGCTTCCTGTGCGGGATCGCCCGTCGTCCTGCGACTCTCCACGGCGACCGCGAGAACGGTGACGGGTCCGATAGCGAGGCCCGGCGACGCAGCACGACCCGTGAGGTGGATCTCTGTCACCGCTTCAGCCCTCGCCGAAACCGTCATGCACAAGCGCGAGCACCGCCGCGAGTGCCGCATCGCCGTCAGGACCGGCGACGCGGAAATAGAGCATCGCCCCCTGCGGGGCCTTGACCCGCATCACCTTCACGGGGCTCTTGGCGTCCGTCCATGGTCCGTCCGGCGCGAGCGCAATTTCGATCTTCGCGGCAAAACTCTTGGCGCATTGCGTGAGCTTGACCGACGGCCGCGCATGAAGACCGACCGGATTGACGAGAA
>WNFX01004646.1_pt1 | contig 14974 bp, 13 predicted proteins | sample 5400111 | NCBI WGS metagenome assembly WNFX01 (sample SAMN13153363, study PRJNA577476) | soil metagenome | isolation source: 40 cm soil or saprolite under grassland replicate 1 | place: USA:California | collected 2016-06-15 | reverse complement strand
CTCTTTCACGGCGTTCGGTCACATCCCGCGTGAGCTTCGCGAATCCGAGAAGATTCCCTTTGAGGTCACGCAACGCGGTGATGACCACATTGCCCCAAAAAAGTGACCCGTCTTTCCTGAGCCTCCATCCTTCGCGCACACTCTGTCCACGTTGAGCCGCTTCCTCCAGGTTTCGTTCGGGCGTGCCTCGAATCAAATCTTCGCGGGGATAAAACACGGAAAAATGTTTTCCGATGATTTCCTCTGCGCGGTAGCCTTTCAGACGCTCGGCGCCCGCATTCCAACTCACCACGCGGCCCTGCGGGTCCAATTGGAAAATGGCGTATTCCTGAATGCCTTGGATGAGCAGACGGAAGCGCTGTTCGCTCTCGCGCAAAGCGTCTTCGGTATGCTTGCGGTCTGTGACGTTCTCGAAAGCGACGCCCATGAAACCGCCGGACAAAGGAAAGACCTGGACAGAATAAATACCGTGCCGAATGAGCGCATCCCCATAAGAGATCTCTCCCAGGTTTCTTGGCTCCCGAGCCTGAAACGCATCAAGGCAGCGGCCGGGAATCGGTGTCTTCAGGAGCTTCGGGAATTCAGCCAGCGTCCTGCCACGAAGATCCTCGAGCGTCGACCCAGTGATTAAGGCGGCGGCGGGGTTGAGATCAATGATTCTGAAACTTCTGGGGTCTTGAGGATTTTCAAGCTGCAGGATCACGACTCCCAGAGGAAGGCCTCTCACGATCTCCAGATAAAGAAGGAGAGTTGTTTCTGCCGGCTGGGTGAGGGCAGATTTTGCTGCGTGGCCCTGCGGCCCGGAAGTTCGGCGCGTGGTCATTTTGCCCCTTCATATACCGTGAAGCAAAATTGCTCCGCTCTGGTATCGGGCAAACACTGGCAAGGCGTTACTCAAATTCCTCGAATCGTGCATGAGGTCTTTCCTCTAACCGAAACACAGGCCGCGGGGGAAAGGACAGACTAGGGCTTGCCCTCTTGTAGGACAGCGGGAGACATTCCTGGAAAGCGCCTGACGCAAGAATCATTTCCCTGCCGGCAGTCAGCTAAAATCCGAACTGGCATAACCTCCTGTCTGTGGGCAGGCCGCGAAGAACGGAATGAGGATCTTGACGGGAGCAAGCCGATCTCGAACAGCTCCAGGGTCTCAATTTATTTAGAGACCTTGCCCCTCCAAATCGTCGTCAGTCCACGCGCGAGACTTTACGCGGCCTCCGGATGGCGCGGATCAACGGAGAGAGGAATTGATCGGTCAAATGTGCCCTGATGGGCCGTCGATCTGATTGGCTGCGCGGGGCTGACCCACCTCCGATCAACCTCGACGGCCACGGAACGCTGCAACAGACTGACTGATAGAACCAGCTTCATTCCGGACTTGATTTTGATTACGATTCCGGTCAGACCGCGCAGAGGACCATCCTCGATCCGCGCCACGTGGCCCACCTGCATGTACGGCCAGGGCATGGCCGAAAGGCCGCTTTTTTGTACTCGCTGGATGGCCTCGATCTCTTTCTCCTCCACGGGTATTGGCGTCTTCCCCACACCGACGTCATCCGGCAAAAGAGATATCCGGGAAACAGCGGCACATCGAATTCCTTCATGCGGTCGGACCAGCGGCGCATGCATTTGCTCACCGGCAGGAAACATTCATAACCCGCATTTTCCAGAAGCAAGGTCGCTGTCTTCTCTCTCCCCGTTCTGGCCAGGATCGCAAACCAAGGCCATTGCTGAACGCGAATATCCATAATGTCTCCCTTGAGAAGCTACCGTCGAAAGAGTCCCATGATTCCAGCGACTCTGGCGCGGCGAGGGCCTTGGTTTCCCCGAAAGTCATAGATCGGCCTCCCATCACCCAGCCAGCGGACGAAATTCCAAGACCGTTGAGAACGGTAGCTAATAGGGAAGCGCCTCACAATCCGGTCTTAACCTTAAACAATGCAGCGGATAATCCCCAAAGAACCACGGTGGGGTTTTTCTTCATGGCGCTCCCGCGGCACTGTGCGATTCAGCCGCTCTGATCGGCACAAATGTTAGCCGTGTCTGGCAGGCTCCTGGCGCGCTCGAAGGCACCTCTCGGATTGCTGATTAAGTCTGGTTCCCAGCCCGGTGAGAGTGCCCCGTTTCTCGGGCTCTCAGGGATTCCCCTACTGCGATTAGCGATCCGGCAGCTATATTGTTCTCGAGTCTTCCAAGTTGGGGATTCCGGGAAAGAGACGAAAGTTGTAATCCATTGATTTGAAGGAAGAAAGGTGGAGGCGCGGGTGGGATTCGAACCCACGAATGGAGGTTTTGCAGGGCGTTCGTCCTGCGCTGGCCTGTTTCCTTTGAGCAGGTCAGGAATGTCCTAGCTGGCCTTCTTTGGCATGTTTGGGCATGTTTGGGTGCGATTGTGCAAAGGATTGTGCAAAGAGGGCGTTGACATGAAAGAGTTGTGCAACTGTGATGCGCCGCCTTGCGGTGAACTTGTCTATCTGGCATTCACGAAACCTTGGAGGAGCGAGGGCACATCTGCTGTACGTAAGCCAGGAAGGAATCGTTATGCGAAGACATCATTCCTCCAGTTAAGAGAAGATGCCTTCGAAAGTTTGGGAGAGGACTAACGGTGGGTTTTTGCCCCGTTGAAGGCCGTATCCCTTCATTTCGAAGGTTAGCACCGTGGCCTTGTCTCTGGCTCGGTTGCTGGGGCGCTAACTGCACGCCCACTCTTGATACACATGAAAGTATACCACACTTTGGTGAAAATGCGATCAGAAATTGTTTAACCGTGGACCGGCGCGACAGCCATCACTGGAACCGAAAGAACGGCGCGAATCTGGCGAGGACAAGCGCGAGTTCGCTTGAACTTCTCAAGCGAGACTGGGAACAGTTCGAACGGCGGAGAAAACGATGAGCGCGGCGATCATCAACTAAGTCCCCCTACTCCCGGCGTCGTAGACGCCGCTCTTCTAGCTGCCAAGAAGAGCAGACATCTAACCCCTCGCGAACGGCCCCTACGGTTCACGCTGAGCCCACCACTCAAGAAGTTGGGAGGCTTGGTCCTTTCCGTCACCACCTGGGAAGTCCTCCGAGTGCGTATCGCGAAGATACTCAAGAAATGCTCTGATCGCATCTCTCTGAGAATCGTTGAACAGCTCATATCTTTGCCGGAAACGAGTCTGATAGTCAGAATCGTTCAGTGCAAACGGGCTCAGCAAAGATAACAGTGAGCTTGGGATTTGGTCCGAATCGTCGTAGTCTCGCACAGCAGCAACCAGGAAGGCAGGAATGTAATAGCGAAGTGCCTCGGGCGTCATGAAGAATAGGCTTGCGTGATTTCGGGCCAACTCGCCGAGGCGAAGGTCCTGCCACCTTCGGGCACGCAGGAAGTCGCCGACTTCGACTGCTTCCATGCTCGAACCATGGGTCAAACCGTCATCACCAGGGTACTTCTCTTCACGAAACGCACTCTCAATTCGCTTTATTAGTTCTCCCGTCTGCATGTCTCTCTCACAACGGTCACTTACAGCCCTTTGCTGCCATGAAGCCTGCGCACTTAACAGCGGCGGCTGTGGCGTCTGCAGCCGCTTGTCTGTGGCCTGGGTCGCCGCCTCCATAGCAAATGTTGTTGATCCGGTTTCTGGCCGTGGCGCAAGCCGCATTAATTGCAAGATTGGCCTTCAACTCCGCGCACGTTTGGCTGGCCTTGCAGGCCGACGGTCCACTCTTACACGCCGCATTGACTGCTCCCTGCATCAAGCTATGTTGGAGTGGCGTGCAGTCACCACATGGGCCCTTGCAAGCACACAGGTCGAATTGTAGCCTCGCCACGCCAAAGTTGAAGTCGTAATGCGTACAGCTTCCGTAACTCATCCCTTTCGCCGCGCAGTCTGACTGGCAGCCCGCAACCCCCGATGCGCTGCACGGAGCAAGACCCATTGGGTCGCCGAAGGTCACTGGTGAATTGTTTGTGTAAGAATAAAAGTTATCGCCCCCACCGAATCTGATGCCGTCCTCACTCTCGAACCTACCCACCGTTGGGTCGTAGTATCTGGCGCGGTAGTAATACAGGCTAGTTTCCGAATCGAACTCACGCGCGGTGAACTGGAACGGATTCGTGAGCGAGCCGGAGGAAGCTGTCAGCTTTCCGAAGGAGTCGATAGTGTAGGTTTGCGCTAATACTCCCGCGCCGTTGCTCAACGATGTCACCGAGCTAAGGCCGTCCTGCTCGTAGTAGCTCGTTGTCGAGGAGCGCAGCATGGCCAGAGGCTCATCAAGGCTCAGTCCTTGTGCGTACCGCGCGACTGCCGTCCCTGCCGCGTTCGTTTCCTCGATAAGGTTCCCGTCATCATCGTAGGCATAGACCGAGGTGGCCGAACTGGAGGATTTATAGATTCTTCTTCCAAAGGGATCGTACTTGAAGCTCACCGTCCCACCCGAGCCCGGCAGCGTCACGCTGCTCAAGCGGTTCTCCAAGTCCCACGTGTAACTCGTCGTGTTCGACCCAACCACTTTGGTCAGAGTGTTCCCGTCGTTGTCGTAGGTGTAAGTCGTGCCGGGTATCGACGTTAACTCGTTCGATGCGTTGTTGCTGTACGGTGAAACGCCCAGCGACGACAAGCGATTGCCCACCGGATCGTAGGTGTAACTCTCTGTCGTGTTCACTCCCTGCGTGACCTGGGTCAACTCGTATATCGGATCGTAGGTGTAATTCGAGGCGACCCCCGCCAACTGGTCCGTCTTCGAGGTGCGATTTCCGGCGTTGTCGACTGTATAGCTCGCGCCGTCCAGAGTGGTCGCGCCGCTTTGGTGCAGCACGCTGAGCAGTCGCGACAAATTGTCGTACGCATAGATGGACTTCAGACCGTTCGGACGCGTCATCTGCGTGCGGCGGCTCAGCGCGTCGTAGCTGAAGCCGAAGTTGCCGGTTCCGCTGAACGTCGCTGGTGGGGTCAGCGTTTGCAGCCGGTTCAGCGTGTCGTAGACGTAGCTCGTCGAGCCGTTCTCCGGATCGGTAAAACCCGTGCGGTTCGACGCCGCGTCGTAGGAGTAACTCGCCGTGAAATTCCGCCCCGTCAGGAACGCGTAGCTCGTGGTCGCTTGCGTGAGCCGCCCCATGTTGTCAAACGTGAACTGGTACGTCCCAGTAGGGTCCGTCACCTGGGTTAGGCGGGAGTTTTTATCGTAAGTGTAATTCACGGTAGAAGTATCAGGATACGTCTTCCCTGCCAGCCGGTTCAACTGGTCGTAAGTGTAGGTAATGTTCTGGTTCTTGCGGTCGGTTTTGCCCGTCAAATTGTTGTCCGCGTCGTACCCATAGGTCTCAATGTACCCGGACGGGAACGTCGTCTTCGTGACGCGCCCAAAAGCATCATAGTTAAACGAAGTCGTGTGGCTGTTTGCGTCCTGAATGCTGGTCAGGTTGCTTTCCGTGTCGTACCCATAGGTGGTGACGTTGCCGGGCGTGGCCGCATCCGTGACTGTCGTCAGTCGGTCCGCATCATCATAGGCGTACGTCGTAACCTTTCCATTCTGATCCGTCACGCTGGTGCGCCGCCCGCGATAATCGTACCCAAATTGCGTGGTCGTCGTGTCGGGATAAGTAATTTTCGTCAGCCGGTCCATCGAATCATAGGTGAACGTGGTCTGATGATTCAGCGCGTCGGTCACGGACGTGCGGTTTCCATGCGCATCGTACCCGTAGGTGGTTACGTTGTTCTGCGCATCGGTGATCGTCGAGATCAGCCCTGCCGCCGTGTACGCCAGTGTCGTCACGTTGTTTAGCGGGTCCTTGATCGTCAGCAATTCTCCCAGAGTGTTGTACGTGAACGTCGTCACGCTGGCCGCTGTGTTCCCGTTCGGCGCTGGCGTCGTCACGGTCAGCAAGTTCCCGTGGGAATCATAAGTGTTCGTCGTCACGTTCCCCAGCGGGTCGGTCGTCGTCAATATTTCGCCGAAGCTGTTGTACGTGTATGACGTGAGCGCGTTCACACCTCCGCCGATGGGCTTCGAGACCGACAGGAGATTGTTCGAAGTGTCGTACGTGTTTGTCGTCACGTAGCCCAGCGCATCCGTCGCAGTGAGAATATTCCCGTGGCCGTCGTAGGTGTAGGTGATGTTCCCGCGCGACGTGCAGGTAGAACATCCCGACCCTTGCGTGCTTGTGAGCGTCCACAGTCCGCCGATCACTTGGGCCGCATAGCTCGTGGTATTTCCCAGTGAGTCCGTCAGTTGCGCGCTTGCAGTAATGTTGAACCACGGAGCCCATCTTGTCTGTCCTGCCACCGTCACGCTCACCGGGCCAGTCGTTGTTCCCGACGGCACTGTGGCGACGATTTGCGCATCGTTCCAGCTCGTGATCCCCGCCGCTGTCGTTGTGCCCCAGAAATTCACGGTGCTGTTGCTCTGCGTTGCGCCGAACCCCGCGCCCGTGACCGTCACCGACGTGCCAACCGGCCCCACGGTCGGCGTCATCGAGTTCACAGAGAGCGACTCTATCAGTGTAAACTGCACTCCATTGCTAACGATCCCGTCTACTGTGACCGCTGCCGGTCCGGTCGTATTGCCCGAAGGTACGGACAGCAGGATACTGGTGTTGCTCCACGACGATGGGTCTGAAAGATAGGCTGCCTCCACGCCGTTGAATGTCACGTGGCTACTGCCCCGGCTTGTCCCGAATCCCGAGCCATTCACTCGGACTAGGCCTCCCAGCGGCCCATTCGGAGGCGACAACGAACCAATAACCGGGTTGATGACGTTAAAGGTGACGTTCGTGTTGCTCTGGACTGAATTTACGGTCACCGTCACGGGCACAGGTCCCGATGCGGCCATACTGGGTACTGTAGCGATAATCTGCGTCGCGCTCCAACTCGTCACCGAGGCCGCTTGCACGCCATTGAAACGCACCGCGCTGGTCCCCTGGGTCGCGCCAAAGTTCGAACCGCTAATCGTCACCGACGTGCCGAACCCTCCCAGGTCCGGCGACACGCCCGAAACAAATGGAGTCGTCCCCACCGTCACCGATACGTTGTCGAATGTGGCCGTAGCAAGCGACGAAGTGCTGGTGTGGTTGCTCACCGCCAGACCGACGTACACGCTTTGTGCCATGCTGATCGTCTGACTTGAGCCGAGCTGGGTCCAGGTGACACCGTCAGGGGAAGCATATCCTGTAAATAGGTTCCCGCTTCTCGCCAGCTTTACCCAGTAGGGCAGCGCCACATTAAGCACGTAAGCCTGGTAAGAGCTGGTTGCTCCAGTGCTCGTGCGCTGCATCACGTAAACGCTTGACGAATACCATGCTACGAAGACGTTGGCTGCCCCAGCGTTCAACGTTTCCCGAATCATCACTCCAGCTTCTGGACCGTTGTTCGGCAGGCTCACCACTCTTGCCACGATGGTGCCGTCACCCGACAACGGCTGGTAGACGAAATGCAGTCCATCAGCGGTGGTAGTGAAGGTTCCTAGACCGGCACCCTGTGCCGTGAACGTCCCACTTGAGTAGGTTCCGGTTCCGGCAACTCCTACCAAGCCTACGTCCTGGTCCAGCCAGGGGACCGGCAGCGGCTGAGTGGTCACGGTGAAGAGGATCGGGTTGCTGTTGTCAAAGCTCGGAGCAACGGAAACCACGAGCGGCCCCGAGGTCGCTCCTGAGGGGATCGTGATGATGATCGAGGTGCTGGTCCAGTAGCTAACCGTCACCGGAACGTCGTTCAAGGTCACCAAACTCGCGCCCTGCGAGGCCCCAAATCCTGTCCCCGTAATCACCACCTGGCTGCCTACAGAGCCGGTGGTAGCAGATACGTTGGTAATGACAGGCGCGGGAGCCGAAGTCGAACTGATCGAAACATTGTCGAACGTTGCTGTCGCTAGAGAGGCGGTGGTGCGATTGGTCACCGCCAGGCCAACATAAAGGTTCGTGGCCATGCTCACGGTCTGACTGGACCCGAGTTGTACCCAATTCACGCCGTCCGGCGAACCATAACTCGTGAAGATGTTCCCGCTCCGGTTGAGCTTCACCCAATACGGTGCCGCCCCGCCACCCAAGGTCTGATAACTGGTGCTCGCTCCCGTTGTCGTGCGCTCGGTCATCCACAATTGCGAGGAATACTCAAACGCATTTGCATGATTCGCGCCAGGGTCCAGCGTCTCGCGGAACATGACTCCTGCCTGCAAAGCCGCACTTCCCGATATGCTCACTACTCTCGCAACAATCGTTCCGTCGCCCGACAATGTCTGGTACACAAAATGAATTCCATCAGCCGTGACAGAAAACGTGCCCTGCCCTGCCCCTTTCACAGTGAACGTGTCGTTCGCAAAAGTTCCGCTTCCACTTACACCGACTAAACCCAAGTCCTGATCCAGCCACGAACTAGGCAACGGCTGCGTAGTCACCGCGAAATTGACGGGATTGCTGGTGTTCATGCTGGGCGCAACGGAAACCGCCAGCGGTCCAGAAGTCGCGCCCGATGGGATCGTGATGCTGATTGACGTGCCGCTCCACACGTTCATCGTTACGAGCGCGCCGTTCAAAGTGACCAAACCTGCGGTCCCAAACCCCGTGCCCGAAATGACCACCTGGCTTCCCACCGATCCGGTCGTGGCCGAAACGCCGGTAATGGCAGGGGCCGGAGCCGCAGAAGAGCTAACCGATACGTTGTCGAACGTGGCCGTGGCGAGCGCGGACGTGTTGCGGCTGCTGACGGCCAGCCCGATATATACGTTCGTCGCCATAGTCACGGTTTGGCTCGACCCGAGCTGCGTCCAGTTCACCCCATCCGGGGAGCCATAACTGTTGAAAGTGTTCCCGCTGCGCGTCAGTTTTATCCAGTACGCCAGCGACACACTTGAGAAAGATTGGTAGGAACTGCTTCCTCCTGTACTCGTGCGCTCCGTCATGTACAGGGTCGCGCCCGACGAACGGTAAAACAAGTAAGCATGCTTTGCCCCTGGGTCTAGGGTCTCGCGAACCATGACTCCGGCTTGAACGTCGGTACTCCCCTGCTGGGTGACCACACGGGCCACAATTGTCCCGTCACCTGATAAAGATTGAGAGGCGAAATTGATCCCATCTGTACTAGTGAGAAATGTCCCCAGCCCTGCTCCTTTAACAGTGAAGGTTCCGTTTGCGAAGGTTCCACTCCCCGCCAAGCCCACCGAGCCTATGTCTCCGTCAGACCAACCGGAAGGAAGTGGTGTGACTGTAAAAGTCGCGCTGGTCGCGTTCTGGCCGTTCACGGTCACCGAAAATGGTCCTGACGATGCCCCGGACGGCACAAGAACGTCAATGATAGTGTCGGTCCAGCCGACGGACGCTGCGGCGGTCCCGTTGAGCGACACAGTGCTATTTCCCTGTGAAGCGCCAAAGTTCGTTCCATTCAGCCCGACCACCGTGCCGACCGGCCCAGAAGTTGTCGAGATACTGGTAATCGTCGGAGCCTGGGCATCGGCTCGGCCACAACAGAAAAACACCAAGCAAACCGCCGTGATCGGGATCAGCTTCCATCTTTTCATCTTCACAGTGATTCTCCAGAACGCGCACTTGACTATGAACTCTGCTTTCGGGATGGATAACCGAAAGGGAAGCGACTATTGGTAAGTGACCGTGATAGCGTTAACGCCTCCGGCCTGCGAGCCGGTCCGTCCGCGCCCGCTGTTGTCGTAGGTATGCGACTCAAGAATCTTGCCGTTAGAGTCTGTCACCGATGTGATTCGAGATTGCGAATCGTACGCGAATGTCAGTGTCGTCAAATCGGGATTAGTCACCTGGCTCAGACGGTTCTGAGCGTCGTATGCGTAGGTCAGGGAAATCCCAACACTCGATGAAACACCAGTAATCAAATAGCTGGAAGGGCTCTGGTAAGTGAAGGTAAGAGTCCGCGAGGCCGGATCGGTAACAGTATAGAGGCGATTCAATCCGTCGTATGCCAGTTGCGTTGTATTGCCATTCCGGTCGATGATGGCGGTCAGCGATCCGCTCGTGTAGTTGAACCGTCTCTGCTCGCCGTTCTGAAAAGTAAGCGTCCAGTAGTTACTGCCTTGAACTAGCGTCGCAGTGGCATTCGCTGGAGCGACCGGAACGTAAGTTCCTGCGCTGAATCCAAAAGACCAGAAACCGCCGTCGCTCCGCGCATACTTGATGTAATTATCGCTGCCCACGAACACGCGCTCTTCATAAGTTGATCGCCAATTCGGTCCGAACAGGCCAACCTGAAATGCGCTCTGAGTGGACGGCCACATGCTGTTCCAGGTTCTAACGAGCGTTAATCCACCCCCGAGACCAGCAATGTTTACGTCCGTCTGTTTGATATCCGTGTTACCGGTGACCAAATTAATCGGCAATGAGCCTTTAGGATTCTTACAATCGGAACACTCGGGCGTCGGAGCACAGTTGATGTTCATCATTTGGCAAGTAACCAGCCACGGACCCGTGACTCCGCAACCAAACGCTCCGTTCGGAGGAGGGTTTAGCATGTAGTTCCATCCACTGGTCCACCATCCTGCACAGCCGCCGCTTTGGGCTTGTGCAGTCACACTCAACGTACCGACTATGAGAGCAAGCGCACATAGTTCGAACAGAATTTTCTTAATCACGATCACCTCCATACCGAGTGGACCATTGGAATTGACGAAAGGTAGCCGCAAACTTGTTCTCTGCAAGCCTCGGCTACGGTTTCGTCCCAGGGATCACGCAGCGCCGAAACAAGTACAACGCAACCACACCCCTCCGTTATCTGCGAGAAACAGGGAGTAAGCCCTCGCGAAGTTTTAAGTGAGGTTATCACTTCTGAGGTAAATTCAAATGTTTGTCAATATAGCGTTCGATCTAGTCTGTGCATATTCTGTGAATAAACTCCGTTCGAACAGGTCGCATTACGATGCCGGGCACGACCCGATTGCTCGCAGAGCATCGTGAAAACATTCGGCGGATTCGTACTGAAGAAGACGCGAAGGGAGCAGAGCAACGGGGAGGAAAGAGCAAACTCAGCGAATCGGGAGTGCGAGATGGGGCATTAACGTTGGCTGAGGTTTAACCATTGCCATGCGCCATTTTCCGAACCATGTGCAAGAGCAGTTTCCTATCGTCGCCGTCCATCTTTGCGAGAAGCCGAATCAACTTCCCAAGGTAGCGAGCGTCTTTACTACGACCGCCCCACATTTGCGGCCCATCACCATGCGAAGTCAATTCGGGACGAGGCTCAGGCGGTTTATCACCATCATAGAAAAGCTGGTACATCGGAATCTCTAAGGCCCGTGCCATCTTTTCCAGCGTCTCAATAGCGGGAACTGTGTGGCTGTTTTCAACCCGCGAGATGTAGGAGCGGAACAGCCCTGTTTTCTTCTCGATGTCCCCTTGAGAGAGGTTTTTTGCTTCGCGTAATTCTCTTAAGCGGTCGCCGATAATCACGGAGGTTTTCCTGTTCGCGCTCTAGACCAATCCACTACCGCGGCCATGCGCCAGTAGCCGTGAATCCTTTCTGGCAATTGTACGACAGGACGCAGTAAACTGTGGCTCCCGCTTCTCCTACCTGAAATTCATTCCATAAAATGCAGGAGTTCCCACGTGACTGAAGAAAGAAAGTTCGCCATTTTGTTTGCCGCGACAATTCTGGCTGCGAGGAAGCTCATCGACTTGGACCCTGACAAGCCGAACATGGCGAAGGGATTTTTCGTGGATCGTGCCATCGAAGATGCCGCCTTCATCCTGGAACTGATCGATGCGCGATGGCCTACGATTGTGAATTCGTTTTCTGCCAAAGAGTTTTAGAGGAAACTTGGAAATGGAATTGGTAGGAAGAAGGGGCACGCTCGATTCATCCCACTGCGTCATTTCCCTCTCAAAGGAAGGAGGCTGAAGGAAGGGGAGGTGCCCCAGACCTGCGTTATAACGCGCAGCGCACCGTCCGTCAACAACCGCAATTGGTAACGATCCATAGCCCCGGCAGTCTCTTGAAATTTGAAATATTCTGGTAGCAATCACAAGAACGTTGTCTACTGACAGGTGTTCACCGAATATCTTCTCAGCCTCCGCCTTCGGGTTCCTCTTCCTGGACATTTCCATCGAGCCGCTGGCGCAGGCGCAGATGGCACTGGCGCAGGTGGCTTCTCAATTTGTCGGCATCGATCCCTGACTCAGAACACGCAACGAAAAACGCCCTCCCGCTTTCCAGCAGAAACCAGCACGCAGCCTTGTATCTCATCGACTCCGGTTCTTCCCAAACTGTGTCGTGAATAAAATTCAGGATCGCGTCCGCGTATGGGCATTCCTTGACCATTCCATTCGCTGCACACTTCGACAGCGGATTGGGCAGCCCCAGTCTGTGGCATGTGGCACTTGGGTCGAGGGATTCCTGTATCAAATCTTCCAGGTTCTCTAACGGGCGTTGGTTCATCGGCTGCCCCTCACATTCGCACATGGAGGGGGCCAACGCTATTCCAACCAGCTACCCAATGTCAATGAGAAAGTAGTACGGCCTGAACCTATAGGCCCTGAACCTATCATCTCTTGTCCTACGGAGTGAAAAATGAAAATGTGCGCCGCATGCCCAATATCCAGGTTCAGTTTGGAAAGTCTGTGCGTCGTCTGCGTCTCCAACGGAGGCTATCTCAAGAAACACTGGCGGAACTGGCCGGACTCCATGCTACGTACGTTGGGCGCATTGAACGGGGTCGCCAGAACATCAGCCTCGCCAACATCGGCAAGATTGCTCGGGCGTTGAGAGTGAAGCCGCGAGAACTGTTCAGGAATGTCCACTGAAACGAAGACAGGCGTGTAAATTCTTATGCTGTCGTAAGAATACCAGGTGTCCCGTGGCAGAATGTCCCGGCCAGCTTCAAATAAGCCGGACTCAACGGATTGCACTCTGGCTCTGCGAGAAAATTGGGAGAACCGCGATACCGTTGGAGTGAAAGAAAGATGAAGGAATCGCCGTGGGAAGACGCTCTTCTTGAGCGCAAACTTGAATCCGATCAAAAGGATTTTCTCAAAACATTCGTTGCATTCGCCAATTCAGTTCGTCCAGGCCATACCGCCGTAGTTCTCATTGGAGAGCGGAACGATGGCTCAGTTCAAGGCGTATCCGACCCGGACGAGATGCAGAAAAAAGTCCGAAGAGAATGCGAACGAATTTATCCGAGCATTGTGTGGCGCTCAAGGGTTTACGAGCACGATGGTAAGCATTGCGTCCGTGTCGAGATTGAATATAGTGGCGAAACTCCTCATTTCGGTGAAGCAGCCTGGATTCGACGAGGCTCCGAAACAGTTAAAGCAAGCGAAGAAATCTTTCAAAGGCTCGTTGAGTTGCGCTCCGGGATGGTCCGCGAGTTGTCACAATGGCTCGGCAAGCAAATTATCGTGGGGGCTGATCCTGGAACAGCACCTAACTTTATAAACATTCACAGCCTACCAAGATGGGCAGGTTTTATGCCAGCTACCCTCCATAGCGTGAATGCTCACTGGGCAACGTTTGAGTTGGCAGAATCTAAAGCGCGACGATCCGAGCCTATCGAGAAGCTGATGCTCAGTTGGGCAGATGAAAAGAATTGCTTACTCGTATTGGTGAAGCCCTGAGCGCGATTTGCTGCCGGTATGCTATAACGCTCTCCCGATGTCCGCAAAGCGAAAGGGCCGATGGGTTGTGTACGAGCGCCGCGAAGGGAAATTTATCTTTCTGTCTCGGCCTCTCGCAACGAGGGCGCAGGCCGAAAAAGAACGCGACAAGCTGAAGGTATCCAAGTCCAAATGGGTTTCTCTTGGTATCGGAGTTGTTACGTGGAGGAAGTGAGGACAAAAATGAAGCCTGAAGACAAGTGCCCGATAGATGGGGAGCTTTTCCAGTGCCCCGATTGCGGACAAGTCTTGGGGCCAGTGACGCCCGCCCAGTTACAGGCGACCGCTTGGCCGTATCATGCGCTGTATTCTCTTCGGCACCGCCGTGCTTTGGCTACTTCTAAGTGCTGGCAGTCCAATCATCGGGTGGATACGCGATGCGCCAGAAGGTACGTGCGGGCCGTGTGAATTCCACTGCAACCTTAGTCGGACCCGCCACCTCCTTCTTCACGTAAACCACGTGGCACTCTTTCTGTTCCCCGCTGTCTATGTTTTGCAAGAGCAGTCTTTGCTTAGGCGTTACTTTTTCCGCTAAGGCCATCAACGCACCATGCGCGTTGACAACTAGCGTTTGCGTCCTTTCATAGAACTGTGGGCCTTCCTTTGGTGGTCTGTGAATGACAACTGGAACGGTGAACTCAATCCGCTGGCTGCGCCGCTCTGGTTCACACAAAAGAACTCGCCTTTGCGCCGCAAAAAGGGTGGGCCACCGCCGAGCCCAGCAATTTCGCCGGGTTGGAGACCACCGTCAACTTTCAACGTTCAGCGGGACATCCTGTTACTTGCGCTCAGCTCCGTGCGGCGGCTGCTTGAGCAGATCTTCAAACACGCGCCCGATTGCTACCGGTGTGCAGTTTCCCTGCGGCGTCTTAGGCGAGTCGAAACATTTCGTGATGTTGTAGTAGGTGGTGGAGCCAAAAATGTTAAAGCAGAAAGTCGTCCAGCTATATAATTGATTGTCTGCGCAGCCTTCCAACGTGCAGAAGAAGCCCCAGCCGCTCTCTTTTATCCAACTGAAAAAGCAGCACCATTTCGTTACGGTTCGATATTTTTTGCAGGGGTAAGGGAAGATCCACTTCCAGCAGACAGTCCAATAACCTTCTACGTAGGTAACCGTTTCACACATGGGTTTTCCTCCTTGTCAGTGAGCAGACGTAATTTAATCAGTTGATGGACACAAAGGGGTTTAATCTCTAAGTGCGCAATAAACTCGTCCTAACATAATGAAGTTCTATCACAATTTTGGACCAAACTCCCGATAAGTTTGAATGCATAGGTCGAAGGAGGAGCGCTTGGTGTACAAAAGCTGAACTCAGCGGACGCTGATTCAGAGACACCAAGGAGGCTCCCCCATGGAACCTATGTATTACATCGGACTGGATGTTCACAAGC
>WNFX01007707.1_pt1 | contig 14984 bp, 13 predicted proteins | sample 5400111 | NCBI WGS metagenome assembly WNFX01 (sample SAMN13153363, study PRJNA577476) | soil metagenome | isolation source: 40 cm soil or saprolite under grassland replicate 1 | place: USA:California | collected 2016-06-15 | reverse complement strand
CATTCCATAATGATCATCATCCAATACCTTTTTTGCCTTTTTTAAATTATATCGCTCTTCTGTATATGCCTCCCAGGGCAGATCAAGCATCAGGTCAAGATGATTGTATACAACCGAATAATCCGGTGTAGAGGGATGCATCCGTTCCAGTTTTTCAATTCCCTTTTTGAACATTTCTCTCGCGGATTCGGGCCATTTTTTTGCTTCCCCCTTTTTTTGCATATCCTTAATTTCTCTGTAATTCGTATCTCCGCCTAATTCTTCTTTAATGCTTTTTAATTGTTGCTGAAGAAAATATTCCCTTTGCTGTTTATCAATTTCAGTTTTTGTTTTATTAGTTACTTTATTTTTTAATTCCGCAAACTGTAATTCTTTTTGCAGTAATTGCATCAACAAATCTGCCCGCTCCCGGATATTATTCAGTATGAGTAATTTTTGTTTGTCTTTAATATCAGTATTTAAATTACCTGAAACAAAATGGATCAGGAACGAAGGGCTTTCAATATTGCGTAAAATAATGGCTGCCTCGGAAGGAATATTCGGAGATAGCTGTATGATATCTGCGGCTAATTCTTTTATATTAGAAACATACGCTTCAAAATCGGGATCCTTTGGAGCTTCTTCTTCCACTAAAGATTTAATCTTTGCCCTGAAATAAGGATCTTCACTAACTATGGATTCCACGAAAAACCTGCTTTTACCCTGGATAATAACAGTAGTTCCTCCATCCGGCATTTTTATTACCTTAATGATCTTTGCAATAGTCCCTACACTTTCCAAATCTTTTTTTTCAGGGTCTTCGACATTACTGTCTTTTTGTGCTATCACCCCGATCAATTTGTCAGTCTTATAAGCATCATTTACAGCTTTAATACTTTTATCCCGGCCAACTGTTATTGGTAAAACCACACCTGGAAAAAGTACTGTATTGCGAAGAGGTAGCAGTGAAATTTCACCGGGAACCTCAATTCCATCCATGTTTTCACTATCAGCCTCATTTAAAGGGATAATGGGAATAAAATCCATTTCATCTTCATTCTTCTGGAAAAAATTTTCAAAACTCATTCTTTCTTCTTTAGACAATGTGACACCGCAGAATAACGGAGCGCTAAAAATAATACAGGAAGATATAGAAGCCAAGTTTTATGCCCATATGATGATGGATTTACGGATATTTCGCGAGTTTTTCCTGATAAACCTTTAAAACACTCTATAAAATCGCTTGTTCATTCATGTTTCAAAAAAAAGTCCCGCTGCCGGAGCGGGACAAATTCATGAGGTATTTGAATTTTATAGGGCAATTCCTACGGATAATTGTATCACCTGATTTTTCCATTTATCCTGGTTATCTATATCATTAATGTTGCTTAGCCCGATTATATATCGGCCTGTGATTCTCAGTTGAGCGAGTTTAATCTGTGCGCCTGCAACCATTGAAAAATCTCCCTGCTTGAAAGCATCTCTTCCATTCTGCAAAAAATTCTTGTCCTGGCTCATTAAAATTCCGAATTGCGGACCGGCCTGCAAATGAACTGGACCAATAAATTTATAATCCAGTAAAAGAGGAATAGTGAGATAATTTAGTTTCACCTTACTTTGACTCGAAGCAATCACGTTTTCATAAATAGCCCGGTAACTACTGTCTAATGTTGATGAATATTGGTTGAATAGAACTTCGGGTTCGAAAGAGAATTTGTTACCCAACCCAATCTCTGCAAAGCCACCCAAATTATAACCATATTTGAATTCCTGCTTGAATGATTTACCATCTACTTTGGTAATGTTTGCCCCCCCCTTAATACCCAAATGGAATTGCGCCATCATTAATTGCGAAATGAAAAGAGCGGCTACAACGAGGGTAAGAAATTTTGTTTTCATATTTATTTTTTTGGTTCTTACAATTTTGACCAACTATAATGCCAAAGGAAAACAGAAGTAGTTAAAATCCATTAACTGATTTTCTCATCTTTAAAAGAATAAACTTCAATTCAAAAATCTTATTGCAGTTGTTTTGTGAAGGTTTTTATAAATCCATATTTGCGCGAAGAACTGAGGTTTTATTATTACTATCGGATCAAAAAATAAAACCACCGCTTACAGAAACGAGACCCGTGAATTGTTTTTCAGTGGCCGGAAAATAATAATCAAGTATAAGTTGAGGTTGTATATAAAATTTACCAATAGAATATTCAGTCTTCAAATAAAATGTTAATGCCAGCGGTTGAAAATATACTTTGTTATCAAGAAGAACATTTTCGCTGCTATAAAGAACATTAACTCCGGAACGTTGTAAGGTAGCATACGTATTCGATGACTGGTTTAACCCGAATTTTTGAGAACCGCCGGTAAAGGTTAATTGTGGAGAAAGCCTGATATGATCGTTATAAGTAAAAATATCGAGCCAGTAAAAATCATGACGAACAGAAGCGATCAAAGAAAAATCGCTGATAGATTCAGTCGTATTAATCCATGTAAATCCATTGCGCCGCAGTAGTAATGAGGTAATATATTCCTCCCGTTCCTGGTAATCGGACCGGCTGCCCCATCCGTAACTTATCCCGATCATGGGTTTGAACCACCATTTACGATAATTGAAATAAGCATATACTTCATTCTGCAGAGGTGACGTATAAAACGGTAATGAATCCCTGGTAAAATATCGCGTATAAGAAATGCCCGTTGCTAAATTTTTATTTTCCAGGTAATCATAAGAAGGACTAATGGCCAACTGGTAAAACTTAAAAGCATCCTGATCATTTACAAATGAGCCCGTGCCGGTTATTCCAAGACCATTTTTATTGTAATATCCTATACTCGGTGTAAAACTTACTTTCCGGGTTGGCTCAAGAAAAACCTCACTCTTGCTTTTATAATTGAAATAGCCCTTTTGAATAGAAAGTGCCGTTAGTGTATAACTATGTGGTGCTAAAATTGAATCGAGAAATTCTTCCAGGTCATCAAATACTATATCGTCATAATTAATTGAAGTATCTATTAACGATGGTTCAGACTTGTGTAAAGATGTATCCTTAGGATTAACCTGTGCAAATACAGCAATCCCTGCCAGTTGTAGGACCAGTAATAAACGCCATTTTTTATACATCGGCAGTTAAATTATGGCAACACAAGATACTGGATGGCACCGTTTTTTGACCCTTAATTTAATGGCAAGTTTAATTTAAGTGACCGGAGTTCGTGTTAAAACGAATTGAATCTCAATTTTATTGAGCCAGGCTAAACCTCAAGTTAGCTCTATAACAGTTATTTCCGGGAGTATACCTACTCTGCCTGGATAGCCGATAAAACCATACCCACGATTTACATATAGTTTTTGTTTCTCCTCTTCATAAAGGCCCGCCCATTCTTTATAAATGTATTGAACCGGGCTCCATCGGAAACCGGGAATCTCCACTCCAAACTGCATTCCATGAGTATGGCCTGCCAGCATCAGGTCAATATCACCGTATAGGGGCCTGACCTGCGCATCCCAATGTGAAGGATCGTGGCTCATTAAAATCTTAAATGGATAATTTTCACTTCCTTCATATGCTTTCTTTAAATCACCATATCTGGGAAATCTTGCTTTCGCACTCCAGTTTTGAACACCTATCAATGCAATCTTTTCGTTCCCTCTTTCCAATGCCACATTTTCGTCTAGTAACAATTTCCAGCCAAGTTCTGCATGTATGTTTTTTAACCTTTCAAGGTTGGCTGCTTGCAAAGGAGTTAATATATGTCTGCCTGTTTCTTTTTCTTTTTTTTGATGTTCTTCATTCCTATCCGGCCATGCAATATAATCCCCGTAATCATGATTACCTAAAGTGGAGTAGACGCCCATGGGAGCTTTTACCTGGCTAAAGACATCCATATAATCATCCATTTCCTCTGCCAGGTTATTTATCAGGTCGCCCGTAAATAAAATAAGGTCCGCTTTTTCTTTTAAAATTTTGTCCACTCCGTGCAGCACTGCTTGTTTATCAGTAAAGCTGCCGGAATGGATATCTGAAATTTGAACGATCTTCAATCCCCTGAAACCAGGTGGTAAATTGTCAAATGCCAGTTGCAAACGATGAAGCCTGTAGCGATATTTATTATTGAAGCCATAAATGAGAGAACCAAATAGTCCACCACCAGCAAGCATCCCGGCCCAGCTCAAAAAAATTGAACGGGAAATTTTTACTCCCTCCTCCATGGTTTCCACTTCAGTATTCTGAAAAAATATCTTGCCGGCTATCCATTGTATCCCTCTTCGCAAATCATCAACCAGAAAAAAGACGGATGCGATGATCTTTGAAAAAAATAAACCCACAATGATTGCAAAAAAAGTATTCCGAAATAAGCGATGCTGGGTTGCAAAGTGTAAGTATGGTAAAATGATTAAAATAGTAATGGCCAGGACGGAAATCGACCAGTAAGAAATGTGAATGATCAGCTTGGTTTTTGAACCGGCAGATTGCGTAAGAACTTTTACAGCCTGGAATACATACAGATCCAGCAGCACCATAAACCCGATCAATATCCACCAGAAAGGAGAATTGCGCATTTCTAAGCAAGATTATGAAGAATTAGACGAACAATAAAACAATATATTCTAAAAAATTTCAAAGATTCCAAAAGTTTAAAGAGTTAATAAAGTTTAGAACTACTAAATCTCTAAATCTTACTTTTGTTCACCCTCAAAAAATAAGTTTATGAAATTTACTTATTATGGACATTCCTGTTTTTCGGTTGAAATAAACAGCAAAAAACTTCTTTTTGATCCTTTCATAACCGGCAACGAATTAGCAAAGAACATTAAGCTTGCTGATATTGATGCCGATTACATTTTGCAATCGCACGGTCATGCGGATCATATTGCTGATTGCATAAGTATTGCACAAGCAACAGGCGCCAAAGTAGTTCAGCGGCGACACAGCACTGACACTGGATATGCAACTTATTCCACAATGGGCAAAACTAAATTTTGCGGTGTTGCCCATAGGCGACAATTTTACAATGGGCTTTGAAGATGCAGTGCGGGCAGCCAGAATGATCGATTGCAGAAATATCATCGGCGTACATTATGATACGTTTGATTCTATTCAGATTGATCATGAAAAAGCAATAGATACATTTAATAATGATGGGAGAAAATTGCAGTTGCTAAAAATTGGTGAGACTATTTCAATTGATTGATAAGAAATTTATGTACCCGACAGTAGAATAAAATGTAGCTTCCGTTGCATCGCACTCCCTGCCGGCAGGCAGGTTCAACTACAACACTTCTGATGCACAATGATCGGAATGTACAGGTGAGTGCCATCTGCCGGCAGGCAGGCAACAGGCGGTAACAGAAATACCTGTCTACCGGCAAGCAAAAGTTGACATCATAAAAATTAAACTTCAGAAAGAAGTACACTATGGGAAGAGTAATTGGAGTTGCAAATCAAAAAGGTGGGGTAGGAAAAACCACGACAGCAATAAATCTTGCTGCCAGTCTTGCTGTGCTGGAATTTAAAACATTGCTGGTTGATGGAGATCCGCAGGCCAATAGCACAACAGGTGTTGGTTTCGACTTGCATAACATTACGCATAGTCTGTATGATTGCATGGTGAATGAAGCCAGCGCAAGAGACGTAACTCTAAAAACAGAAATTCCAAATCTTGACCTCGTCCCATCACATATTGACCTGGTTGGTGCTGAAATTGAGATGATCAACTATCCTAACCGGGAGATGGTGTTAAAAAATATTATTGAGCCCGTAAAAAATGATTATGATTTCATCATCATTGATTGCTCCCCATCATTAGGTCTGATAACCGTAAACGCATTGACAGCATCTGACTCAGTCATCGTACCTGTACAATGTGAATTTTTCGCTCTGGAAGGATTGGGTAAATTACTGAATACCATTAAAATTGTACAAGGCCGGTTAAATATTTCATTGGAAATTGAAGGGATTTTAATGACCATGTATGATGGCCGCCTTCGATTATGTAACCAGGTAGTAAGCGAGGTGCGACGCCATTTTGAAGATATAGTTTTTAATACAATTATCCATCGCAATTCAAAACTAAGTGAGGCACCCAGTGTTGGCAAACCCGTGATCTTATATGACGGTAACAGTAAAGGTTCTGCAAACTATTTAAATCTTGCCAAAGAAATTCTTCAAAAAAACAACATGACAAAGATTAAGCAGGAAGAAAGAATATTAGAGCTGTGAGGATAAAGCTTTTGAGCTACGAGCGAAGTAGGCTTATAATTATAATATGAGAAACTTTAAAAAATTAAAAATCTGGCAAAAAGGATTTGAGATTTCAGTTTAATCTTTTCAATTCGTTTCTTCTTTTCCGAAAGAAGAAAAATATGGCATCTCATCACAAATAACGAGGTCGGCGGTTTCAATTCCATCAAATGTTGCGGAAGGAAGCAGTAGAAAAAGTGATAAAGATTATAGCAGATTTCTTGAGCACTCTTTAGGATCATCTTTCGAATTAGAAACACAGGTATTAATTGCACAGGCTGTTAATTTTGGTGATAAACCATTTGGTAAATTGCTTTTAAAAGAAATTGATGAAGAGCAAAAAATGTTGATGAGCTTTATGAACAAACTAAATAATTAATCTTTGCTCAAAGCTCGCAGCTCAAAACTTATAGCTATTCATGAACGCTCCAAAACAAAATAAAGAGGCTCTCGGAAAAGGGATCCGCTCCTTATTACAAAGCATTGATGCCGATCTGAAGACCAGCAGTGGCCATTTGAAAAACACAGTTGTTGAATCTGTTACCAGTGTAAACCGCATTCCTGTTGATGAAATCGAAGGCAATCCTAAACAACCACGTCATGATTTTGATGAGCAAAGCCTGAATGAATTAGCCTCTTCAATAAAAAGACACGACATTATTCAACCAATCACAGTTTCAAAATTATCAACGGGAAAATACCGTCTGGTCTCCGGCGAACGCCGGCTACGTGCAGCCAAAATTGCCGGCTTGAAAAATATTCCGGCCTATGTTCGCCAGGCAAATGATCAGCAATTACTGGAATTGGCTCTTCTTGAAAACTTGCAAAGGGAAGACCTGAATGCCATCGAAATTTCACTAAGCTATAAACGAATGATGGATGAGCTGGAACTTACACAGGAACAGGTTGCAGAAACAATGGGAAAAGATCGCAGCACGGTCACCAATTATATTCGCTTGTTAAAGCTCCCGCCTGATATCCAGGTAGCTGTTCGTAATGGGGAGTTGAGCATGGGCCACGCAAGAGCATTGATCAATGTGGATTCAGTTGATAAACAGATTTACATTTTTAAAGAAATAAAAAATAAAGGGCTTTCTGTTCGTCAAACGGAGACCGTGGTTCGCAACTTATACAGACAATCAGGCGGTGTTAAAAAAACGGCAAAAAGTTCAATGCCACCGGGTTTCCAGAAAATTGAAGATAAATTAGCATCGCATTTCAGTACACGTGTAAAACTAAAACATAGCCGCAATGGCAGCGGGCAGATCAATATTGAATATTATTCATTAGATGAACTCAACAATATTCTCCGGCAAATGGATATTTCGGTGGATTAAAATTCACATCTTGGCTGTATCTAAGTACTGCATGTCGAAAAATTTGAAATGGTTTCTTTTTAGTTTTTCCTATTTATTCATGTTTTTTTTGTCACTCTCTGTAATTTCTTCAGCACAGCAGGTAGACACTTTAAAAGCAAAAGATTCTATTCCTTCGGAAAAAGTTGACTCCCTTATAAAAGCTGAACACAGTCCGAGAAAAGCGGCCATTCGTTCCGCTATCCTTCCCGGATGGGGGCAGGTATACAATAAAAAATATTGGAAAGTGCCGATCGTGTATGCTGCATTGGGAATCACAGGTTACATTTTTATTGATAATATAAAAACATACAAAGACCTGAAATTTGCTTACGCTGCAAAATATAAGGCCTCTCTGCCGCCCCCGGCAAATGACTCAACTGATTATTTTAAAATAGATTCCCGGTACCAACCCATTTCTCTTGAAGCACTAAGACAAGGCCGCAATCAATTCCGGCAATACGTTGATTACTCCGCTGTTTTTTTTATAATATTTTGGGGACTGAATATTGTTGATGCTGTAGTTGATGCACATCTAAAAGCATTTGATATAAGTCCTGATCTGAGTCTCAAAATTAAACCTGCTTTTAATCCACTTGCAAAGGCCGGGGGGGTAAGCCTGGTTTTTAATTTGAGACATTAATAGTATGGGCCAACGACACATCACTGTCAGTGCCTTTTACGTCGCATGCGGACTGAACTCCTGCACGTTCGATAACTCGACTGGGTCATTATATTGTTTCACATTTGCACAACTTGTCCCGATCCTTCGGGATTATTTACATTTGCATCATTATGAAAATTGTGCTGATCGGTTATGGCAAAATGGGAAAGGCTATTGAAGAAATAGCTTTACATCGGGATCATGAAATCATTTTAAAAATTGATGAATACAATCTTGCAGATTTCACTAAAGAAAATATCAATAAAGCCGATGCAGCGGTTGAATTTACAGGCCCTCACAGTGCTTATGAAAATGTAAAAAAAGCTTTGGGATTTGATATACCCCTTGTTTGCGGCTCCACAGGCTGGTTGGAAAAACTCGATGAAGTCAGGAAATTATGCACCGAAAGAAACGGCAGTTTTATTTATGCCAGCAATTTCAGCGTGGGAGTAAATATTTTTTTTGAAATCAATAAAAAACTGGCAGCCACGATAGCTCCTCATAAAGATTATGAAGTGCAGGTGACAGAAATTCATCATACTCAAAAAAAGGACGCACCAAGCGGAACGGCTATTACTCTCGCAGAACAAATTTTAGAAAACAGTAAAAGGAAAAAAAGCTGGGTCAATCATTTCAGTGATAACCCTGAAGAGCTTGAGATCATAAGCGAAAGAATTGATCCGGCTGCCGGCACTCACAAAGTAAAATATTCATCTGCTATCGATGACATCGAGATCATTCACACTGCACACAACCGGCATGGCTTTGCCCTGGGAGCTGTGCTGGCCGCTGAATTCATAAAAGACAAAAAGGGTGTATTCAGTATGAAGGATGTATTGAACCTTAATACACCATAATATTTTATGAAAATCAACCAGGCATCTATGACATTTATGACTTTGATGACTCTAAATTTTCTATCATATCTTTTGTCATAGCTGCCAGATCATATTCCTCTTTCCAGCCCCAATCTTTTCTTGCCACTGAATCATCAATGCTCTGAGGCCAACTCTGCGCAATAGCAAGACGATAGTCAGGTTTATATTCGATCTTAAACTCGGGAATATGTTTTTTTATTTCTGCAGCAATTTCCTTTGGAGAAAAACTCATACCGGAAAGATTATAAGAGGTACGAATGGAGATCTTTTCAATAGGGGCTTCCATTAATTCAATTGTTGCACGAATAGCATCGGGCATATACATCATCGGCAGGTAAGTATCTTTTTCCAGGAAACAGGAATATTTTTTTTCTTCAAGTGCTTCGTGAAAAATTTCGACTGCATAATCAGTAGTGCCGCCACCCGGAGCTGATTTATAGCTGATCAAACCCGGGTAACGTAGACTGCGAATATCCACTCCATACTTCAAATGATAATAGTTACACCAGAACTCGCCGGCATATTTGCTAATACCATACACAGTTGTAGGTTCTATAATGGTTTGCTGTGGGCAATTTTGTTTGGGTGATGTAGGACCAAAGACAGCAATGGAGCTTGGCCAATAAAGCTTACTGAGCTTTTCTTCTTTTGCTATTTCCAGTACATTCAGCAATCCCCTCATATTCAGATGCCAGGCAAGATTGGGGTTTTTTTCTCCGGTTGCAGAAAGAATGGCGGCCAGCAAATAAACCTGGGTAACATTCTGCCGGATCACCTGTACGTGCAGCATTTCTTTATTCATTACATCAAGGCTTACGTAAGGCCCTGTTCCATGAAGTAAGTCATTTTCTTCGCGGAGATCAGAGGCAACCACGCTTCCGGCCCCATATATTTTTCGAAGAGCAAGCGTCAGCTCCACTCCTATCTGTCCGGAGGCTCCGATAACAAGAATTTTTTGCTTGGCCATCTTGATTAAAAATTTTCATTTGAATTTAATCCGGTTAAGTACATTCTTTAATTCTCTTTCCTGCTCGTCAGTAACAAAAGAAATAATTATACTTAAAGCAAAATTTTTAGAAATCGTTGAATAATAGGATTGTTTTACTTCTGTTCCTTTTGAATTCATGGAAACATCCATGCCATCAAACTTTTTATTACCTATTTTCTCTGAATAAAAACCCGAAGGAAACTTGTATCCTGATTGTTGCAAAAAAGTTTTTGCATGTGCCAGGTAATCATCACCTTTATTTATTCCCGACATTGTTCCCAGGTTCTCAGCCAGGATCACGAATGAAGAATTATATTCATTCACAACAACAGTGTCTATCCTGTTCTTAAAAACAGTCAGCAGAATTGCCGTACTTATATCTCCGGCCCTAATTTTCTTTGCTAATTCCTTATCCTTCTCCGCTATCAGGTCTTCCCCTTGTTTTTGCATTTGTTTTACCTGTTCCTTATTCTGAACAACCCATTTTTCCGGAACAGGAATTTCAAAATCGAAATAGTTATTGGAATATACTCCATTTTCAATCTTACCGTAATCAAAATTTTCCGCGATTTTTGAAGATTGCTTACAACTCAATATAGCAAATAATAAAAGAAGGTAAGGGACAAATCTCATAAACTGATTTTAGAAAGTAAAGTAATGATTTCACAATAAGAAACCGGCGAAAAGATTAAAATAATTTACAGTACGTTTGCCCCATGGAAAAATTTTTAGAAGGTTTATTTGCTGATCAATCCTACGATGAAAAAAATTTTTTTCTTATTGCCGGGCCTTGTGTTGTGGAAAGTGAGGAGTTAGTAATGGAAGTAGCAGAAAAAGTTTCAGGCATCTGCAAAAATCTTGGTATTCCTTATATTTTCAAAGCTTCATATCGTAAAGCTAATCGCACAAGCGGTTCTTCTTTTACAGGCCTTGGCGACAAGGCTGCTTTGTCACTTGTAAAAAAAGCGGCTCAGAAATTTCAATTACCAACTACTTCAGATATTCATGCTCATGAAGAGGCTGCCATGGCCGCAAACTATGTTGATATTTTACAAATCCCGGCTTTTCTTTGCCGCCAAACAGATCTGTTAGTTGCTGCTGCTAAAACAAACAAAATTGTGAATGTCAAAAAGGGTCAGTTTTTAAGCGGTGAGGCCATGAAATTTGCTGTAGATAAAATTCACAATGCAGGCAACCTTAAAATTCTTCTTACCGAAAGAGGGACTACATTTGGTTATCAGGACCTGGTTGTTGATTATCGCAATATCCCTATCATGCAAAGCATTGGTGTGCCCGTTGTGATGGATTGCACACATTCATTGCAACAACCCAATCAAACAAGCGGCATTACTGGCGGCAATCCACAAATGATCAGCACTATTGCAAAAGCCGCCGTAGCTTCCGGTGTGGATGGTTTGTTTATTGAAACCCATCCTAATCCTGCGGTTGCAAAAAGTGACGGAGCTAATATGCTCAAACTGGATCTGCTTGAAAATTTATTGGAGCAGCTGGTAAAGATCCGAAAAGCGGTTGTGTAGACAATTTCATTGTACGTTGCAACGATAATAATTCTTATTATTGCCTGATGCCTGCCCGCGGGTTGGCTGTCTTGACACTTAAACTGCTTTAATTTTATTGAGCATTTGCTCCATTAACTCCGAAGGGGTTAAACATTTATAGAAACATTTCATATGCAATCATTCAATTCCATACGGAGCTAAATATTCTTTTGATGTTATTTCTACAGTTATTCGACTCTTAGTGAGTCAAGAAAAGACGAAAAAAGATCTAACCGTACAAGAGTCCCGATGATAAATATCGGAATGCCGACCGCGAGCGCCGGCATGCGACGTAATGAAAGTTTAATGTTCCTGCCGCAGGTAGCAGCACATTGGCCTGGCACATAAAATTAATTATCAAAATATCCTGATAATCCTTTAATCCATAAATCCTGATTCAGACTATCTCAAATCAACTTCCTCAACACCAGGATAATCTTTTTTATTAAAAACAAATTTTGAATCGGGGATATTTATCTTACCATTGAGAGTATTGACGGTATATGAATACCGGTTGCCGGCTTTTTCGAGGACCTTGGTGCTATAAATTGTCTTTGCATTTTTATCGATCTTCAGATATACTTTGTGGAAAGTCTTTGTCTTATCATTTGGGGTCATTTCAATTTCCTGGATGATTCTGTTTCCAAGTTTTGATTCACCGTTCAGCCTATATAAAAAATCTTTGTCATAAAAATCAGTAAATAATTTCTGAGGAGTGATCGTATTAGTTGAAACATCCAATTTTGTAATAGTTACTTCATTGGAAGATTTATCATATGTCCAGACTGTGCTTCCATCGCAAAAAATTTCCTGTCCCACAAAGCTCACCCTGTACTTGGTTCCTTTCATATACACCATTCCCTTTTTTGTTGAAATCTGTTTACCATTTGCATTTTCGACACTATAGGTGAAGCTGGCCTGAACAGACTTGTAAGATCTGAATTTTGCACTCACAGCATCAAGGATTTTCTTAGCATCAGGATCATTGCCAGTCTCTTTCTGCGCAAATAGCAAACCTGCAATTGTTGTTAGTAATAATAATGAATAAAATTTTTTCATTCGTATGGAAATTTTTACACGTATTCTCAGGAAGAGCTATACAATTATCCGGCGGACAAAGATAGGGTAATTGAATTTTTAGGATGGTGATTTATGTCCAAAGGTTGCCTTAGAAAAATTATTATTGGCAGAATGGTGTTTTTATTAACAACCATTTTATTCTACAACATTTGAAGAATCTCATTCAACTCTGCTTCTGTTTTTACCAGCACATCCCTGGCTTTACTTCCCTGGCTTGGACCCACGATACGAAAAGCTTCCAGTTGATCCATCAGCCTGCCAGCACGATTATATCCCAGTTTCATTCTACGCTGCAATAATGATGTAGAACCTACTTGATTTTGTACGATCAGTCTTGCCGCATCTTCAAAAAGAGGGTCACGGTCTCCCAGATCAAAATCTTTTCCTTCCAGATCTTTTTCATCTATGTACTCGGGTAGTAAAAATGCCTGTGGGTACCCTCGCTGATCACCAATGAACTCTACAATCTTTTCTATTTCGGGTGTATCCACAAATGCACATTGCAGACGGGTAATTTCTCCATGATGCGAGATCAACATATCACCTTTGCCAATCAATTGTTCGGACCCGCCCGTGTCAAGAATAGTCCGCGAATCGATTTTCGATGAAACTTTAAATGCGATGCGTGAGGGAAAGTTTGCTTTAATGGTTCCGGTTATAATATTTACTGATGGCCGTTGCGTGGCAATGACAAGATGAATACCTACCGCACGGGCAAGTTGTGCCAATCTCGCTATTGGCATTTCAATTTCTTTTCCGGCTGTCATGATCATATCGGCAAATTCATCAATAACGAGCACAATAAAGGGAAGATATTGATGCCCTTTTTGGGGGTTTAATCTTCGTTTAATAAATTTTTCATTGTATTCACGAATATTTCTTGCTCCTGCCTCTTTCAAAAGATCATAGCGGTTGTCCATTTCAATACAAAGCGCATTAAGGGTATTGATCACTTTCTTCGTGTCAGTAATAATGGCATCTTCTTCACCGGGTAACTTGGCCAGGAAATGTTTTTCAATTTTATTATAGAGGCTTAACTCAACTTTTTTAGGATCGATCAAAACAAACTTTAACTGGGAAGGGTGTTTTTTATAAAGCAGTGAGACTAAAATAGCATTTACCCCCACCGACTTACCTTGCCCTGTAGCACCAGCCATTAGCAAATGTGGCATGCTGACAAGATCAACAATAAAATTTTTCGTATCTATTTTTTTCCCTAAAGCAATAGGTAAGCTATAATGATTATGCTGAAATTCTGTTGATTCCAATAGAGTCTTCATGCTCACAACACTCTTTTTCACATTCGGCACTTCAATACCAATAGTACCTTTTCCCGGTATGGGCGCTATAATCCGAATGCCGAGAGCTGCCAGGCTCAGTGCAATATCATCCTCGAGGTTTTTAATCCGTGAAATACGAACTCCTGCGGCAGGAACTATTTCATATAAAGTTACAGTGGGCCCAACTGTGGCACTGATCTTCTGGATAGCAATATCATAATTCTTAAGTGTATTAATGATCTGATTTTTATTTTCTTCAAGTTCTGCGGGATCAAGAACTATTTTTTCACTGGCCGGCGTCTCTAACAGATCAAGCCGCGGGTATTTATAATCTCTCAGGTCAAGTGTTGGTTCATACGGCGGCAGGTCCTCATATGTCTTTTCTTTTGTTTCTATTTCTGTTTCTTCTTCGGTCGAAGATTTAATTTCTAATTCTAATTCTTTTGCCGGTCTATCAGCAATTTTTATTTTTGGTTGTGCGATACCGATCTCATCAGGAGCATCATGCTGGTGTAGAATATCTGCCACCACTTCCTTAGCAATTAACGGGTCTTCAAAAGCTTCTTTGGCCTCCTTCTCATCTTCTTCTTTCTCTATTATCTTCAGATCATTTGAAGGATAAAATTCTCCTGCTTTATCTGAAACAATAAAGAGTTTTGTATCGCCTTTTAAAGAATTGCCTTTACTCACCTCAGCATATTGATCATTGATAGTTTTTCCGCCGGGTATCAACTCCTGTTCAGCTTGTTCCAGGCCGGGTTTCTTATTAAGCAGCTGCCGCTTTTTTGGCAAATGAAAAACAGGATTAAATTGCCAAATAGTATAAGCCAGAAAAGCGACCAATAATAAAGCAGCAGTCCCTATATTTCCTAACAGGCTGATAAGCCAATTGCTGATCATGGTACCAACCGCCCCTCCAAATGAAAATACGCTGCCGGAAAAAACAAATGCAAATG
>WNFX01003800.1_pt1 | contig 14993 bp, 13 predicted proteins | sample 5400111 | NCBI WGS metagenome assembly WNFX01 (sample SAMN13153363, study PRJNA577476) | soil metagenome | isolation source: 40 cm soil or saprolite under grassland replicate 1 | place: USA:California | collected 2016-06-15 | reverse complement strand
GGAAAATCGGCGTCTGCGTTTGCTGGGACCAGTGGTATCCGGAAGCGGCGCGCCTGACGGCCTTGCGCGGCGCGGAGATTATTTTTTACCCGACGGCGATCGGATGGCATCCGAGCGAAAAAGAAGAATTTGGCGCAGCGCAACATTCGGCGTGGGAAACAATTCAGCGCAGTCACGCGATTGCGAACGGTTGCTACGTCGCCGCAGCAAACCGAGTCGGTCACGAAGCGCCAGCCGGCGGCAATGGCATTGAATTCTGGGGACAAAGCTTCATCTGCGGTCCCGACGGCGAAATCATCGCCAAGGGATCGGTGGATCGAGAAGAGATCGTTAGCGGCGAAATCGACTGGAATCGCGTAAACGAATATCGGACGCATTGGCCATTCCTGCGCGACCGGCGTATTGATGCCTACTCGGGAATCGAGCAACGTCTGCTCGATTGAGAGTTTCATTTTGCGCGGAAGCGCGGTACCGTTCCGGCATGAAAACGACGGTTATTTCTTTAGCAATGTTCTGCGTGCTCGCCGCTTTTGTGCACGGACAAGATGTCACAAAGGCGGTCGCGAAGTTAGAGGCGAAGTCTGGCAGTCAGGTCACTGGCACGGTCGTTTTCACCAAAACGGGCGACGAAGTGCAGGTGGTAGCCGACATTCAAAATCTAAAACCGGGCAAGCACGGCTTTCACATTCACGAGAAGGGCGATTGCTCAGCGGCCGATGCTTCGTCGGCCGGCGGCCATTTCAACCCGACACACCAACATCACGGCGGACCGACGACGGCTGAGCATCACGTTGGCGACCTCGGCAATATCGAAGCCGATGCTTCCGGTAGAGCGCATCTCGACTGGAAAGGCAAAATGAATCTGCCCGGCGCGGATTCGATCGTTGGCAAATCGGTCGTTGTTCATGAAAAAGAAGACGATCTGAAGACCGATCCCGCGGGCAACTCCGGTGCGCGGATCGCGTGCGGCGTAATTGAAGCGGCGAAGTAAACGCCAATCGTGTTTCGATTTTCGGACACGGCCTTAAGACCGACATGCAGCTGATGACAATCAGTGAAATTCGCCGGGCCGCGCAGAGCGGCCCGGTTACGGCGCGAGCGCACGTACAGGTTGAATCAGCTGCGTCAAAGTTAACGCGCGAACAGCAACCCTATTGCGAATTGAGTTTGGCCGATGCCTGCGACCGGATGACGCTGCGCGTCTGGAGCGATCATCCCGCTTACAAAACTTGCAGCGCTTTGACCGACCAAAACTTCATCGAGCTGACCGGAGAGTTTCATCGGCATTCGCAATACGGTCTCGAGGCGCGTAAATGGACGGTGCGACCACTCACCGATCAGGAAAAAAACGAGCTGCTGCAAGGTCCGGCAGACCTGCGCGCCAGACAGGGAGCGGACTGGGAGTTCATCATGGAAACGACCCAGGCGATTGTCGATCCCCGCCTCCGCGCGTTATGTGACGCGTTTCTAAAAGAATGGGGCGAACGTTTTCGGCGCACGGCGGCGGCGCGCAACTATCACCATGCCCGGCGCGGCGGTTTGGTCGAGCACACCGCGCAAATGATGCGTGTCGCGCTCAAGATCGCGGCACTATATCCAGCGTTGAATGTCGATCTTTTGCGCGCCGGCATTTTGTTTCACGATTGCGGCAAGCTCTGGGAAAATTCACTGCCGGAAAGCGGATTTACCATGGGTTATGACGAGCGCGGTGAATTAATGGGGCACATCTCGATCGGTCTCGAGCTGGTCAATTCACTCTGGCGAAAAGTAAGCGCCGAGAATGCCGATGGCTGGAAAAGTCTCATGCCGCCATCTGAAGATGTGCGCTTGCATCTGTTGCATTTGATCGGCGCGCATCACGGCGAAGCGCAATTTGGTTCGCCGGTCAGCCCGAAAACGCCCGAAGCCATGGCGCTCCATTACATCGACAATCTCGACGCACGACTGGAAATGTTCGCGGCTGGTTATACCACCGCAAAACCGCTGGCCGCTCGCATCTTCGACCGCGTCCGGCCGTTGCCGGGGAACTTGGTGACGCCGCTGGAAAAATTTCGGGCGGCTGCGCAACCGAAAGACGGAAAATTACTGTAGCCACGGCACTCTGCCGCCGTGGTAAGCCTACCCCCGACAGAGCGGGGCGGCTACAACGCCACGCGTCGCTTTGCTTCGGCGAGATAAGTTTTATCGATTTCGAAGCCGATAAATTCTTTCACGCCACATCTCTGCGCGGCGACGGCGGAATTGCCGATCCCCAGAAAAGGATCAAGCATCGTGCGCACGCGCGAGACGCCATGCAGTTTTATGCACCATTCCGCCAACTGCACCGGAAAAGTGGCTGGATGCGGACGCTCCTTCGCGCGGCTCTGAATTGTTTCGTAAGGAATGAACCAGGTATTCCCTCGACAACGCAAATCACTTCCGCCCGTGTGGGACCAGCGGGAGATGTTGCTCTTATCCTGATAGGGAACGCCGATTGCTAACCGATCGATTTCGACGCGGCCCGTCTTTGTGAAATAGAAAATATATTCGTGGCAATCGTTCACGAAACGCCGCGAGCCGATCGGCTTGAAATGCCCGTGCGACTGGACCTCGCCACCTCGATTTTCGATCGCGATCGATTTGATCCAGTGAATGGTGTTTTGCAGAACAAACTTTTCTCGCAAGGCGATCGCCATCTCATGCGGAAGCATTGGGTTCGATGGCGCCGCGCCGACATTAAGAAAAAATGAACCGGTCGATCGCAGAATGCGGCGGATTTCGGCCGCCCATGTCTGGCACCATTTCAAATACGATTGTCGATCCTGCTTGTCGGAATATTTCCGGTAACGAACGCCGAGATTGTACGGGGGCGAAGTCACGACAAGATCGACATGTTCGCTCGGAAGCTTCGCCATGCCTTTGATGCAATCTTCCCAGCGCAACTCGAGCTCCGTCACGGAATGAATCTGTAGCAGTAATTTAGGCGCGTACAGTGAAAAACCCGTAACCGTGGTCAGCGACCACGGCTACAACTCTGAAATTCGCGAGCGTTCCTAAATGCGTTTATCTTTTGGCAATGTCAGACAAGCCTTCCAAGCTAAAGATTGCTAATCGCGAATTCACTTCGCGATTGCTCGTGGGGACGGGCAAATTTGCTTCGAACGAGCTGATGCGCGACGCGCTGATCGCCAGCGGCACGGAGCTTGTGACTGTGGCGCTGCGTCGCGCTGATCTCTCAGGCAAAGGCGATCCGTACGCGAACATTCTCGATTTTATCGATCCAAAACGTTTTCTCCTTTTGCCGAATACGAGCGGGGCGCGCAACGCGGCTGAGGCCGTGCGCCTGGCGCGACTCGCTGCAAGCGCAGGTTTGCCGACCTGGGTCAAACTCGAGATTCATCCCGACCCGCGCTATTTGCTTCCCGATCCAGTCGAAACACTGGCGGCCGCGGAAATTCTGGTGAAAGAAGGATTCACGGTCCTTCCCTACATCAATGCCGATCCCGTGCTGGCGAAACGCTTGCAAGACATTGGCACTGCGACGGTGATGCCGCTCGGCTCGCCCATCGGCAGTAATCGCGGAATCGAAACGCGACCGCAGATCGAGATCATCATCGAGCAGGCGACTGTGCCGGTCGTTGTCGATGCCGGTCTGGGTGCGCCGAGCCAGGCCGCGGAAGCGATGGAGATGGGCGCCGACGCAGTGCTGGTCAATACAGCGATTGCCATTGCCGCCGATCCAGTTCGAATGGCGCAGGCTTTTCGCAAGGCAATCGAGGCCGGGCGCGAAGCACGCGAAATCGGTTTAGCGGAAAAACTCGCGACCGCAGCGGCAACCAGTCCTCTCACGGGATTTTTTTCGAAATCCTAATCTGTAGCGGCGGGCTATGACCGCCGAGCACTCCATCCGGCGCTCATAGAGCGCCGCTACAGTTCGCGCGTGCTCGCGTCGTTATAGAATTCGATTTGACGTCCGCCGAGGCGGCGCACTGTGCGCCAGCCGTGTTCTGCGGCAAAATTGCGCAAGTCACTGTCAGTCATTGACCGCAAAACCCTGAGCTCCGCCGGATGAGTGATAAAAATCTCAGGCTTTACCGAAAGCACGGCTGAGATTTTCGAAGCAAGCGCAGACAAGTTTTCCGGACCGCTCATCCTTCAATCTTCAGTTGTACGCTGCCAGCGTGCCTTTCTTCGCGCAAGCTTGTCGACGGGCAGAGGCGGCGGCGGCTTGGATTTGCGGTTCAATTTTTCCCGCAAGGCAAGGTGCGCCTTTCGACTCGGGGTTGGGCCGCGGGCGGTTGGTTTTTGCATCTCGATCCTGGAATATGTCGATCTACGAAACGACTTGCGCAATTGGCGCAGTCAAATTTCATCGCTAAGCTTGGCGAATGTTTTCCGAAACGATCGAGCTGCGCGGTCACATCATCGATTCGCTCATTCTGCCGAAGGTGCTCGATGAGATCCTCCGCGCGGGCGGCAGTTTCAAAATTGACCAGATCAAGATCGGCCAGCAGCGCGTCGATCAAAGTTTCGCCCGGATCGAGGTCTCGGGGCCAAGTCACGAAAAACTCGACGAGCTCGTTCTCCGTTTGCGTCAACACGGCGCCGAAGTCGTGGAAAAGGCCGATGTCCAGCTGGCATCCGCGCCGGCGGACGGGGTTTTCCCGGCCAATTTTTACGTCACGACCAACCAGCAGACCTTCATTACTCTCGACGGCAAAGAAATCGAAGTGCATCCCGCGATCATGGATAGCGCGGTTGCGGTCGACAGCGCCTCTCAGCGGGCCACGGCGGTAAAATTTTACGAAGTGCAGAAAGGAATGAAGATCGTGGTGGGCCATCGAGGCATTCGGGTGGCGCCGATCCAGCGGTCGACTGCGCGGACCGACGTCTTTGAATTCATGCCGAATGTTTCGATCGAGCAGCCGAAGAGCGCGGTGATTCGGGAGATGGCGCGGGAACTCAAACGCGCGCACGACACAGACGGAAAAATTCTTGTGGTAACGGGGCCGGCCGTGGTCCACGCCGGAGGGGCGGAGCATCTGGAAAAATTGATCGAATGGGGATATGTCGATCTTTTATTCGCAGGCAACGCACTGGCCATGCGCGATATCGAGAATGTGCTCTTCGGCAGACCGCACCGGATGAATTTGGAGCGCGGCAGCCTAGAGGACGAGAGCCATGAAAATCATATCCGGGCAATCAACGCGATCCGCGAGGCGGGAAGTATTGCCCGCGCAGTCGAGATCGGCGTGTTGGAGCGAGGGATCATGTGCAGTTGCGTGCGGCACGGGGTGGAGTTTGTCCTGGCTGGCTCGATTCGCGACGACGGACCGCTGCCAGACGTGATCACGGACGCGATCGAAGCGCAAAAGGCGATGCGCGAAAAAATAACCGGGGTGACGATTGCGTTGATGATGGGAACAATGCTGCACTCCCTGGCGGTGGAGAGTTTGCTGCCGGCGACCGTGAAAACGTTTTGCATCGACATCAACCCGGTGAGCGTTTCGAAATTGACCGAGCGCGGCCGCTTTCAGGCGGTGGGACTGGTCACCGACACCGAGGCCTTTCTACGCGAACTGACTGATTGTCTGGCCAAACTCGATGCCGCGCCCGCACGGGATGGCGGCCAGGCCTAACTCCCAAATGCTTCGCGAGTAAATCGTCGATCTTATGCGCGAATTACTTCTGTGCCCGCCGGACCATTACGGAATTGAATATGAAATCAACCCGTGGATGAGTCGCGCCCGCGGCGCGGAAGCTGCGCTGGCACAAAAGCAATGGCAGGATTTGCGCTCCACGTTGTCGAAACTCGATTGCAAGATCGAGTTGGTCACGCCGCAACCGAAATTGCCCGATATGGTTTTCACCGCCAACGCCGGACTCGCTGTCGGGAAAAAATTTATTCCGAGCAATTTCCGGCACAAGGAACGCGCCGGCGAAGCGCCGCATTTTGCCCGCTGGATGGAGGAGCACGGCTACGAAATTTCTTGGTTGCCCGATGATTATTATTTCGAAGGCGAAGGTGACGCGCTCTTCGGCGGCGACGCACTTTTTTGCGGTTACAAATTCCGTTCCGATATCAAATCACATCGCGCGGTTGCCGAGATGCTTGGCTGCCTCGTGGTTTCGGTCGAACTGGTCGATCCGCGTTTTTATCATCTCGATACATGTTTTTGTCCATTGCCCCACGGCGGGGCGGTTTGGTTTCCGGCCGCGTTCGATGAATACGGACAGCGGGCGATCCGCGAGCACATGCCGGAGCTTGTCGATGTTGTGCCGGAAGAAGCAGTCCATTTTTCTTGCAACGCTGTCGTGCTGGATCGGGACATTGTTTTGCCGGAAGGTGCGCCCGGGTTGGTCATGACACTTAAGGAACGCGGTTATCGATGCCATCAACTGCCGATGATGGAATTCTTGAAGGCCGGCGGCGCCTGCAAATGTCTGACTATGTTTTTGCCCCAACGAGACGCAGTGCCCAATGCGCAATAACGGTGGTCACTTTCGCCGCTTCAGGATCATGGGCATGCCGTAACGTGAGCCAAGAGTGAGCTGCGGTTCGAGTTCCACTCGATGGCCGGGGACAACTTTCATTCGCCATCGCCTGACCAGGATCGCGATAATCAGCATGCCCTGCGTCCAGGCAAAACCTTCGCCAATGCATTGCATGCTTCCCCCGCCAAAGGGGAAGTAACAAAATTTCGGGCGCGCGGCCATCGCTTCCGGTGTCCAACGTTCCGGATCGAACCGCGTCGGGTCGGGAAAGAAACGCGCATCGCGATGCATTAAGTATTGACTCACGTGAACGTAGGATCCTTTTGGAATCATCCAGCCATTTACATAGAGATCGCGCAGAGCGTGCCGTCCCATGATCCAGACCGGTGGATAAAGCCGCATTGATTCTGCGAAAACCATTTTTGCGTAGGACAATCTCTCGAGGTCGCCGACCGACGGTATTTCCGCCCCGAGCGCCAAATCGAGCTCGGCGCGCAGTTTTTTTGTCACGGCCGGATGTTTCGCAAGCAGGTACCACGTCCACATCGACGCGGTGGCAATGGTTTCTAGTCCAGCCACGAAAAAGGTGAGAATCTGGTCGCGTACTTTTTCGTCGGTCATCTTTTTGCGTGATTCCTTGCTCTTCCGGACGAGGACAGAAAGTAAATCCGGCTGATCGACCGGTCCGGCATGGCGCTCGGCAATCATTTGCTTGAAGAATTCATCGAGCCGCTTTGAAGCGCGTCGGAAGCGATAGCTCGTCGGCAGCGGAAGCTTTTCGAGCTTTTTGCTGACCAGGAGCAAATTGTTGAAATGGGTGGCGGCGAGCACGGTGAGCAAAGCATCCCGCAATTCGGTTGCTTCCGATTCAAGATCGACATTAAGCAATGTTTTTCCCGTGATCCGCATCGCCAGCCGCATCATCTCGTCGGCCATATCCACTCTTGCGCCATCCCGCCATCGATCGCTCCAGCCGGCGATTTCGCGCGCCATCACTTCGCCAAGCACGGCGATGCACTGTTTATGAAAAATCGGCTGTAACAGCGCTCGTTGCTTGCGGTGAACTTTGCCTCGACTCGTCAATAATCCCTGGCCGAGGACGCGCTGGAGCGGCCGATGCACGGAACGGCGCGTGCCTTCGTGATCGAGGAGAATCGCCCGGACGTAATCGGGATGATTGAGCAGAAAATCATGCCGCTTGCCGATTCGCAGGTGCACGATGTCGCCGTACTTGCGCACCGCGCTGGTAAGCGTGCGCAATGGATCGAGATAGAGGGCGGCGTAAACCGGCAACGCAGTCTTCGGGCCCGGCGGTTTAGTAATCGCAAGCATAACAGCCTCGAAGGGGCGGCGCCTATCGTCCGATTCAACCCAGCCTCAGTCAAGAAGACATCAGCGCAGGTGGTGAGCGGGGCGCTTGTGCGCGAGCTCGACTTCGATTTTTCCAAGCGGTAGGCAGTTCATCACGTCGGATTTTGTCAGCCAGCCTTTGCGCGCAATCTCGACGCCGAGCCACAAATCCTGCAGTCTTTCCGCGCGGTGCGCATCGGGGTTGATCACGCACTTGACTCCCTTTTGTTTCGCCAGCGGCCACCATCGCCAATCGAGATCCAGTCGCTTCGGCGCGGCATTGAGTTCGATCCAGGTGCCGGTCGCCGCCGCGGCATCAAGCAGTGCCGGAACATCGACAACGTAGGGGTCGCGTTTCAAGAGAAGTCGACCGGTTGGATGGCCCAGCATGGTGATGAACGGGTTTTCCATCGCGCGAATAATGCGACGGGTCATTTCCGCCTCGCTCAAATTGAAAACCGAATGGACCGACGCGACGGCGAAATCGAGCTCGGACAAAATCTCATCTTCAAAATCCAGTGAGCCATCCCGAAGAATGTCGCATTCGACGCCGGAGAACAAACGAAAACGGTTTGCCTTTTTGTTTAATTTCCGGATGGCGGCCACCTGGGCGCGCAGTTGTGCTTTATCGAGGCCGTGTGCCTGGATCGAGCTGCGGCTGTGCTCGGCGATGCCGAGGTATTCGAGGCCAAGTTCGCGGGCAGCCTGCGTCATTTCCTCGAGCGTGTTGTGGCCGTCGCTCGCGACGGTGTGGCAATGAAATGTGCCGCGCAAATTTCCCTTTTCGATCAAGTGCGGCAACGAATGTCTTTCCGCCGCCTCGAATTCGCCGCAGTTTTCGCGCAGCTCCGGCGGAATGGAATCGAGATCGAGCGCGCGATAAAGTCCTGCTTCGTCGCGAATGCGTGGAATCTTGATTATCGATCTATTCTTTCGCGCAGCCGGATCGGGCGGGGCCGGGCCGAGACGATATTCATTCAGCGTCCAGCCGCGTTGCAGAGCGCGGCTGCGCATCTCGATGTTATGTTCTTTGCTGCCGGTAAAATAATTCAGAGCAAATGGATATTCGGCCAAACTGACGACGCGCAGGTCGCACTGGATGCCGGAGCGAAGGCGCGCGCTCGTCTTCGTCCCTCCCTGAGCGATGAGCGATTCCACCAGGGGATGCTTGATGAAAAATTGTGTAATCGTTTCCGGCTTTTTTGTGGCGACGACAAAATCGATATCGCGCACAATTTCTCTGCGGCGGCGGTAGCTTCCGGCAAGAGCGACATGGAGCGCCTCCGGTTGGGCCGCGAGATCGGCGCGAAGTGCTTCCGCTTCGCTTGCGATCTGGCCGAATTGAAACGAACCGGCGTGTTTCGCGCGTTGCTCGATGGCATGGCAAAGTTTTTCCTGCGTTGTTTCACCGAAGCCGGGCAATTTTGCGACCCGGCCGGACGCGCAAGCCTCGCGCAGCTGCTCGATCGAGCTGATTTTCAGTTGCTCGTAAAGCGCCTTGATTTTCTTTGCTCCGAGGCCCGGAATTGAAAACAATTCGAGAATTGCCGCTGGAAATTGCGCGCGCAATTCTTCGACATATTTCAACGAGCCGGTCGATGCCAGCTCCTTGATTTTGGCCGCGATCGCTTTTCCGATCCCCGGAATTTTGGCGAGTGCTTCCTCGTCCTGTAAATCGGCGAGGTTGCCACCCCAGGTTTCAATGGAACGGGCGGCGTTGGCATAAGCCCGAATCTTGAAAGGGTTCTCGTCCTTCAGTTCGAGCAGGGTGGCAATTTCCTGCAAAACTTCGGCGATTTGCGCTTTCGTCATTACCTGAACCGTTAGCGAAGATTGCGCCGGCGTCGATGTTCGACCTGCAGCGCAGCGAAAGTCAATTAAGGTTAACATCCCTGATACGGTAAGGTCTCATGGTTGATTCCATCAAACTGATCGAGTGTCCGCGTGACGCATGGCAGGGTCTTCCGCAACAGATTCCGACCGAAATCAAGGTGCAGTACCTGCGTGCGCTGATCGAGGCCGGCTTCAGGCACATTGACGCCGTGAGCTTTGTTTCAGCGAAGGCCGTGCCCCAGATGGCCGACAGCGAGCAGGTGCTCCGGCAGCTCGATCCGCCAGCGGATGTGGAGATCGTCGGAGTCGTCGTGAACGAAAAAGGCGCGGAACGGGCAATCGCGACGCAGGCGGTGACGACAATGGGGTATCCCTGTTCGATTTCCGAGACGTTTCTGCGCAAGAACCAAAACCAGTCGCCCAATGAGAATTACGAAGTGCTGGAGGCGATCAAGCAGCGCGCCGACGACGCCAAGCTCGACATGGTCGTTTACATCTCGATGGCATTTGGGAATCCATATGGCGATCCGTGGAACGAAAACGATGTCGTGCACGCAACGGAGAAAGTTGCGCGTCTCGGCATTCGCTCAATCTCACTCGCGGACACAGTCGGCCTGGCTACACCGGAACTGATCGCCAGCGTCGTGAGCGCCACGGTGAACAAGCAAACCAAATCCGAATTAGGCGTGCACCTGCATAGCAGGCGCGAAAACGCCGCCGCAAAGCTTCTGGCCGCCTACGATGCGGGATGCCGAAGGTTCGATTCGGCCATCGGCGGTCTCGGCGGTTGCCCCTTCGCTCAGGATGCGCTGGTCGGAAATATTCCCACCGAAAGCGTGATCGAAGCGCTTCAGCAGCGCGATGTGACCGCGCCGATACGCAACTCAATCGAGCGTGTTATGGCAATGAGTGCGGAGATCGGCAGCAAGTTTGCCGGATAAAATCATTCTCCGCGGGTGAGAACACGCGCCTCTCCGCCTTCACCCGATCACATTCGGCCGCGCCGTCTGTAAAATTCATAGCGCTCGATGATCGACTCGGCGTATTTCCGCGTGCCGGGAAAATCAATCCTGCGCAGAAATGCCTTTCTCGAAATGGGCGCGGTTTCGCTTTGGCCGACCCAACGTTGTGCGCGGCTGGCCCCGGCGTTGTATTCGGCAAGGGCGAAAGGCAATGGATCAGGCTGTATTTGCCAATGATTGAGGGCGCGGCGCAAATACCACGTACCAGCTTCCAGATTCGTTTTCGGGTCGAAAAGATCTTCGTCATGGAAATTGTCGATCTTGTTTTCTTGGGCCCATTCGTGGGCGGCTTTCCCGCTCACTTGCATGAGCCCGCGCTCACCCGCCGTCCCATATTTTTGTGGATCGAAGCGACTCTCCCGCCAGACGACCGCTTTCACGAGCATTGGATCAAGACGCTGTTGCGCCGCGATGGACGAGATCAGCTTATCGTACTGTTGAAATCGCGCCGGGCTGATCCATTCGTAAATTGTGTAGAGCGGATCGCCCGATCGGACGGCGAGGTAGCCAAAACCCACCGTCAGCGCGAGCAAGACGCAAAGGATCAGTTTGAAGAGGAAGCGGATCACGGGCAGCATCAATCCACGTATCGTTGTGCCAATCAATTCAATTTCGCAGTAATGGCATGATGAAGCCCAGCTACATCCGCGTAATCATCGACCGCGTAATCCATCGCGAGCTCGATTATCTGGTGCCGGAAACCCTGGCCGAACGGGTGGCCGTCGGCTCGCGTGTCCGCGTTCCATTTCGCGACAAATCCGCCCTCGGCACCGTCGTTGCCACCCTCGAACAAAGTGACGTGGAAGGAATTCGCCCAATCGAAGCAATCGTAGGGGACGCACCCCTCATCAGCAAGAACCTGCTCGAGCTCGCGAAATGGATGGCGGCGTATTACTGCTGCCCGCTCGAAACCGTCATGCGCAGCCTGCTGCCGCAGGTCATCCGCCATGCGAAGATCGGGTGGAAGAAGCAATTGTTTGTGCAGCCCACGAGCAAGATCGACAATGGGGAGTTCGAGAAGCTAAGAAAACGCGCGCCACGACAGGCCGAACTGCTCGAAGCGATCGCGAAACTGGAGGCGCCCGCGCCCGCTGCGCAACTCCTCCGAAAGACCTCGCTCGACAATCAAACTTTACGCGCGCTCGTTAAACGCGGCCTGGTCCAACTCCGCGAAGAAGCCGTCGAACGCGATCCGCACGGTGACGAGCAATTTGTCGAGACAAGCAATCTTGCGCTGAATGCCGAACAGGAGATCGCGCTAAAGCAAATCACCGACGCCCTCGAGGCCTCGGAAAGTGCGCGCCCGATTTTATTGCATGGCGTCACCGGCAGCGGCAAGACTGAGATTTATTTGCAGGCAATTCGTGCTGCCATCGAACATGAGCGCAGCGCCATTGTCCTGGTCCCGGAAATCTCGCTGACGCCGCAGACGGTCGAGCGCTTCAAAGGTCGTTTCGCGGAAGCGCCGGAGGCGGTGGCCGTTCTTCACAGCCACTTGTCCCAAGGCGAACGTCATGATGAATGGCAAAAGATAAATTCCGGCCGAGCGCGGATCGTGATTGGCGCGCGCAGCGCCGTTTTCGCGCCGCTCAAAAATCTCGGCTTGATCATTGTCGATGAAGAACACGAAAATACCTACAAACAAGAGGACGCACCGCGTTATCACGCCCGCGATGTCGCGGTCGTTCGCGCGAAGATCGACAAGTGCGCCGTCGTGCTCGGTAGTGCCACGCCGTCGCTCGAGAGTTATCACAATGCGATGATCGGCAAATACCAACTGGCGACCCTTACTCAGCGAGTAGACGAGCGCCAGATGCCGCTCATGCGCATTGTCGATCTTCGGCAGGAGCGGCGGAAAGAAAAGGCGGCCGCAATTTTATCGCCAAAATTGCGGGGCGCCATCGCCGATCGCCTCGAAAAACGCGAGCAGACAATTTTGTTTTTGAATCGTCGTGGTTTTTCCACATCGCTGCTCTGCAGCAATTGCGGCGAAGCGCGCGATTGTCCCAACTGCAGTGTCGCGCTCACCTTTCATCGGCATATGGCGCGGTTGAGCTGTCATTTATGCGGGCATACCGCCGCGGTCCCGAAAAAATGTCCCGCCTGCGGGAAGGACGCGCTTATTTATGCAGGGTTTGGCACCGAGAAAGTCGAATCGACTGTTGCGCATCTTTTTCCAAAAGCGGCCGTTCGGCGAATGGACGCAGATTCAATGACGCGCAAAGAAGCTTATCGCGAAACGTTGCTGAGTTTTCGCGCCGGCAAGATCGACATCCTGGTCGGGACGCAAATGATCGCGAAAGGTCTGCATTTTCCGAACGTCACGCTGGTTGGGATCATCAACGCCGATCTCGCCCTGCACCTGCCGGATTTCCGCGCGGGCGAGCGAACATTTCAATTGCTCACACAGGTGGCCGGACGCGCCGGCCGGGGCGAAACGCCGGGGGAAGTCTTCGTCCAAACTTACACGCCGTTCAGTCCTTCAATTCAATTTGCGCGGCACCACGATTTCGCTGGTTACTTTCAGCAGGAACTCGAATTTCGGGAGCGCTGCGATTTTCCGCCGTTCAAGCACGCGATACTGATCACGGTGCGCTCGGCCCACGAAGAACGAGCAAAGTTTTCCGCGGAAACTTTAACCCGACGGTTGAAGGAAGCACTCGGCCCTGAATTTGTTCTGAGCGATGCAACCCCGGCGCCGCTGGAGAAGTTACAAGGGCAATTTCGGTTCCACATTCTGCTCCGCGGCGAAGCGATCATGCGTTTGAGCCGATTGGTGCGCGAAACTCTCGACAAGTTGCCTTTTCCAGAAGACGTCGCCGTGACGGTAGATGTCGATCCCTATCAGCTTCTCTAAGCCAACGGGATCGAGCCGGACGGGGATTACAGCTCTAGCGTTTAATCATTTTCGGAACAGTCGCCTTAGCAAGGCTGGTGAATGCGGCCACTGCGCTGTTTGCTGCAGAATCGCTCAGCCGCAAAAGCCCGATATCCAGTCCGAGCTTTTTTCCCTGCAATCGGATCGCCTTTAATTTCAGACTTTCTCTCCCGCGCAATGCAATTTTGGGCATCAAGGTGGCGGCTTGCAACGGAGCAAGCGACCGAAGCAGGGTTTCAATCGCATTGATCTCGGCGACCATGTGAGGGCGGACCTGATGTTTTCGACAAATTTCGTCGGTCATCCTGCGCATGACGAAAGTGTCGGGCAATTGGAGCAGGCGTTGTTGGTGCAATTGCGAAAAACGGACCACCCGCCGATCCGCCCACGGGTGGTTGCCGGCTACAATTAAGGCGAACTCATCCGTGCACAGGCGCTCGTAACGCAAGTTCGGAGAGTGCCGGGTCAGGAAGCCAAGGCCAACGTCCATCCGGCCCTCTTCCAGCGCCGTTTCGATCTCGGTGGATGAGATTTCTTCGACCGTGATGCTGATCGCAGGATGATCGGCGGTAAAAAAGCCGAGGAGGTGCGGCACGAGTGGCACGTTCAGAACTGGAATGACGCCCAAACGCAGTGAGCCGCGTAATTGCCCGGGTTCGCTGTTCAGTTCCTGAAGAAAATTCTCCAACTGATGAAGGAGCGATCGGGCGTGCTCCTGAAAAATCAGACCTCGCTGGGTCAGCAGAATCCGCTTTCCACGGCGCTGAAACAGAGGCACGCGAAGACCCGCCTCTAAATCTCGCATCTGCTGGGAAACACTGGGCTGGGAAATCCCGAGCCGGTCAGCGGCGCGGCTAAAACTTCCAGCTTCGGCGACCGCGAGAAAATAGCGCAGATGGCGGATGTCCAAGGGGTCCTGCATCGGAAAATAAATAATGTCCGGCGGGGTGGCCAAATGCAATCAACTAGCTTGATCGAGGGCAAAGATTCTGCTTCCATAGGCAAAACCTATTGTGCTATTTCCAAAACCTCTGGACACAGAATGATTCAAGGAAAACTTATCGCCGCCGTCGCGCTTACCGTTTTGCTTACGGCCGGTTGCAGAAAAAATTCTGCTTCCAGCGCTGCTCATTCCAATAAAGTCCGTGTCGGCTACATCGGGTTGACCTGCGAAGCACCGATTTACACCGCTTACGAGAAAGGCTTTTTCAAGGAGGAGGGACTCGAGCCTGAACTAGTGAAATGCAATTGGGCCACTTATAAAGACGCACTAGCGCTTGGCAGCTACGACATCACCCATCATCTGGTGATGTATTTCCTCAAACCGATCGAACAAGGCCTGGACGTAAGGTTCCTCGCCGGCATTCACCGCGGATGTCTGCGTGTCCAAGCAGGCGCGAAGACAAATATTCACACGATTCAGGACTTGAAAGGCA
>WNFX01004612.1_pt1 | contig 14998 bp, 13 predicted proteins | sample 5400111 | NCBI WGS metagenome assembly WNFX01 (sample SAMN13153363, study PRJNA577476) | soil metagenome | isolation source: 40 cm soil or saprolite under grassland replicate 1 | place: USA:California | collected 2016-06-15 | reverse complement strand
CGGCTTATCGTCATTTCAAGCTGGATTGCTGCTGGCCCCACAAGGGCTGGCCTCGATGGTGGGAACCATTGTGGTAGGCTTGCTCTACAGTCGTCTGGGCGCGCGTCCTCTCGTGATCATGGGAGCGATTGCCGTGGCTCTTGCTACATATCTGATGAGTCAATGGTTGTCGCTCACCTCACTGTTTGCCGAGTTGATCCCACTTCTGATTGTACTGGGATTTGGACTCCCTTTTCTTCTTCAATCGACGAGCACCGCCGCCTTGACAGGCATTGAGGGAACGACCTTACCAGGAGCCAATACGCTCCTGAGTGTCTCGCGTTCGGCGGTCTCCTCCCTGGCCGTGGCGGGATTAGTCAATCTGGTGCAAGCACAACGTCTGGTCCATCAGGCAGCACTGGCACACAACGGGCCAGTGAGCGCGGCCGTAGCCCAACAGGCACAAGTTCTGGCCTATCAGGATGTGTATCTGCTTTCGGCTCTGGTCACGCTTCCGCTCATTGTCCTCGCGTTGTTCCTGAGGACGCCGCGTCGCGCTCAGAAGCCAGAGCCGACGACCACATTTGGCGTGAGTGCACCGACCCCCGAAGCAGCCAGTGAGACTCGCTAATGGAACAGGTATGCTGATCCCGAGTGTGTGAATTGCGTCATTTCGCTGTGATTGGATATCATGGGGGGAGAGGATGTTGGAGGCGCGTGCTCTGGTAAGATGAATCCCGACGAAACTCCGTTATTGTCCTGGCTCTACGTAAGCTGGCACAGGTCGTAAAGTGCCGGGTATGAGATGAAAAACAGGTGTTTCTTTTCTTTCTCTCCATTCGCACACTTCTTACCCGAAACATGCAAGAGAACGTGTCCAATCAGAGAGTGTCTTCTACTTTGCGGCTCATGTCAGCTCGTAGAGCCAGGCCAATGGATGATGGAGGTTACTGGTTAAAGCCGAGTGCACCGTTTCGGGGGGGTATGTAAAAATCCCCTCTTTGCGTTCTTCATCATCGAACTGAAATCGCGCAAGGTGATCCACGTCGGTGTGGCGCGCTCTCCTACCGACGCGTGGACCGCACAATAACTGCGGGAGGCCACTCCGTATGGACAAACACCGAAATATCTCATCCGTGATAATGATAGCAAGTTTGGGCTCTGTTTCGCTCATGTTGCAGCAACGAGCAGCATTAAGCTACTCAAGACACCCTACTACGCACCACGAGCCAATGCCATTTGTGAACGTTTTCTGGGGAGTGTGCGGCGAGAGTGCTTGAATCATCTGCTGATCTTCCATGAGAAGCAACTGCATCGTGTCCTGCGTGCTTACGTTGCGTATTTCAATGAAGCCCGACCACATCAAGGTATCCATCAGCAAGTACCGCAAGGAGAAGTTCCCTCCGTTGCGCTCGATCAACGTGGTGAGACCATCATCTCGGTTCCGGTCTTAGGTGGATTACACCATGAATACAAAAGAGTGGCTTGAGCACGTCAACAGAAAAGCAAAAATACCTGGAAAGGAGGTATACCTAGCGTCATCGTGTTTTTGAAGTGCTTGTAAAGAAACGTTCTCCCTGCTCTTTCACCGCCGCTACCGGCTCTTCGGGATATGTATACCCAAATCAGTATAGAAACAGCCACGCAGGAAACTGTATTGCCAATCATCTGATAGTGTAAGAGCAAAGAAATGGAATAGGGAGAGTCATCTTGGACTCTCATTTTTTAGAACGGATATCCCAAGTAGCCAATACAGGCAGGCTGTTGCCTAAAAACGGGACAGGCTGTCGTTGACCGCGATTTCGCCACACAAAAGACCGTTCCCCTCTGGCCTCCTCGCCGCTTGTTTCTCGTGAAGCGGCCTCTGATCGGCTTCGAAAGGAACGGTCTACAACGAAGAGCGGGAGACGGGGCTCGAACCCGCGACAGCCTGCTTGGAAGGCAGGAACTCTACCACTGAGTTACTCCCGCTGGTACATCGGCTTGAGAGGCGACTTCAACACCCACATCTACATTACATATGCATGTGGCGCGGCCGTGGCATAGGATGTTGCGCACTCGCGTAGGCAGGAAGTCACGGCCCGTGGTTCCTCTTCCAGCACTATACTACATTCCAAAGGAATTGACAAGAGGGCGATTTGCTGTGACTGTTTGAAAGTTGGTAATACTGGTGTAAACTCAAAGAAAGCCAGAAAGGAGGCATGAAAGAGATGCGTTTACACCTTTTGTTACCGACAGTCAAACCAGAGAAGATTACAGAGCCAGTGCGGTGTCCATTGCCCAACTGTGGGGGAAGACGCTTTCGTTTCCACCAGCCAGTGATCAAGGCAGTGCGCGATACGCAGTATCAGCAGGTGCAAGCACATCGTTACCAATGCTTAAAATGTCGGCACACCTTTCGCATCTACCCGCAAGGAGTAACGGGAGCCCAAACCTCACAGCGCGTCAAAGGCTTAGCAGTGATGCTCTACTTGTTAGGCTTGAGTTATGGTGCAGTCTCACTGGCATTAGAAGCGTTAGATGTCTCCTTGTGCAAAAGCCAAGTTTAGGATGCGGTGCAAGAAGCAGCCAGGCAGGTTCCTGGCCTCAAGCGAGACCAGGTGTTTGCAGGTGTACGTACACCCACATTAGGAGGAGATCTGACCAGTGTGAAATGCAAGGGGCAATGGCTTCCTCTGGGGATCACGGTTGATCCTATCACCGGTCTGGCCTTAACGGTGGATGCCTTATCGGCTGAGGATACCCAGACACTGAAAGCCTGGACTCCCACCAATTGCCCATGCGGTCGGAGCACAAGTCCTGGTGACCGATGACGCTGATGGCTTCAAAACCATTGCCGATGAGATTGGGGTGCAGCATCAAGTGTGCAAAAGCCATGTGCTGCGCAATACCGAGAGCTTGATCCAGCGTTTCGGCGTGCTGCTCACTTCAGAAGAAGACGCCTCCCTGCGAGCCGTTGGCGTCAGCCGAGAACAAGCCCAGGCTGATCTGAAGCGCTTGGGTGAGTTGCTCAAGAGCCGCAAGCGTGAACAGGCGGCAGAATTGGAAAGCCTGCATCGTCGATATCTTGAAGCAGTTCCTCCAGCTCAGGGAGAGCATATGAGCCTGGCCTATCGGCTCCGAATGCTGTTTCTGGATCGGTGGAATCTCTGGTTTCGATTGACCCGCTACCGCACCTGGAAAGGACCTCAGGGCGAGCGTCTGGATGGAACAAACAATGCCTGCGAACGAGCCATTGGCTGGTGGATCAAAGAGCGCTACCGTCCGATGCGAGGGTACAAAGTCCCAGAGAATGCTGTCCAGCTGAGCCGCTTCCTCGCCTGGTGTGGCAACTTCCTCAATCAAGGAGGAGCCGACCTGACCATCTTCTTTTCCTAAGCAGAGTCCGAAACGGGAGCCGCGCACGTTTTCTCTCTAATCTCTTTCTTACTAACTATCGAACAGTCACATTTGACTCACCAAAGCGGTGGTGACCCGAGAAAGGATCTGCCCACGAGATAGGCAACAAGATGACAGGGAATAGAGGAGAAAGCGGGAAAGATGCGCGCGCACGAAGGGGACGGGTTGAATTCGGTAACGCCTGTGGCAAGCCGCTCTTCCCGCATCCGCCTCACTCTGGAGAGGACAGTATCTCTTGGTCCAAAGGTGCGTGCGGACAGGACAACACGGGCAGGTAGTTCGCGCCCTTCACCGGCAGCATCTACCGCTCACCGTTGCTAGGAAACAAGTTCAACCGCAAGAATCGGAGTGCATTTCTCTCGTGTTGCCTGTATCTTAAGGAGGACAAACCTACCGAGAAGGAGAATGTCTACAGAAACGTGTATAAATAAATGGGTGTCTAGCGGCGTTGCTGTCAAGTATGACGCACGGTTTAGGAATTCGTGTCCGACTGTCTCCCCCGTCTTACCAACGTCTACCGCGAGCGCGAAAACTCGGGCGCGTGTCTATGGAGGAGTACCAGGACGAACCGGTGTCTGACGCCGTTGCTGTCAACGGTTGCTGTCAAAAGGGCTCGAACCCGCGACAGCGATTCATGCCTCGCAGAGCTATTTCTTGTCACCTCGGATTTCTTCTGAAGCTCATCTCGAAGGGAGAGATCCTTGCACAACTGCTTGGGGCTCATGACTATTGACGAAGCCCCTCTCTCGTGTCAGCAGACTTGTTTCACCAAATGTGGCAGTAAAGGAAGAAAAATGCCATCTGATGGAGGGTGATTTATCTCGTCATTGCAGGTATATTTATGTCTGGTGTTGGGAAATTCATCCGGTTCCCTGATGAGGATACTCCTGCTCATCGGGTATACTAAACGCTAGCGAAGGAGCTTCGAGCGAGGAGAAGAACGCATCATGACACAACAGACACTGGCCGTTCCTGAGAGAAGAGCCGGTGACTTCTGGATCTTCTGGACGGGCCAGACCATTTCACAAATTGGCAGCGCGCTCACCGCGACGGCGCTGCCCCTGCTGGTCTTCAAGCTCAGCGGCTCGGCCCTGGACCTGGGCCAGCTGGCGGCGACCGCTTTGAGCGTGGGTTTCTCGGCCCCTATGCGCGGGGCCAGGTACACCGCCAGCGCTTCACGGGCCGAGGCATTGAGCGGAACGGCGCGGGCCTTGTTGCCTTTGCCAGCCCGCACCCGCAGCATGCCGCCGCGTTCGTCGAAGGTGATATCCTTGAAGGTGAGGGTAGCGCATTCGCTCAGGCGCACCCCGATCTGCAACAAGACCTATACGATGGCGTAGTTGCGCGCCCCCTCGCGGGATTCCTGCGCTGGGCGCGGCAACGCGTTCATCTGCGCGCTTTTGAGAGAAATACTCCTTTCCCGCTCTTCTCTTTTAAAGAATTTTTGAGAAAACACATGTATTGTGCTACCCTCATCCCAGGCAATGAGCAAGTATGGTACCACTGAAATTCCTCTCCCCTCTCAAAGCGCTATCCATCGGTGCCCGTTTCCTCAAACGCGCCCAGTGCACACAGAGACGCTTTTTGTGCGTCGGAGAGTCCTTGAGTCCCCGTGATATTGAGGCGCTCGTATGGTCGATCCCGCCGCAGTGTTTGGAGAGGCTCGCCACTCCCCAGGTCCCAGAGCCGGATGGCTCCGTCATCCCCGCAACTGGCCAGCCTGGTGCCATCGGGGCTCACCTTGAGCGCCTGCACCGTCCCTTGATGCGCCTCTCGCACCCGCACGCACTCTTCATTCTGCACCTCCCACCAGCGCAGCCTACCATCACTGCCTCCACTGACAAGCCTCTCCCCACTCGGACTCCAGACCACCGCAAAGGCCGCGCTGGGATGCTCCGCCAGGGCACGGACCCGCTCCCCGCCGTGCGCCTCCCACACAAAGATCTCTCCGTTGTCACCCTGCCCCTGGTTGCCAGAGCCAGAGGTCACCTGCCTGCCATCGGGACTCCACGCCACGCTCCTGACCATCCCGCGATGCCCCACCAGACGGAGTTGCACCATGCCGCTCGCGGTATCCCACAGGCAGACGCTGCCATCATCGCTGCAACTGGCGAGCCTTTTGCCATCCGGACTCCACGCCACCTGCGCCGTTGAGGCATCTGTCTGTCCAATCCACCGCCGGATGCCTGTGTTCACCTCCCACGCCTGTACCCCACGGATCGTGCTCGCCGCAGCCAGCCACTTTCCATCCGGACTCCACGCCACGCCAAATATCAAGGCATCAACGTGGTCGGGGTCCTGCAAAATCTTGACCTCAGCTCCGGTGGTCGCGTCCCAGATCCGAATGGTACTATCCCATCCGCTACTGGCTAACATCTTCCCATCCGGGCTCCACGTCACCCCATGCACCACCCAGCTGTGACCTCGCAGGACTCTGGGGCGCGAGAGGCTCTCCCCATCCCAGATCGTGACCAGGGTGTCGGTCCCTGCGCTGGCGATTTTTGTGCCATCGGGGCTCCAGGCGATGTCGTAGAGCGAGATCGCATAGCTCTGCAGCACCTGCGCACACTGTCCACGCTCAACCTGCCAGAGCCGCAAGGTGCCATCATCACTGCTGCTGAGCAGGTGACGGCTATCAGGGGTGAAAGCGATCGCATACACCCCGGCCTCATGCCCGGAGAGTGCCGCCCGGTACCTGCCGCGTTCGACGTCCCAGAGCCAGATCAGGTGATCCCGATCACTACTGGCAAGCAGGCGCTCATCCACACTCCAGGCGATGGCGAACACTGGGTTCGTATGTCCGGTGAGCGTCCGGAGACAGAGCCCGCTTGCCACCTCCCACAGCTTCACGGTCCGATCAACGCTCCCGCTGGCCAGGGTGCGTCCATCGGGGGCAAAGGCCAACCCGGTGACCCAGGTGGCATGTCCCGCGAGCATCTGCACGCTGGCATCAGACTGCTCAAGAGGCCGTTCCCATATCCTTACAGATCCATCGTGGTTCCCACTGGCGAGCAGGTGCCCATCCGGGCTCCAGGCCAATGCCTGCACCGGCCTGTTCTGGCTGGGGAGCGTCCGCAGAAGAATACCGGAGGTCGTGTTCCAGAGCCGAATAGTGCCATCACCTCCACCGCTGGCCAGCGTCCGTCCATCCGGAGCAAAGGCGATGCGCTGGATCTTGCTGGGAAGCCAGTTCATCCAGAGGAGGGAGCCGCGCTCCACCTCCCACAGTTTGATGGCCCCGTCCCAACTCCCCGTGGCCAGGGTTGCTCCGTCCGGGCTAAAAGCCAGGGCTCGCATCGTGTCGGTATGCGCCTGCCAGGCCAGGTGGAGAGTCTTTCCCCGCCTGCTGCCAGTCGCCCAGAAGTGCCCATCAGGGCTGATGGCGACTACCCTGATCGCGTCAAAGGACCCGGTGAAGACAACATCACGCAGGGTGGCCCTGGCAAGGGAGGCATCCTGCATCTCAACACCTTGCAGAAACGCCCCTCGAAGAGAAAGCTGGGACAGGTCCAGGCCGCGCAGGTGGCTGCGCAGAACTTTGAGCAGGCTGAGGACGTTGGCGGGACCATAGCCCTGGGTGGTCGTATCCTCGGCACGGAACAGCGAGAGCAGACGCAGCAAGTGGGCCTCGACCAGCGCGTCTGTTCCCAGTTCGGAGCGCAGCCGCTCGAGGAGGGGATGGACCAGCAGGCGCACCTGCGTCTGGCGCACATAGTCTTTGGCCTGCGCCTGCTCCAGAGCAAGGCGGCGCAGTTGCTGGGGGTCGCCCAGCACGATCTCCTCGGCCAGGCGTTCGCCCAGTGTATCGGTGAGGTACTCCATCACCACCGATTGCAGGCTGAAGCTGGCCTGCTGCCCCTGCTCCAGCAGCGAGCGCCGTCCCAGCGCCTCCAGCGCCTCCAACAGCCGCGCGCGCAGCACCCGGGGATACAGGACCTGCGAGAGCGTGTCCAGCGGCGTCCACTCGCGCAGCACCGCCAGCCACGTGAGCAGCAGATGTTCCAGCGCAGAGAGACGCCCCACCTGCTGGCGCAGCACCGGTCGGACGCCGTTAAAGACCAGTTCCTCTTCTTGCAGGAAGCGGTCGAGATCTCCGCCGAAGAGGTCGGAAACCGCCTGCGCTACGATCTTGAGGGCCAGGGGATTGCCTGCGTAGCCGACCACGAGACGCTGCCAGGCGGCAGGCGTGCCGCTGAGTCCCTTGCCGGTGAGCAGGACACGGGCGGTCTGTTCGTCCACCCCCACCAGACGCAGCGAGCGCACCGGGGAGCGAGCGCCTTCCAGCGCTTCGATCTCCCTGGGCTTCTCGCGGGAGGTCAGCAGCACACAACTCTGGTGGGCCGACTCGGCCAGGCGCCCGATGAGCCGTCCGTAGCCCTCGTAGCCGGGCAGGTAGTTGCCCTCGGGGTCACTGCTGACCAGGAGTGTCTCCAGGTTATCGAGCACCAGCAGGCAGCGGCTCGCCTGCAAGCGTGCCACGAGCTGATTGATGCGCTGCTCGAGCGACGCGGGGAAGGCGGCGGGCTGCGTCTGGGAGCAGAAGGTGATGCAGTCGGCCACCAGCTCCGAGCATTCGGGGGCGTCACGGACCGAGCGCCACAGCACCGCCTCGAACTGAGGAGCCAAGTGTTGACCAAGATAGGAGGCCAGCATACTCTTGCCGATGCCGCCCATACCGAGGAGGGCGATCAGGCAGCAGTGCTCCTGCGCGATCCATTGGGTCAGTTCGCCCACTTCCACTTCGCGGCCTGCGAAGTGACCCACGTCGAGGGCTCCTACCCAGTCAACGCGCGGGGAGGCTGCAGGCTTCGCGAAAGCCGAGGCAACCGGCGTCTCGGCCTGTGGGGAAAGCTGAACGGACGTAGGAGAAGCCCTCACTACAGCAGCGCTACTGGCCTCTTCGACCGGGAACGGTGGGGCAGACGGTCGGGTCAGCAAGGCCGCGAGCCAGGTCTCATCGAGGAGCACCCGTTGATGCGCCGTTTTCCACAAGGCGCGGATCTCCTCTTTCTCCCGCCCCGGCGCAAAGACGTGCTGCTGCACACACAAGGCGACAAAGTGTTGCAGGCGTTCAGCTTTGGGATAATTGCTGCCGGCCTCCCACTCGCCGACGGCGCGGCGGGAGACCCCCAAGCGGGCGGCCAGGCCCGCTTGTGTCAGGCCAATGCTGCTGCGTAGCTTGAGCATGACCTGCCCAAAGCCATAGTCGCGCTCCCGGTAGGAGTGCCGCGTCATCGGCGTGCTCCTTTGCTTGCACGTAACCCGACGCCACCACACCAGCAATGCACACTAATGGGAGGGAACATGCCAACTGCTGGCGGCTGTCTTCCCCAGGCACTCCCCGTATCCTGCCAGGTGTTGGACGCAGTCCGGGGGACGGTGTGGCGCTGTCGGCGGGTCCACGCTGCTAGGGGAATCTGGGGAATGGCGAAAGACTCCAGACGCTCCCTGTGACTTTATCCTTGTATGCTACTAGATGTGCTGACTCGTCGCGATGAAAATATGCTCCTGTATTTCCTGTCACTTCTTCTTGTATAATACCAGATTTTCTGAACAATGACGAGCCTCTTGCCCCACGGTCTCCTGTTGTCTGACTCCCGAAATAAAGTGAGTGGAAGTGACAAGCCACTTGATGGAGAGTGATTTCTCTAGAGCATCCTTCTCTACTCTTGTCTGAGAGGGGATGGGTGCTGCATTATCTCAGCACTGACACGAAGAGACCCGTAAAGAGGAGTGAAAGCCCCGCGCCAATCACCATGACCAATCCGGAAGTGAGCCAAAGCCCTTCAAAAGAGCGGATTTTCGCTTCAGAAGGGCGGTTTGGATCATAGAGGACGGGAATCAATCTGGCGGCTGGCTGGGGATCACCCTGAAAGGTAGGACTTTGAAAGTCTATGGACTCCTCCTGTTCCGTCCAAAATTGGACGGTCACGATGCGGCCAGGAAAGAGACAGTCACTTGCCCCAGCTGGAATAACCTCATAGATGTCGCTGACGCGTCCTTTCGCAGTTGCCGCTTTTCTGAGAAACCTTCGTGTGCCGAACAGGGAAATCAACCCTGCCAGGAAGATCGCCGGGCCCCAAATGAACATTGCGCCAAGCGCGAGGAGCAGCAACCAGTGTTGGGCATCTCTCAGGGGCAGAGCAGTGAGACTCCCGACCAGGCATGGAACTCCCAGAGCGAGTAGTAAAAGGGAATGGTTCCATCTTTTCATGAGGGACCTCGCATATCTTCTCCTTGTCATCATCCCCATAGCGCCACGCACTGACGTTCCGATGTCTCAGGACGCGTGGCACAGGAGAAACTCTTCCGCTCAGGTGGTTCTTCAGGCAGCGCGGCTCAGCTGGTTGTGCGCATCGCTTTGTGCGTTCTCGACACCGAGGCTCCGTCGCACCTCGAGGTACTGGACGATGGCGTCGCGGCTCAGGATGCCAACCAGGGTGCCATTGTCTACCACGGGCAACTGGTTCACGTCGCGACCTGCCATCAAAGGGAGTACGTCGCTCAAGCTCTGCTGCGGGGTCACGACGTGCAGGCGCGCAAGCGGAATCATCGCCTGGCTGACGGGCATCTGTCCCCACTGGTCACGCGGGATATGGCCAATATCACTGAGCGTTATTAAACCGACCAGCTTCTCCCCTTGCATTACCAGCGCGTAGCGCAGGCCACCGGGCAGAAAGTAGGCATCGACCAGGTGTTGCAGCGAGATGTCGGCAGGGACGGTCACCGGTTTGGGATTCATGACCTCACCCACCCTCACGCCACGCAAAACGGACGTCAGCATGCCTTGCGCGTTGGCGGACTGGGCTGCGTTTAAGAGGAACCAGCCGATGAACCCAAACCAGATCCCATTCAGGATGTCGCCAGCGAAGAAGAGCCAGATGCCGAGCAGGATGAACAGGTAGGCAATGACCTGGCCGGTCAGCGAGGCGACACGGGTGGCTTGACGGAGATTGCCGGTGAGCTTCCACACGATGGAGCGCAACACCCGGCCACCGTCCAGCGGGAAGCCAGGAATGAGATTGAAGAGGCCCAACAAGATATTGGCCACCGCCAGGTAGAACAGGATGCCTGCCAGCGCTGAGTTGCTGCCGCGCAAGGGCACCTGGAGCAGGAAGCACACGACGCCAATCACCAGACTGGTGAGGGGCCCGACGAAGGCCATCTGGAACTCGATGCCCGGACTCGTCGGCTCCCGCTCAATATTGGAGACGCCCCCAAAGATGAACAGGGTGATGCTTTTCACGGGCAACCCACGCCTTCGTGCTACCAGCGAGTGGGCCAGTTCATGCAAGAGTACGGAAACAAACAACAGCAGGGATGAGAGGAAGGCGATGAGCCAGTAGGTAGTGATTGACCACCCCGGATACAACGGGGGAAACCAACCGGTGGCAAGGGAGACCGTCAGCAAGACCAGAATGATAATCCAGCTGACATGAATGTCGATGTCGATTCCGGCAATCTTGCCGATACGGAACGTGCCGGGCATGGAGCTACTCCTTTTCATGAAAATTGATGTCGTTTCAAATGATCGGGTGCAAAACGAATTTTCCCTCCATCAGACATGAGTATACGGGGAGGGCCGGGTGAAGTCAGCGTGCATCGGGTGGCATCTTTCTTCCCTCACCTCTCACCTGACAGAACGGTTCCCCGCCTTCCACTTCCCTGGTGCTTTGCGTGAGATGCTGCGCCTCTCGACCGCGCTAGCTGGGTCAGCATACCCTGACGAAGGTTAGCGACTCACCCATCTCAGGAGGTTGGGACAGCGAGCTGCACGATTCGCTGCATGCGGCTATTGTTTCTTTGCCCCCGCAGTTGCGTTCGATCGTGCATCTGCGCTGTTTCAGACAACTGACCTTTGCGGAAATCGGGCGCACACTCAACCTGCCGGAGACGACGGTGAAGACCTCCTTCTACCGCACGTTGCCGCGCTTGCGCAGAGCGCTCGCGAGCAACGTGCCATGTGCATCGATCTCGTAGAGTACTTCGTTTCCACGGCTGGCTCGGGCGACCGCGCCGATCGTGGCCGCCCGAGCCAGCCGTAGAGCCAAAGCAGTCAGGAACCTCACCCTACGGTGGAGGGTGAGCGAAGCTGGGCCAGTTCCAGGACCGTAATGGCCGGCTGCGCAGCAAGCTGCTGCTCGATCTGATCGTCGGAACCTTCAACGGGAAGGACCGACAAAGCCTCGGACCAGTACGGCGATCTCATCTGCCGCGGTGTCCAATGCGAAATGACTGGCGTCGAGCACGTGAACTTGAGCGTTAGCTACGTCCCGGCGATAGGCTTGCGGCTCCGAGAGCTCGAACGAGAGGTCGTACTTCCCCCAGATGACCAGCAGGCGCGGCTGCTGCTCGCGCATCCAGGCTTGCCATTGCGGGTAAGCCTCCACATTGGTTCGATAGTCGTAGAACAGGTCGCTTTGAATGTCGGCCTGACCGGGCTGGTTGAGAAAGGCAAATTCATCGGTCCACAGATCCGGGTCATAGCGTTCCACGTTGGGATCGTTCCCGACATGGCGCGTCCGCGTTGTCGGCAGAGACAGGAGATTGGTGCGAAGCGTGCTTTCGAGAGCCTCGCGATCGGCCCAAAAGGCCCGCCGCGGCTGCCAATTCGCCCCCAGGCCTTCGTTGTGCGCCACAGCGTCCTGCACGATGAGCGCCTCGATCCGCTCGGGATGGGCCAGGGCCATGCGAAAACCCACGGGGCCACCGTAATCCTGCATGTACAGCGTGTAGCGCGAGAGCCCGAGCACTTCGGTGAAATGATTCATGATCTGGGCGTAGTGATCGAACGTATACGCGAAGGTTTGCGGGTCCGGCCAGTCGCTGTGTCCGAAGCCCGGGTAATCGGGCGCGACCAGGTGAGAGCGATCGGAAAGCCGGGCGAAGAGAGGTTCGAACATCCGCGATGAAGAGGGGAGTCCGTGCAGCAGGAGCAGCGTCGGCGCGTCTCTAGGGCCGGCCTCTCTGTAAAAGATGGAGAGTCCATCTATTTGTGTCGTGCGATACAAAGTCGGGTGTTCCATAGGATGTTCCTTTCTGACCCCGCCACCTCGAAAATGATTTCCAGCTCGACCGGGGTGCCGAGTGGAAGGCTTGCGACGCCATACACCAGGCGGCAAGGGCTCTTGTCTTTTCCAAAGATGTCTTGCAGCAACTCCGAAGCGGCGTCAGCGACTTTCGGCTGATCGCGGACATCTCCCGAAGTAGCCACAAGCGCACCGAGCCGGACGATCCGCGTCACTTTGTCGAGCGATCCCAAATGCTGCCGCGCGACAGCGAGCACGTTGAGCGCCGCGAGGTGAGCCGCCTGTCGACCCGCTTCTACATCGAGCTCCGCACCGATGCGCCCAATGAATTTCGCCCCGTAGCCTTCCGTGGGAAGCATCCCGCTCAGAAAAAGCAGATTGCCTGTCTGCACCGCTTCCGCATAGATCCCGAACGGCTCAGGCGGTGCCGGAAGCTTGATGCCAAGTTCTTTCAACCGCTGCTCGGCGCTGACCGGACGAGAACCTTCGCGGGTTCTCATTTGCTCTTGCGAATTCGTGTTCATTCTCTTCTTTTCTCCCCATTTTGACAGATGAGCTTTCTCTTTGTATTACAGCCCAACCAGGGTACTGGCCTGTACCAGATATTCTACAAAGACATCACTGATGGTGAAGTCAAAGGGAGGGTCTGGCGTCTTTCGCCATTCCCCAGACCCTCCAAGTAGCGTGGACCCGCCGACAGCGCCACACCGTCCCCCGGACTGCGTCCAACACCTCTACCAGTATAGCGGGAGTGCCCGAGGAAGTCAGCCTCCAGCAGGTGACATATTTCTTCCCTTTTGCTTCCTATGGCTGGGGGCCTGACGCAAGCGGGCCTGGTGGGTCCCTCTCCGCCACAGTCACGATGGGAGGATCAGGTTTGCGACAAACAGTCTGGGGAGAAACGTCGCGAAGACGAGCGGGGTGAGTGCATCACGGAACGAGCAGAGCAGCGGCTGCTCCCACTGCCCGATCTTGCTGAACCGAGCGGACTGCTCGATAATGGCGGCACTTCGCTTCCTACGGCGTGCCTCGTAGGCGCGCAAGGCGGCCACTGGCTCGCGTTGCTCTGCCAGGCACCCGGCAAGGACGAGGGCATCTTCCAGGGCCTGACACGCCCCTTGCCTGAGGTTGGGAGTGGGGGGATGAGCGGCATCGCCCAGCAAGGTCACCCGGCCACGTCCCCAGTGACGCACGGGTCGGCGATCGAAGAGATCGTTGCGCAGGATGGCCTCCTCGTTGGTGGCCTCGATCAGGCGCCCGATGGGCTCCCGCCAGCCTCCAAAGAGGCGCAAGAGGTTTGCCTTGCGTTCCCCCTCCCGGTCCTGTTCGCCGACCGGGCAGTTGAGCGTGGCGTACCAGAACACCCGCCCGTTGCCAATCGACAGCATGCCAAAGCGCCGACCTCGCCCCCACGTCTCGCTGGAAATGCCTGGGGAGACGTGCTGCTCCTCGAAGAGGGCGACTCCCCGCCAACAGGTGTAGCCGCTGTAGCGCGGGGGTGCCTTGCCCAGTAACTGCTCGCGGATCACCGAATACAACCCATCCGCGCCCACCAGCACGTCCGTCTGCTGCTCGTGCCCATCGGCGAAGTGAGCAATGACATGCTCTTGCTCTGAGCTGAAGCCGACGCAGGGCGTCTGCACGTGGATGCTCTCCCGATCAACGGCACTTGCCAGCAGTCGCAACAGATCAGCACGATGGATGCCCAGGCTGGGGGCTCCCACCCGCCGCTCAATGGCGTCGAGTCGCATGCTCCCCAGCCGTTTTCCTCGCCAGGACCAGCACTCAAAGCGGGTAAGGTGAGCACTGACCGTCGTCAGGGCATCGCCCAGGCCCAGATGCCACAGGACCTGCACCCCATTGGCCCACAGGAGATTAATCTGTGAAAATCATCAAAGCCATTTACAATTTCATCGTTGGTGACATGGTCATCCTGATAGGCGTCGTGCTGGCAGTGACTGTCCTGGCGCTCATCAATAACGTAAGTATCCTGGCACCTCTCAAGGGCTTTTCAGGCCCGTTCCTGGTCATAGCTGTTCTCGGGAGTCTTGTTGCTACATTGAGCCGGGAGGCATTTCCCACCCACCGTTAGCTGATAGAGGAAAAATGAGATCAGACTTGCAAGCGCATGAGATTTTTCTTATGTGAGAAGCTGTCCTACGGGAGTTTGAGTCCCAACTGCGCCAGGACTTCTTCCAGGCCATTGGGCGAGAAATCGGCGGTAATCGCCGTGATGGTATCGTCCTTGACAAGGCATTCCAGGTGCCGGTATGGTAGGGCAATCCTCGTTGCTGTGGCGGGAATGACCGGCAGCGTTGGCAGAATCAAGTCTCCCGTCTGCGTACCAGTCACTCCGGTGACAAAGAGCACACTCCCACTATGCTCCGCCAGACTCTCTTCATGTAAGACATGGCCGTTGAATGACCAGTCCGGAAAAGCTGTTGTGATCGCTTTCATAAAGGCGATTAACTGCGCTTTGTCTATTGGTTGCGGAAGAATTTGCTTGCAGATGACATCGTCCGAGAGGTAGGAAGCAAGAACGTTGGCATCTTTCTCTTCCCAGGCTTGTATGGCAGCCTGCATGATAACCG
>WNFX01013799.1_pt1 | contig 15001 bp, 13 predicted proteins | sample 5400111 | NCBI WGS metagenome assembly WNFX01 (sample SAMN13153363, study PRJNA577476) | soil metagenome | isolation source: 40 cm soil or saprolite under grassland replicate 1 | place: USA:California | collected 2016-06-15 | reverse complement strand
GCCGATGCCAAACGTGGCCGACGTCCCAGGCCGGGCGCCGCCGTTGCCGGTCATGGCGGCGGATGCCAGCAGCCCCCACAACCACATGGCGGCGTCATAACCGGCCTCGGCGCCCCGGCGCACCCACACCCGGCGCACCCACACCCGGCGCACCCAGACCCGGCGCACCCAGACCCGGCGCACCCACACCTCGCGAGTCGGCCCGAGGCGAGCCCACACCTGGCAGAGCCACACGTGGCCGACATGTCTGCGGTGCGCCCGTCCGCCGGACACGCTTTCGCCCAACGCCTCCCCCTGCACGCAAAACCCCCGTAGTTAGCAGCTCTGAGCGCGCCGCAGGGCCACGCGGCTCCGGCCCAAATACGATGTTTACGTTACCCCTAGTGATCGGGTAGAAACTATTCGTAGCAAACCTTGTTGGCGCGGGACCGAAAGGCTCCGACGCAAGGTGCCATTACCCGCTGCGTGGACGCAGATGCGCGTGTACGGGGATGCAGACAAAGGGGGGCACGTATGTCGGATACACCCAGCTCCAACTCGCCCAAACCGAATGATCCTGATTCAGGACCACCGGGTGCCGAATTGTCCTCGGGCGCCGACCGACCGCATTCCGCCGATCCACGACCCAAGCCCAGGCGCCGGCGTCGAGCCTTCCGCTTCGCCCTGGCATTCGTGGCCGCAGCGGTCGCGGTGTTTTGTATCGCGGCGGTGGGCAGCTATACGGCCATCAACCATCTCGAGAGCAACGTCCACCGCATCCCGCACGTTTTCACCGGGCTGGCCGCCGCGACCCGGCCAATTATGCCCGCGGCGACGAACAACAGCCTGACCGTTCTGCTGACCGGAACGGACACTCCTCCCCCCCACGCATCCGCCGCTGCGAAGCACCACATCAGCGGTCTCGTCATGCTGCTCCACCTGAACGCCAACAAGGTTTCTGGCGCGGCCGTGTCGATCCCGCCGAACGCCATGGTCTCGGTGCCAGGTCACGGCTCCATGCCCATCCAGAGTGCGCTCGTGCTCGGCGGACCGACGCTACTGATCCAGACGGTGGAGCAGTTGACCGATGTGCGTGTCGACCACTACGCCGTGATCGACTTCCCGCACGTGGCCAAGGTGATAGATGCTCTCGGTGGCGTCGACCTGCAGGTGCCGCAGACAGTGAGCAGCTTGGGGTACACGTTCAATGCCGGGCTGAACCACATGGACGGCAAGGCCTCGCTAGCGTACGTCCGGCAGCCCACCAAGCTCAGCGAGCAGGGCCGCGTGCAGCGCCAGCAGGCTCTGCTTCGCGCGGTCATCACCAAGGTCGGCCACCAGCACCTGCTCAGCAACCCAGTCACCACATTCGGGGTGCTCAACGCCTTCACGCAGGCCCTCAGCGTGGACAGCAATTTCACCAACACCGAGTTGTCGAACCTGGCCAGCGAGCTAAGCAGGCTGAGCGCCAACAACGGCGTCTATATCACGGCGCCGGCGCAAGCGACCGGAACCTACAAGGGCCAGCCCACTGTGTTCCTCAACACCGCGCAAAGCGCCCCGCTGTGGCAGGCGATCAGGAAGGACTCGGTCGCCGCTTATGCGCAGCAGTACCCGAACGCGGTTACGCCCGCCGCGCCTAAGTAAACCCGCCGGACCCCACGCCTGACCGCGTCACGCCTGTTCGTGGCGCGGCAGGCCGAGTTCGCGCGCGATGACCATCCGCTGGACCTCGGACGTGCCCTCACCGATCTCGAGCACCTTGGCGTCGCGGTAGAAGCGCGCCACAGGAAACTCGTTCATGAACCCATATCCGCCGAAGATCTGTGTCGCGTCGCGTGCGTTTTCCATCGCCGCGTTCGACGCGGTCAGCTTCGCGATCGCCGCCTCCTTCTTGAACGGCTCGCCGGCGGTCATCTTCGCGGCGGCGTGATACCAGCCGAGCCGCGCCGATTCCGCCCTTGACTCCATATCCGCGATCTTGAACTGGATCGCCTGATAGGCGCCGATCCGGTGGCCGAACGCCTCCCGCTCGTGCGCATAACGCAGGCATTCGTCCACACAGCCACGCGCCAGCCCGGCCGCGAGCGCGGCGATCGCGATCCGCCCCTCGTCGAGGGTCTGCAGAAACTGGGCGTAACCTCGCCCGCGCTCGCCGAGCAGGTGGTCCTCGGGGACCCGGCAGGAGGAGAACGAAAGTTCCCTGGTGTCCGAGGCCGACCAGCCCACCTTGGAGTATTTCTGCCCGACGGTCAGGCCCGGCGTGTGCGCGGGCACGACGATGGACGAGATCTCCTTGCCGCCGCTGGGCCGCTCGCCGGTGATGGCGAGGACGGTGACAAGGTGGGTGATGGACGTCCCCGCGTTGGTGATGAAGGACTTCGTGCCGTCGATCACCCACTGCCCGTTCGCGAGCCGTGCCGTCGTCCGCATCCCGCCCGCGACATCCGAGCCCCCGCCCGGTTCGGTCAGGCCGAACGCGGCCAGCTGTTCGCCCGCGCACAACGGCCGCAGCCACTCGCGCTTCTGGGCGGCGGTCCCGAACCGGTAAATCGGCATCACGCCGAGCGAGACACCCGCCTCCAGGGTGATCGCCACTGACGAGTCCACCCTGGCAAGCTCGTGCAGCGCGAGGCAGAGCGCGAAATAGTCGCCGCCCATGCCCCCGTATTCCTCGGGGAACGGCAGGCCGAACAGACCCATTTTGCCCATCCGCGCGACGATCTCGTAAGGGAACTCACCCCGCTCGTAGTAACCGCCGATCACTGGCGCGACGACGTCGCGGGCGAACTCCTCGACGGTCGCGCGCAGCGTCTCGTGCTCGTCGTCGAGCCGATAGCTGATCACCTTCCGCCCCCTTAGCTAGTGAGCCACGCCGAGGTCAGCAGCCACACGGCGCCACGCACCGAGGGCCGCGTCGATCTCCGGTCCCGTGATGTTCACGTGGGTGAGCATCCGCACCCGCCCGCCGACGGTGGTGACCAGGACGCCCTCGGCGGCCAGCCGCTCCACCCAGGTAAGCACGTCGTAGCCGGTGTCCGCGACGTCCGCGAACACGATGTTCGTCTCCACCGCGGCGGGATCGACCGAGCCCGGCACGACCTCGGCCACCCCCGTGGCCAGGCGGCGGGCGTTCGCGTGGTCCTCGTGCAGCCGCCCCGGGCCCTCGGCCAGCGCGATCAGCCCGGCGGCCGCCATGATGCCCGCCTGCCGCCAGGCCCCGCCGAAGAGGATCTTCAGCCTGCGCGCCTCCCTGATGAAGTCCCCGTCGCCCACCAGCATGGATCCGATTGGCGCGCCGAGACCCTTGGACAGGCAGAACATCATCGCGTCGGCCGCTGCCGCGTACGCGGTAACGGCCGCGCCGGTGACGGCGCAGGCGTTGAAGATGCGTGCCCCATCGATGTAGAGCGGCACGCCACGGTCCGCGCAGACCTTCGCGATGGCCCGGACATCCGCGACGGGCATCACCGAGCCACCGCCCACCTGATGGGTGTTCTCGATCGTGACCAGGTCCATCACGGTGACGTCGTAGTGGTCGGGTTCGAGCGCCGCGGCCACCTGGCCCACGGTCATCAGGCCGCGTTCGGGTGCCGCGATCGGGTGGAACGCGATCCCGGAAAGCACCGCGGCCGACGACACCTCCATGCCGCACACGTGGGCGGATGCCTCGCACGCAACCAGGTGCCCGGCGCGGGTGAACGCGTGCATCGCGATCTGGCTGCACATCGTGCCGGTCGGAAGGAATATCGCCGCCTGCTTGCCGGTCAGCTCGGCGGCCAGGTCCTGCAGGCGGTTGACGGTCGGGTCGTCCCCGTACCAGTCATCCCCTACCTCGGCCTCGGCCATGGCACGGCGCATGGCCGGTGACGGCTTGCTGACGGTGTCGGAGCGAAGATCGACCGGGGCGTCCATGCGGGACTGGCCTCCTGCGACGGCGCGAGCGAAGGGGTGGCGTCGTAGGTATTGTCCATCACCAGCGACCCGCGTCAGGCGCGACGCGGTCCTGCGGCCGTCATGCGGCGACCACGGCGCCACCCCGCGGAGCCGGCCGCTTAAACACCGACCAGTACCTGTGCACCTTCCGCCGAAGTGGAGACGGCGGTGCGGCCGTCATGCGGCCGCCACCGCCTGCGCGCTGGCCGGCTCGAGCGCCATCTGCAGAACTTCCCGCACGTCGCTGACCGTGTGGACGGTCAGCTCTCCGCGCACGTCCTCGGGCACGTCGTCCAGATCGGGCTCGTTGCGCTCGGGGATGAGCACGGTCGTGATCCCGGCCCGGTGGGCGGCGAGCAGCTTCTGCTTGACCCCGCCGATCGGCAGCACGCGCCCGGTGAGCGAGACCTCGCCGGTCATCGCGACATCCGAGCGGACCAACCGGCCGGACAGCAGGGAGGCCAGCGCCGTGGTCATCGTGACCCCAGCGCTCGGCCCGTCCTTGGGGACCGCGCCCGCGGGCACGTGCACGTGGATCCCCCGGTCCTTGAGATCAGCGACAGGCAGCTCGAGCTCGGCGCCGTGCGAGCGCAGGTAGGACAGCGCGATCTGCGCGGACTCCTTCATCACGTCACCGAGCTGCCCGGTCAGCGTGACGTCGGTGCCGCCGGTCTCCGGGTCGGCGAGTGACGCCTCGACGAACAGCACGTCACCGCCCGCGCCCGTGACCGCGAGCCCCGTGGCCACACCCGGCACCGCGGTGCGCTGCGCCGACTCCGGCGTGTGCCGAGGCCGCCCGATGTAGCCGGTCAGGTCGTCCGGGCCGACCGTGACGGGCAGGGTCGCCTCGCCCGCCGACGCCCGCGCCGCGAGCTTTCGCAGCACCTGCGCGAGGCTGCGTTCGAGCGCGCGAACCCCGGCCTCCCGCGTGTACTCGGCGGCCAGGCGGCGCAGCGCCCCGTCCGTGATCGTCACATCGGAGTTGTCCAGGCCGGCCCGGTCGAGCTGGCGCGGGACCAGGTGGTCGCGCGCGATCGTGACCTTCTCCTCCTCGGTGTAACCGTCGAGCGGCACGAGCTCCATCCGGTCGAGCAGCGGCCCGGGGATGGCGTCGGCAACGTTGGCCGTGGCCAGGAACAGAACGTCGGACAGGTCAAGCTCGACCTCGAGGTAGTGATCGCGGAAGGTGTGGTTCTGCGCCGGGTCGAGCACCTCGAGCAGGGCCGCCGTCGGGTCGCCGCGGTAGTCGGCCCCGACCTTGTCGACCTCGTCGAGCAGGATGACCGGGTTCATCGAGCCTGCCTCGCGGATCGCCCGCACGATGCGCCCCGGCAGCGCGCCGACGTAGGTGCGCCGGTGGCCGCGGATCTCCGCCTCGTCCCTGATGCCGCCGAGTGACACGCGGGCGAACTTGCGGCCCATCGCGCGCGCCACCGACTCGCCGAGCGAGGTCTTCCCCACACCAGGCGGCCCGGCCAGGGCGAGCACGGCGCCGCTGCGCCGCCCGCCCACGACGCTCAGGCCCTTGCCCGCCCGGCGCTGGCGCACCGCCAGGTACTCGATGATCCGGTCCTTGACATCGGCCAGCCCGGCGTGATCGGCGTCGAGCACGGCGCGCGCCGCCGCGATGTCGTAGGCGTCCTCGGTGCGCTCGTTCCAAGGCATCTCGAGGATGGTGTCCAGCCAGGTGCGGATCCAGCCCGCCTCCGGCGCGCCCTCGGACGCGCGCTCGAGCTTATCGACCTCGCGCATCGCGGCGTCGGCGACCTTCGCAGGCAGGTCCGCGGCTTCGACCCGGGCGCGGTAGTCGTCCTCCTCGGACTCTGCCCGGCCGTCAAGCTCGGCGAGTTCCTTGCGGATCGCGGCGAGCTGCTGGCGCAGCAGGAACTCGCGCTGCTGCTTCTCCATGCCCTCGCGGACATCGTTACGTATGGTCTCGGCGACGTCCATCTCGGCGACGTGCTCGCGAGCCCAACCCGCGAGCCGCTCGAGGCGCTGCTCGGGATCGGCCGTCTCGAGCAACTCGGCCTTCTGCCCGGTGTTCAGGTACGGGGCGTAGCCGGCGCTGTCGGCGAGCGCGGACGGATCGGTCAGCTGCTGCAGGGCGTCGACCACCTGCCAGGCGCCGCGCTTCTGCAGGATCGTCGTGGCCAGCCCGCGGTATTCGCGGGCCAGTTCGTGCGCGCGGGCGGTCGCGGGCACCTCGTCGACGACGGTGGCCTCCACCCACAGCGCCCCGCCGGGGCCCGTGGTCCCGGCGCCGATCCGCACACGGGAAACACCCCGCACGACGGCGCCAGGCTCACCGCCAGGGAGCCTGCCGACCTGCTCGACAAGGCCGAGCGTGCCAACCGCCGAGTACCTTCCGTCCAGCCGCGGCACCATCAGCACCATCGGCTTGGCGGCGGACCGGACTCCTGGGACATCCGGCCGATCGTCAGCCACCGCGCGAGCCGCCTCGATGGCCGCCCGCACCTGGCTGTCGGACATGTCGAGCGGCACCACCATGGTGGGCAGCACCACTTCGTCGTCGAGCGGCAGCACCGGCAGTGTCAAGGTCTCAGCCATCAAAGCCACTTCCTTCGTGATTTCTCATTGCAACGATGTCAAGAACCAAGCGGCCCGCTTTGTTTCCCCGTAACGTTCGCGGTCAGCGGAACGCGGCAAGGACACCGCCGGCCCGTGCTTTGCGCGCCGCCTTACCCGCGTTACGCTCTCGTGGACGCTGCGCTGAAGGTCGGCCCTGCCGGGGCGCGGCCACCTGCGCGCCGCCAATACGAATCCGGGAGTAGCGGAGCATGGGGACCGTGGCAGATAACCTGCATCGGGGGTCAGGCCGTCGAGGTCCGGGGTGCCCCCGGGCGCACTGGTGTCCCCCGGGCCAGCACTGCGGGCCGGCGCCATGGTGGTGATCTGTCCAGATTGCGGGACCGAGGTCCAGGCGGCTGACCTCGTCTGCGTCAGGTGCGGCGCCAACCTCACGCGCGTGGACTATGTCACCGCCCGCTGCGCCACCCGCCGTCGGTCACGTCGCTCGTCGTGCTGCGGCTCACGTTCCCTAGCGGCAACGTCGACGTCCCCGCGGGGACGTCGGTCGTGCTCGGCCGGGCACCGGAGGAGTCACTGGTCGCTGCGGCGTTTGACCACCACGAGGACGTGTCGCGCCGGCACGCGACGGTTACCGTCGACGACTCTGGGCGCGCGACCGTCCGCGACGAGCGCTCCACCAACGGCACCTTCGTCAACGGGGACCGGGTATTGCCCGGATCCGCCGTCACCCTCTCCGACGGTGACGAGCTGCGGCTCGCCGCCAAGATCACTGCCCGCGTCCACCTGCCGCACGCCGGACCGGATCCCGATTCTCTGGCCCAGGAGGATACGGGATAACGATCCAGAACGGCTGCCGCGGGGCGCGTCGCCCGCGACGCAGCGGGGGCTCCGGGGGTCGTCCCCCGGGCCAGCAGAGCCAGAACGGCTGCCGCGGCGTGCTCATTCAGCGCCGGGGTCGTTCTCGTTCACCCACCCGGTCGTTCACCAGCGCCGTCCGGCCTGAGCGGGAACGCCAGGCCGCCCTCAGGGGTGAGCCAGGTCATGATCTCGAACGTGTACTGCCCCTGCTGGACGCCGGGGTCCTTTGCCAGCAGCTCGCGCACCCGCTCATGCGTCCCCTTCTGGTAGAGGCCGAACCCCGTCACCGGCTCGTCCTCGGCGGGTGACTCCGTCACCGGACCCGCGGCCAGCACGTGGCCGTCGGCGCCCAGGCTGATCGTGTACGCGGCGTGCTCACGGAAGATCCGCTCCTGCGTCTCCTCGTCGAACTCGCGGCTTTTCCTGGTCCGGCGCAGCAGGACGATCTCGTATCGGTCGAACTGGACGCTGCCGGGATCGATGCTCATAACCTGGCCCCTTCTGTTCTCGCCGACCGCCTTCAGGCCCACAGGCCGACCGGATTGCCGTCCGGGTCGGCGAAGACGGCGAACTTGCCGAAATCGCCCGGCAGGTCGGTCGGCGGCACGAGCGTCCGGCCACCGAGCGTGCCGGCCTTGTCGAGGTAGGCCTGCAGATCGTCCACCCGCATGTAGATCCTGACTCCGGGCGGGTCATCCGGGCCCGCGGACGCGCCCATCCCGCCGCCGATCGCGCCCTCGCCGGCGCCAGTGTCGATGAGTGAGTAGCCGCCGTCAGGCATCTGGTTGATGGTCCAGCCGAAAAGCTCGGTGTAGAACCGGCCGATCTTGCCCGGGTCGTGGGACGTCAGCTCGAAGAAGGCCACCGGGGCTCCCATCAGCATCTCCTCTCAAGGCGCTCCACAGCGGAGCGGTTGAGACATATGTTAGTAATCACTTACGTTAGTGTCAACTAACTCTCGTGCGCTCTCTTTCCGTCCGCGGCGCGAACCGGTGCAATCCCGGGTTTGGGCCGGTTAGAACCGGCCCAAACCCGGGATTGCACCGGTTCGTGTTCGCCTGATCCTTGGTCACACGCGCTCGATGACGGTCACGTTGGCCAGTCCGCCGCCCTCGCACATGGCCTGGAGCCCCAGCCGCCCGCCGGTGTCCTCCAGGGTGTGCAGCAGCGTGACAAGCAGCCGGACGCCCGACGCGCCGGCCGGGTGACCGAGGGCGATCGCGCCGCCCCGCGGGTTCACCGCCGCCGGATCGGCGTCGAACTCATGGATCCACGACATCGTTACCGGCGCGAACGCCTCGCTCACCTCGGCCGCGTCCATGTCGGCGGCGGTCAGCCCGGTGCGGTCGAACAGCTTGCGGGTGACCGGATTCGCCGCGGTGAACGACCGGCTGGCGCTGTCCCCGCCCACCGCGAAGTGCTTGAACACCGCGCGCGGGACCAACCCGAGCCGGTGAGCCGCCCGCCGGGACGCGATGAGCACCGCGCCCGCGCCATCGGAGGCCGGCGACGAGTTCCCGGCCGTAATACCCGGCACTGCGATGGGATTATCGGGACCAGCAGGCTCGAGCGCGCCAAGCCCGTCCAGGCTCGTGTCACGGCGGATGCCCTCGTCGGCCGAGACGAACGGCCCATACGCGGCCGGAATGCCCTCCTCCTCCGCCCTCCGCTCCGGGACCGGGAGGATCTCGCGCGCGAACGCACCGGTGTCAGCAGCCTTCGCCGCGCGGCGATGACTCTCCAGCGCGAACGCATCCATGTCGGCGCGGCTGAAACCACCGGAGTCGGCGATGTGCTGTGCGCACTCGGTTGGTGTCATCAACTGGCCGTCGCACGCTTCGACGAACGCCAGGCTGTAGGGCCCGGCGCCGTCGGCCGCACTCGCGTCCACCGCAACCGCGCTCATCACCTCAACGCCACAGGCGATGACCAGGTCGTAGACACCCGCCATCACACCCTGGGCCGCGAAATGCGCGGCCTGCTGACTCGACCCGCACTGCCGGTCCACGGTCGTGGCCGCGACACCCTGCGGCAGGCCCGCGGCGACCCACGCGTTCCTTGTCACGTTGCACGCCTGCTCGCCGGTCTGGGTGACGCAGCCGCCGATGACGTCGTCAACGAGGCTGGGATCCACCCCGGCGCGGTCGAGCAGGCTGCGGAGGGTAAAGCCAAGCAGATCGGCCGGATGCCAGCCCGACAGGGCTCCGCCGCGTTTGCCTATCGGCGTGCGCACCGCCGCCACGATGACTGCTTCGCGTATCTTCAACGCCAGGCACCTCCGCATTCACCCCGATGCCTTTTGCCGAGAATGTCATAGGTTGCGCCGCGTCAGCCATAGGGCAAATTCGGCCCGCGCGCCCGGCTGAGCCGGTAGGCGGCGGCCAGGGATTCCGTGGCCGCCGACGTCAGGGGGACATGCCCGCCGAGCGCGCGCACTCCCCACGCCACCTGGGCGCAGTGCTCGACGATACCCGCCTGGTGCAGCGCCGCGGCCGGGTCGGCGGCCACCGTGACCAGCCCGTGGTTGGCCAGCAGCGCGCTGCCCACGTCACCGAGCACCGCCACCGCGCTGGTTCCGACGCCCGCGGTGCCGCTCACCGCGTAGCCGGCCACCGGCACCTGCCCGCCCACGAACAGGAGCGCTTCGTCGACGACGGGTGGCACCGGCTGGCGGGCGCAGGCGAACATCGTCGCGTACGCCGGGTGACTGTGCAGTACGGCTCCGACCTCGTCGAACGCCCGGAAACAGGCCAGGTGCAACAGTTTCTCGCTGGAGGGCGGGCGCGGCCCGCTCACCTGCTCGCCGTCCAGGGTGAGCACAGCGAGATCATCGATGGTCATCTCCTGGTACGGCAGCGATGACGGGGTCATCACGATGTGCCCGCCATCCAGGCGCGCGGAGACATTGCCGCTGGTGCCCGTGGTGAGCCCTACCTCGAGCATGCCGGTTGCGGCGGCGAGCACGGCCGCGAACGCCGCCTCGGGGGACTCGTGTGAGTCAGGCAACGAGAACCTCCCTCTGTAGTACGTTGCGTGGTATATCGTTGGACGTACTAGACGGTCCGGTGACGAACTCCATGAGAAAGGGCAGGGGACTTGGACGACGACCTTGGCCGGTGGGCCGACCCATCGTTGCTTGTGATGACAAGCCTGGCGGCCGGCCCCAAGCACGGATACGCGATCATGCAGGATGTCGCGTCGCAGGCAGGCGTCCGGCTGGGACCCGGGACGCTGTACGGCGTGATTTCCCGGCTGGAACAGCGCGGGCTCATCGAGCCGCTGGCCGCCCACGACCGCCGCCGCCCGTACCGGATTACCGCCGAAGGGTCGCGCGTGCTCGCCGCGCAACTGCACCGGATGCGCAAGGTCGCCGAGACCGGGCTCGGCAGGCTCGCGGGTGCCGCCTGGTCGGCGGCCCGGCCTGGCGCGGGGGCGCGCATCAGGCCCGCGGTCGCCCGCGCAGCCGTTTGGGAGCGGGCATGAAGAGACTGGCCAGGGCGCTGACACGTCTCTACCCGGCGAGCTGGCGGCAGCGCTACGGCGAAGAGTTCGAGGCGCTGCTCGAGCAGTGCCCGGCCAACCCGCGGATGGTAGTGAATGCCGGCGCCGGCGCCGTGGGCGCATGGCTGCGGTGGCCGGCCGCGGCGGCGGGATCATCGGCGCGGCTGCGGGGTGGGCTGACGGCGGTGCTCTGGGGCGGGCTCGTCGTGCTCGCCGCGACGTCGGGTTTCGTGAAGGCCGAGATCCCTGCGACCCATTCGTCGGTGCACGCCGTCGGGGTCGCGATGGTCGCGGTCAGCATGGTCGCGGCCGTCGTCATGGCCGCCGGGGCCGTCGTGCCCGCGGTGACGGTGACCCGGCTGGCGGTGGCGCAGCGCAGAACCGACGTGCTGCGGCTGATCGCCGCTCCCCCGGCCGCGGGGCTGGTGTTCGTCGGTTTCGTCGCCGCGATCGCCGCGGCGGCGCGGCTGGTGCACCTCACCCCGGCGCTCGCCCACACGCTGTTCTACGTGATCGCCGGCCTCTTCGTCGTCGCGGCGATCATCACCGGCCGGGCGCCGGCGCTGGCGCTGCGCCGCCTGGATCCGGGCGCACGCGTGCTCCGGGCGAGCGTGCCGTTCGGCGTGCTCACCGTGGCTGCTCTCGGCACCGTGACGGGGCTGATGGCCACGTACACGATCCTGCTGGACAGGTACGAACCCGGGCTGGCCCACAGCGCTTACGGCTGGCCGTGGCGGCACGACATGCTGCTCGGACAGTTGATCCTGACGACGGTGATGATGGCCCTCGGCACGCTGCTCGCCGTCACGGGCCTGGCCCAGGGCACCCTCCAACGCCGCGCTGCCGCGTGAGCCGTCCGCTGTCACCGGGGAGGCGCCTGCCGCCCCTGCCCTAACCGTTGTATGATCACAACTAATGACTCTTCCCCTCGCTGACCTCAATGGTGGGGAGCGCCAGCGCTCGGATCGTTACCGGTGGGTTGCCCTTTCCAACACCACGCTCGGCGTGTTGATGGCAACTCTGGACGCCTCCATCGTGATCATCTCGATGCCCGCGATCTTCCGCGGCATCCACCTCGACCCGCTCGCACCGGGGAACATCAGTTACCTGCTGTGGATGATCATGGGGTACCTCCTGGTCACGGCGGTGCTGGTGGTCACGCTCGGCCGACTGGGCGACATGTTCGGCCGGGTCCGGATCTACAACCTGGGCTTCGCCATCTTCACGCTGGCGTCCGTCGCGCTATCGCTCGACCCGTTCCGCGGCGTCCCCGGCGCGCTGTGGCTGATCATCTGGCGCATCGTCCAGGCGGTTGGCGGCTCGATGCTGATGGCCAACTCGGCCGCGATCCTCACCGACGGCTCGCGGCGTGGGACTGGCGCGCCGTGTTCTGGGTGAATGTGCCGATCGGCGTGTTCGGGACGATATGGGCCTACCGAAGCCTGCGGGAGACCAGCGCACGGCAGTACGGCCGGATCGACTGGCCGGGCAACGTCACCTTCGCCGCGGGCGCGGGGACGCTCCTTATCGCGATCACCTATGGCATTCAGCCCCACGGCGGGCGGCCGATGGGCTGGGAGAATCCGTGGGTACTCGGCGGCCTGGCGGCCGGGGTGGCACTGCTCGCCGCGTTCTGCGTGATCGAGACCAAGGTGGCCCAGCCGATGTTCCGCATGGGCCTGTTCAAGATCAGGGCCTTTGCGGCGGGCAACGCGGCGGCCCTGCTCGCCGCCATCGCGCGCGGCGGAATGCAGTTCATGCTGATCATCTGGTTGCAGGGCATCTGGCTACCGCTGCACGGCTTCAGCTACGAGGTGACCCCGCTGTGGGCGGGCATCTACCTGCTTCCGCTGACCGCGGGGTTCCTGATCGCCGGCCCGGTATCCGGTTACCTTTCCGACCGGTACGGCGCGCGCCCGTTCGCCACCGGCGGCATGCTGGTGACCGCAGCGTCGTTCGCCGGCCTGATGGTGATCCCGGTGGACTTCTCTTACTGGCTGTTTGCTTCGCTGATCTTCATGGCGGGAATCGGGCAGGGCCTGTTCACCTCGCCCAACACCTCCGCGATCATGAGCAGCGTCCCGGCCAGCCAGCGGGGGGCGGCGTCGGGTATGCGGGCGACGTTCCAGAACTCCGGCATGTCGCTGTCGATCGGCGTGTTCTTCTCGCTGATGATCGCTGGCCTCGCGGCCGCGTTGCCGACCACGCTGACCGCCGGGCTGCGCAGTCAGGGCGTCCCCGCCGGGGTCGCGGCCGGCGTCGCACACCTGCCGCCGGTCAGCACGCTGTTCGCTGCCTTCCTCGGCATCAACCCGATCGGCCACCTCCTCCAGCCCTCAGGCGTGCTGCACACGCTGCCGCCGCACAATGTGGCCACGCTGACCGGCAAGGACTTCTTCCCGCATCTGGTCTCGCAGCCGTTCCATCACGGCCTGATCATCGTGTTCACGGCCGCGACCCTCATGTCCCTCGCCGCGGCCCTGGTATCGGTGCTCCGCGGCGCCCAGTACTACGCGGCCGAGGACACCGGCCCGGTGTCGGCTACCCGGGCCGTGGCACCCGCACCGGCACCCGCGCCTGCGCCCGCCACGTCAGCGAGGTCAGCGAGCCAACGGGCGCGACTCTGATACGACCCGCCTGGCCTGAGCTGCTGCTACCTGAAGGCCGAGATCACTTTGGCCATGCGATCGAGCGGGCCCGCGTCGTCGAGGTCAGGCAGGCGCACCATCACCTCCGCAACGCCCGCCTCGGCGAGTTCACGGAAGCGGCCGACGTGGTCGGCGACCGTGCCCGCGTTGGCCGCGGCCGCGAACCACGCCGGGTCGCGCCGCCGCGGCCGCAGGCGCTCCACCAGCTCGGCCACGTGCGCGTCGCCCTCCCCGACAAGCGCGGGCGACAGATTTGTGAGCGCGACCTGCGCGGGATCGCGCCCGGCGGCCTCGCAATGCGCGCGCAGCACCGCGGCCTTGCGACGCGCCGCCGCCGCGTCGCCGAACACGTTGGCCGCGTCGGCATACCGCGCAGCGAGCCGCAGGGTGCGCCGTTCGCCACCGCCGCCGACAATGATCGGCACGTGCTCCTGCAACGGCCGCGGGTAGCAGATCGCTTCCGGCACGGTGAGGACCTGGCCGGTGAAGGAAGGGGAACCGGGGCCCCACATGAGGGGCAGCAGCCGCAGCGCGTCCTCGAGCATGGCGTAGCGCGTGGTGACCGGCGGAAACTCGAAGCCGTAAGCGGCGTGCTCCTCCCGGAACCAGGCCAGGCCGAGGCCGCACACCGCCCGGCCCTGGCTCAGCACGTCAAGGGTGGCCACGATCTTTCCGAGGTGGGCGACATTGCGGTACGTGATGCCGCTGACCAGGGTTCCGAGCCGCACCCGCTCAGTGCGCGCGGCCAGGTAGGCCAGCGTGGCATAGCTTTCCGGGAAGTCTTCCCATGGCCGGCCGAGCTGGGGGATCTGCCGGAAATGATCCATCACATAAATGGCGTCAAAGCCGGCGGCCTCGGCCGCCGCTGCGATCTCGCCGAGGCTGGCCGCGATGGCGGGCGGGCCGCCGGGAAAGGCGAACGTGCCGATATGCAGGCCGAAACGCAGGCCGGCCGGTTCGTCGCGCTGCCGCCGCGCCGCCGCGCTCGCGGCCGCGAACACGTGCGGCACGACCCGGACCGGCTGCGGCGCGAGCACGATGTCGTAGCCCTCAGCGGGCAGCGCGTCGCGTACCCGGCGGGCCCAGGTGCGCCACTGCGCCGCAAGGACATCGGCGGGGATGCGCGGCCGGCGCGCCCGGTTGCGCTCACGGCACTGCGCCAGCGGGGTGTCGAACGCTACGGCGACGCAGGCGAGGCCATGCTGCCTGGCCAGGCCGAGCCAGGCCGCGCGGCGCTCAGCGTCAAACCCGAGGGTGTCGATCACCGTGGTCAGCTTCCGGCCGATGCGGTGCCGCACGATCTCCTCGAGCAGGGCGAACGCGTCGGCGCTGGCGGAGATATCGTCCTCACCCGCGCCCACCAGAGCCCGCAGGCGGTCGCTGGAGACGATGGAATCCGCGGGGAAATGAGCTGCCGCCCATGTCGACTGGCCTGACGCGCCCGGCCCGGCCAGCACGACGACGCAGGGTGACGGCAGATTTAGCGCCTCGGCCATGTGCCCAGTGTGACGCAGCCGGCCACGGCTGCT
>WNFX01013038.1_pt1 | contig 15001 bp, 17 predicted proteins | sample 5400111 | NCBI WGS metagenome assembly WNFX01 (sample SAMN13153363, study PRJNA577476) | soil metagenome | isolation source: 40 cm soil or saprolite under grassland replicate 1 | place: USA:California | collected 2016-06-15 | reverse complement strand
GGATCGATCTGCATATCGAAGTGCCGGCGGTCGAGTACCGCGACGTGGCGAGCGAGCGGGCCGAGGAACCTTCAACCGCGATTCGCGAACGCGCCGTCCGTGCGCGTGAACGCCAGCAAGCGCGATTTGCCGGTGACGCAAAAACAAATTGCAACGCGCGAATGACGACCCGGCTGCTCAAACAACATTGCAAACTCGACCAGGATTCGCAGGACCTCATCCGCGTCGCAATGAATGAATTGAATCTGAGCGCCCGCGCCTACGATCGCATTCTAAAAGTGTCGCGCACGATTGCCGATCTCGACGACAAGATCGACATCTCACCGGAACATGTGAGCGAAGCGATTCAGTATCGCACCTTCGATCGGACGCTCTGGGTGTGATTGGCGCGGGCCAGTTCTACCTATTTAAGCTTCGAGAGATCTAGCGCGATGCGCGCGACGCTGTAGAAAAGTAGGACTGCACCCACGGGCACAAGCCATACGCCGAGCCCGGGGTCGCCGCCGTACATAACGATTCCTCCGAGAAAAAATCCGGCCGGGAGAAGAATGGCGGCCCAAATTAATGCGACCGAAATCGACGGCCGGAGATCGAAGCGGACAACGCTGCGCGCGGTCAATCCGGCCGCGATGTTGACCAGCGCGAGAAGCGTGCCGTGGGCGTGCGCGAGGGTGAACATCAATCGCCGCACCTCGTTGCCGACGTCGAGATACCAGCCAATTTTAAAGCCGTGCATTGTCTCAAGCGCACCGCCGAATAAGAGGAAAATAAGAAGCGACCACCAGCCGAACCGCAAATTCCGGTCGGCCCGCTTTGGGCTGGTTTGTCCGCGGTCAGAAGCTGGCATTACTCAGACAGGATGATGCGTTTGTCGTCGCGCTCGGTTTGAAGCCGTTGGAAAATATCTTTTTGTAAACGTCCATCCGAATTCAGTAGCGTCTCCCGCCGGTAAGTTGCGCCGGGAGAGCGCACTTCGCGCAACCATTTTTCGTAAGCGCGCTCGGCTGTTTGGTTGAGAACGCTATCGGCGGCGGTGTAATCGAAAGAAAAATTCGCGAAACCAGGCAGCGTTTGCAGCGATTTCCACGCGTCGAAGCGAATGGCGGCATAAGGATCACTCATGCTGTAAATGAGATAAGGATAAAGCCAGTCGCGGCCCGCGATTTTTTGGGCCGGTTCCCAGCCGAGGCCCCAGGCAATGAGTGCGCGCTGGCCGGCGTCGCCTTTCACCAGCCACTGCACAGCCGCGGCGATGGTTTGGTCGTCTTGAGACAAATTCGGCACGGGCTGGTTATACCATTGGTGAAGCTTTTCCGCAGTCCACGATAACGTCTGGTCGAGATGGCAAAGATTGCAGGCATTCGGCCGTCCGTAATCGATGCTTTCGCGCACGGTGGGCGAGGAGACTTGATGACTGCGCATGGCGTGGAGCAGGCCAAACGTCGTGTTTGGCATGTGACAGTTGTAACAGCGGCTGCCGGAGGATTCGGCGGCGTGATGGGTATGGGCGACGAGTCTTGCCGTCATATCGGTGTGACATTGCAGACACGCCTGATCGGATTCCATCCGCGGCTTTAATTGCCCGTTCCGCGCCCAGGTTTTTACAGCCGCCGGTTCGTTCGGATAGGGATGCATTTGATGGCAGCTAATGCAGGAAAACTGGCCTCCGCGAAAACAAGGCGAAGCTTGCACGCCATTCAATTCGCGGCCCGTGACCCGGACCATGCCGTCACCCCAAAACCGATTGCTGAAAAAGTCGGGCTCGGTCCGACGAATGAAATCCTTTTGCTCGCCGTGATCCTGCCCATTCGGTTGGACGACGAAACGCTGGGCCAGGTCATGTTGCCCGGGACGGAAGCCGGAACCCTGGCGATTGAAATCGATTTTGTCCGTCATGTTGTTGAAAGCCCAAACGCTGTGGCAATTTCCGCAATCGAGCGCTGAGTCCGGCGCTTTCAGGCGCGCGGGATTTGTGATGCTCGGGTCCGATCTGTTCGTGAGGTGGATCTTGAAACGCCGGACCGGATTGCGATTGAGCGCGATGTGCTCGGCTCCTTCGCTGTGGCACGCTTCGCACGCAATCCCGAACTCCGCCACCCGCGAGTCCCACCGGTTGCCTTCAACAAAACGCGACTGTCCTTGCGTCACGTGGCAGTCCATGCAGGCGCCGTTCCATGCCCCGATTGAATAATATTCTTTCAGGTCCGGCGGCATCAGGAATGTCTGACTGACCGGCGCCCACATTTTTTCGGTGACGATGTAGGCGAAGGGAAATTGCTCGAGGGTGCGGCCCTGGCCGGTCTCGAGCCAGGGGATTTGCAGAGTGTGCGAGCCGGTCACGAGCACGATCTGTTGCCCACCGCCGTAGCTGGCGCCTGCCCGTCGTTTGCGGACAAAAAACGCGTCGCCGCGGCGCTCGACTTTGTATTCGGTCCCACTAAATGCGACCTGGAGCCCGTCCATGTCTTGCGGCAAACTGGCGGAGGTCGCGACCTGGGTCATTGTGCGATGATAGGACGCATGCCAGGTCTCGTAATTTCCGGAATGACACGAGCGGCACGCGTTCGAGCTGACGTAGCCAGGGACCTGCGATTTGATCGGGCGATTCTGCGGCGGCTGCGCTTCGCTTGGAAAATTATGGAGCGAAATCAGAACCAGAACGCTCGCGCCTGCGATCGCCGCGATAGCGAACAGCCAATCCCACCAGGATCGAGACAGTCTTGGCACAATTCAGCCGATTAAACTCGACCGATAGTAAAAAGCCGGCGGCGCAGAGGCAAACCGTATTCGTGGCACCTGATTTTGGAAACCTGACCGACTGCGACCATGCTTTTCTTCGCGGCCAGATAATTGACAGCTTCGGAGAAAACAACTTGAATCCAACGGCGATGCTGAACGCATCTCAACCAGAGATATGAAACCGACTGCTGCCGCCGATGGACTACGCCAGCGCGGCAAGCGCCTATTTCCGGAACGAGGCGCGATACAATCTGGCAACTGAAGCCGTGCTTTTTGTTTTTATCATGGCGACAGCGGCGCTGGCGATTGCGATTAGCGCGGTTGCGGCAATCCATTTGCTTCGCGCGCTCGGCTATTTTTGAGCGCAGCCTGGCGCGATAGTCGAGATGAACATGGGCCGCTCTCTGCGATTTGTCCCATTCTTGTGCGCGCTTTTCTCCGGTTGCGGGGAATCGATTGAGCAGCCACTCGAGCAAACAATTGAAAAAATCTATGCGGTCGATCCAGCTGTAACCTTCAGCGTTCGCAATCGCGACGGCTCCATTCGGATTTACGGCTGGGGTGAGCCCGAGATGAAAGTGCAGGCGATCAAAAAGGCATATTCCGCGGACCGGTTGAACAAAATTGGAGTCGATATTTCGGCGCAACCTCAGTCTGTTTCGATCAAAACCAATTTTCCGCCGATGCCGCGCTGGGGCCTTTTCGATCGCTCGGGCACGGTCGATTACACCATCATCGTTCCGGAAACGTCGAAGATAACACGGGTCGAGTTGATCAATGGCGAGGTGTCGATCGACGGCATCCGGGGCGGAACCGTGAACGCCAGCCTTGGCAATGGGCGGCTCTCCGCGCACAACTGCTTTGGCAATCTGCGCCTCGCGTTGCAGAGTGGAGGGCTTGACCTCGGTTACGATTGGTGGGAACAGCGCTCATTCTCGGTGGACGCGAACATCGCGCGGGGAAACGTCCGCGCCTTCATTCCGGGCGATGCTTCATTTCGTTTGCTCGCGGAATCTCGAACCGGCAGAGTTGCCAGCGATTTTACCGATCAGAAGCAGCGAAATGGTCAGCTCCGCAAGATCGACACGATCGTCGGCGCGAATCCCGGCCCCGATTTCAAAATTTACGCCACCGAGGGGAACATTAAAATCGTCGAGATAAATCCTTAAGCAGAAATCCGATATCGCCAATGCCTTCCTTCGACATCGTTTCCGAAATCGACAAACAGGAAATTGATAACGCGCTCAACCAGGCGCGCAAAGAACTCGCGGCCCGTTTCGATTTCAAAGGCAGCGCGGCGGAGATTCTTTATGAGGCCGACAAGATCACACTGACGGCGGAAGATGGGGCGCGGTTGCGCGGCCTGCGCGAAATTGTCATCGGCAAGCTTTCCAAACGCGGGGTCGACCTTCGCAATATCGAGCAGGTCGAGCCGGCCATTTCACCGCTTGGCCACGCGCGACAGGAATTGAAAATTCAGCAGGGACTCGAAGGCAACAAAGCGAAAGAGATTATTCAGGCCATCAAGTCGCAAGGTTTCAAGGTCCAAAGCCAGTTGCAAGATCAACAAATTCGCGTCACCGGAAAAAAGAAGGATGAACTCCAGACTGTCATTCAATTTGTCCGCAGCCGCGATTTTGGTGTCGCGACAAATTTCAAAAACTTCCGGGACTAACTTCTGACGTCTGACCTCTGGCCTCACCCGCCCTGCACCGGCGGCATAATCGAAATCTCGTCGTCCGGTTGAAGTTTGTAATTGCGATCGACAAATTCGACGCCCACACCGACCAGAATGCTTTGGTCGCGCGCGCGCAACGCCGGCACTTTCTCATAAAGCTTTCCCAGCAACTCTGTGACCGTCGCTCCCTCGGCAAGATCGACAATCAGCTTCGGCGTGCCGGCCAGGTCGCGCAGTTCGGAGTAAAATTGCACGCGCACTTTCATCGCGGATCAACTTGAGTGCGCGATCAGTTCCTTTCGGAGGACGCCGATGCACGGCAAATTGCGATAGCGCTCCATGAAATCGAGGCCGTAGCCGACCACAAATTCGTCCTCGATCTCAAAGCCGACGTAATCGGCATCAACCTGGCGCGCGCGACGTTTCTTTTTGCGTAGTAAAACGCATACCCGAATGCTGCGCGGTTTTGCTGTTTGAAGTTTTTCGCGAATGGCGGCGAGGGTGTGACCGCTGTCCAGAATGTCGTCGAGAAGGAGAACATGTCGATCTTGCACGTCGGGTGGAGCGATCTGTTTGAAAATGACTTCGCCGCTCGGCTCGGTTTTTCCGTGATAACTCGCCACGCTTAAACAGTCCAATTTTAGCGGCAGCGGAATTCGTCGCATTAAATCCGCCATGAAGACCAGACTCCCGTTCAAGACCGCGATCACGGTCAGGTCGCGATCCCGGTAGTCGTTTGAAATTTGCGCGGCAATTTCGTCCAACCGTCGGAGAATGACCGGCTCGTCAAACAAAACGCGCTCAAGATCGCCCTGCATCGAAACTTATTAGGGCACTGGCCGGGCAAAAGATCAACGCGCGACTAGTTCGATGGCAGATGTTATTTTTGCGCCATAAATCATGCGCGTGCATCAAGATCAATTCAACGTTCGGACCGACGGCAAAGGCACTTACGAGATCACCGCCGAGGTGCAGGCAAGGATCGACAAGTGCGGCCTGCGCAACGGGACCGCCACAATTTTCGTTCAGCACACCAGTTGCAGTCTCATTGTGATGGAAAACGCCGATCCAACGGCGCGAAAAGATCTCGAGGAATTTTTCGAGCGGCTGGTGCCGGAAAACTCCGATTACTTCGTGCATACGGCCGAGGGAACCGATGACAGCACCTCGCACATTCGCATGGTGCTGACGCGGACGAGTGAGACCGTGCCGATTGTCGACGGAAAAATGCAGATTGGCACCTGGCAGGGAATTTTTCTCTTCGAACATCGCCGCGCGACGCATCGACGGAAGGTTTCCGTGACGATTATCGGTGAATGATTGCTCATCCCGGACGTGCAGAAGCACGTCCCTCCGCGCTTAAGATAATGCGACGATCGCAGATCGCCGCTACAAAAGATCATAAATCGCGTCCACCAGCCGCAACGATTTCTCGTTCGGCAAAACTGATTGCTCCATTTGGTTCATGACGTAGGCGAAACCGATTTTGTTTTCCGGATCGGCGAAAGCGTGGCCGCCACCCGCGCCGGGTTGTCCAAATGCAGATGTCGATCGTCCGAAGATGCGCCGCTTCGAGCTGGTTGCATCCTTCATGAAACCGGCGGAAAACGCGGTCGGTATTTGAAAGACACGGTCGATCCCATCGGTCAGCGTCGTCGTCATCCAGCGCATTGTCTTCGCGGAGAAAAATTTCCGGCCGTCGAGTTCGCCGCTGTTTGCCAGCATTGCATAAAATTTTGCCAGGGAATTAGCGCTGCCAATTCCGCCGAAAGAAACAAACGGCTGGGCGCGGATGGCCGGATCGTTCATCGCGCTGACGGCCTGCAATCCATGGGGCGAGGTAAAAGTCTTGCGCGCAAGGGTTCCAGGCGAAACGAGATCGACATAAAATTGCTTCGGTTTGGGCGGCTTGCCGGCTTTGGCCGCGTAAATCGCAGCGACACGCGGATTTTCCTTTTTCGGCAGGCCGATCCAAAGATCGAGCTCAAGCGGCCCGGCAAATATTTTTTGCCAATATTCGCTTAACGATTGGCCGGCAATACGCCGAACGAGCTCGTCGAGAAGATAACCGAAAGTGCGCGCGTGATAACCATGCGCAGTTCCCGGCGGCCAGAGCGGACTTTGTTGTTCGAGCGCGGTGATCACGGCCGGATAATCGAGCACGTCAACTTGTCGATCCAACGCGGCCAGGCCGGCCTGGTGCGAAAGCAATTGCGCCAGCGTGATATTTCCCTTCCCGCCTTGAGCGAACTCCGGCCAAAATTCCGCGACCCGACGTTCAATATCGATTTTGTGTTCCTGCAATACATGGAGCAGGCAAGGGCTGCCGAGTCCTTTCGTGGCCGACCAAATCAGGACAAGCGTATCGCTCGTCCATGGATGTTCGCGGCCCGAATCTTTAAATCCGCCGTCAAGATCGACAATCGCTTTTCCGTTTTGCCAGATCGAGACCGCCGCGCCGAGCTCGCCGAGCTTTTGAAAATTCTCTTCAAACAGCGGCGTGATGCACTCGCGAAGTTTGCTCGCATCCAGTTGCATTCAGCAAATTAAACAAGGAGGGGCGCTTTCCAAAGCGCCCTCTTCTTTTTACAATCTCGGCGGTTTGGAAACCGCCGCTCCTTGGTGTTACAACAGCGCCCGGACTGCTTTTAGGTCGGGGTCTTTTTTCGCGAGCTCGCGGAAGGACCTGTCCATTCTGAAGCTTGTCTGCAAATGCATTTGCGCGGCGTACATATTGCCGAGAAGCGCGTCGTAACATCCCATGTTGTAGTGATAAATCGGCTCTTTCAGGAGCGCGACCGGGCCCTTGAGGAGAAGCCGTTTGGCCTCGGCCGTCTTTCCCAGTTCGTGGAGACAAAAGCCGGCGTGCAAGAATCCTGCACCGCATTCCGGCGCGACACGGCAAAGCTGGCGACTTACGATCAGGGCGCGCCTCCATTTTTTCTGGTGCATCAAATGGTGGAGACGAAGCTGAAGCACTTCCGGCCGCTCCTGGTAATCGGCTTCGATGCTATTCAATTCCGCCACCGATTGCCGGGTCATCCCAAGCTCGGCGTAACCGCAGGCGGCCCGCAATCGCCATTCAAAGTTCACGGTTCCTCTGCTTAAGCACAACGCTTGCCAAACACCCGAATGGTAGGGACGCACCTCCGGGGCGTCCGTCGACAGAAAGGAAAAAGTCGGACGGCCCGGAGATCCGTCCCGACCTCAGAGAAGTTGTTCCAATTGATCCAGGCGGCGCTCGAACAACCGGAGCGTGCTCTCAATCGGCGCGGGCGTGGTCATATCCACCCCGGCCGCTTTCAATGTCTCGAGCGGAAACCTTGAGCCGCCCGAACGGAGAAAGTTCAAGTAAGCTTCGACACTGCCCGATTCGCCGGCCAGGACGCGCTCGGACAACGCGACCGCCGCGGAAATTCCAGTGGCGTATTTATAAACGTAAAACCCGCTGTAAAAATGCGGGATGCGCAGGCATTCGAGATCGAGCTGCGGATCCAGAACGAAATTTTGCGCAAAGTAGGCTGCGAGAAGCTTGTGATATTCCGACTTGAAAACATCGAGGGTAAGGGCGTCGCCGTTTTCCTCGATTGCGTGAATGATTTTTTCGAACTCGGCGAACATCGTCTGCCGGAAAAGCGTCCCGCGGATGTCGTCGATTTGCCGGTTGATGATGTAAGCGCGCATTTTCGGATCGGTCGTTTGTTTGAGGAGATGGTGGGTGAGCAGTTCCTCGTTGAAAATCGATGCCACCTCGGCCAGAAAGATCGGATAGCCGTAGTCCTGAAACTTTTGCGATTTTTGCGAGAGCCAGGTGTGCATCGAGTGTCCGGCCTCGTGCGCGAGGGTGTAAACATCGGCAAAGACGTCTTCCTTGTAGTTCATCAGGATGTAAGGCGGCGCGCCATAGCTGCCCGATGAGAATGCCCCGCTGCGCTTGGACTTCGTTTCATAACGATCGCACCAGCGGCCGCGCAAACCTTTGGCCAGAAGATCGACATATTCCTTGCCCAGCGGCACCAGCGCGGCCAGCACAGTCTCGACCGCTTCGTCGAAACTGATGTGGGTTTCGATCTCCGGAACCAGCGGCACGTAGGTATCGTAATGATGCAGCTCACCTAGTCCCAGCGCGCGCCGGCGTAGCTCGAAGTAGCGGAAGAGTGGCTCGAGATACGAACGGACAGATTTAATAAGATTGTCGTAAACGGCCGCTGGAACATCGTCTGGAAAAAGCGCGGCTTCGAGCGCGGACGAATAATTGCGAGCGCGCCCCCGAAAAACATCCGCTTTCACCGAATAGGCAAGCGAAGTGGCGAGCGTGTACTGATGATCGTGAAACTCGGCGTAGAATTGATGGAAAGCGCGTTTGCGCAGCTCGTGGTCGCGTTTAACCAGAAACGAACTGAACGAACTTTGGGTGAGCGGTTTTTCGCGGCCGCTCGCGTCGGTCAATATGCCGAACTTCATGTCCACGTCGGTCAATTGCGAAAAAGTATCGTCGTAGCCGTCGAGTGCGGCGCTGCCGAGGGCGAGCAATCGTTCCTCGGGCTCGGAGAGCACGTGCGGTTTCATCCGCCGGACCTTATGCAGATTGATTCGCCATTGCTCGAGCGCAGCGTCGGCCATGAATCCGGCGAACTTTTCATCCCCAATCGCTTGTATTTCGGGAACGACGAACGCGGCCGTCTCGCCGATTCTGGTCAGTAAATTCTGCACCCGCCCGACGCGGGCCAGATAATCGGGATTCGCGCTGTCCTCGGCCAGTTGGAGCGAAGCAAAGTGATAAAGACGCTCGATTTTCATCTCGAGCGTTTTCTCGAATTCAAGGCAGGCGGTCAGGCTTTTCGCCGATTCGCCGACCTTACCTTTCCACTGCTGGAGCCCCGGATAGGTCTGCTGCACCCACGCAAAATCTTCCTGCCACTTGCTAACATCGGCAAAGAGATGTCGCAGGTCCCACTTGTCTTTTTCAGGGATTTCGGCGCGCGTTGGGGTTTGTTCAGGGCTCATTTTCATCAAAGATAAAATCGCTCGTAGGCACGAGCTCGTGGAAACAAAGAATGAATCAGGAAAACAGGAAAGCAGGAAATGTTAATGGCTACTGAAGATCGACAATTGCGGGATGACACGCGATGAGCTTGAGCGCACGCGCGAGTAGTTTTTTTCCGGGTGGAATTTTGTGCCAGGGCGACGCGCCGGAGGGATGGGGCAGCGGAATAAGATCGAAACGGTGTTGGGCACGTTGTCCCCGAAATTTGCGGCCGATGGCTTCTTCCAATTTTGTGCAACTGATGAACTGGGCGATGGCCAGTCTCCCAACCGGAATGACGAGTCGAGGCCGCAAGATTTTGATTTCGTCATCCATCCATGATGAGCAATTGAGGATTTCATCCAGCGCGGGAACGCGATCGCCGCCGCCGGAAGTTTTGCCCGGGAAACATCGGCAGACGGCCGCAAAATAGATTGTCGATCTGACAATTGATTCGCTCAGGCCGCAGAATTCTTCAAACCATCGGAAGAGTGTTTTGCCGGCGGTGTGGGCAAATGGCCTTTGTAAGACCGGTTCGCGCGGCCCCGGAGCCTGGCCGATCAACATTACGTCGCTCATGATCGCGCCACCCGAGACCGGCGTCGATTGCATCCGCGGGCATCGCCGGCATTGCACGAGTTGGGTGACATGATCGTCGAGGCGAACCTGAATGCGCGAGCGGGCGACCATTTCGCAAAAATGATCAGCGCCGGAAGATCGACAGTAACAAGCTCAGCAGAATGCTGAGAACAATGCAGGTGACAATGGGAAAATAGAAAGCGGAATTGCCGCGCTCGATCCGAATGTCGCCGGGCAAACGACAACTGAGTGCAGCGCAAGAGAGTTGCGTTGCTCAAGTCATGCGGGAAATTCGGAGCCATGGCGGTGCAGTTCAGGGATTACTACGAAACGCTCGGCGTATCGAAAACAGCGACTGATGATGAGATCCGGAGCGCATTTCGCAAACTGGCGCGCAAACATCATCCCGATGTGGCGAAGGACAAAAAGACCGCCGAAGAAAAGTTCAAACAGATCAACGAGGCGTATGAAGTTTTGAGCGATCCGGAAAAGCGAAAGAAATACGATCAGCTGGGGGCCGATTGGAACCAGCCGGGAGGATTTCAGCCGCCGCCGCAATGGGGAGGGCAGCAACCAGGCGGCGGATTTTATAAATGGGGTGGCGATGACGGAGTTCAATTTGAATTTGGCGGAACCGGGTTCAGCGATTTTTTCGAGACGTTTTTCGGCGGAGGCCGCGGCCGATCGGCTTTTGGAGGATTCGGAGGCCGTCAGGCAACGGTGGAACGCGGGAGCGACGTCGAAGCAGACATCATGGTCACACTCGAGGAAGCATTGCATGGTTCGACCAGAACTGTTTCACTGCGCCGCACCGGTTCCAACAAGGTCGAAAATTATCAGGTGAAAATCCCGCGCGGCGTTCACGAGGGCCAGCGCATACGTCTGGCGGGACAAGGAGAAGCGGGAGCGCGCGGAGGAAAAAGTGGAGATCTGTTTTTGCGCGTTCGGCTGGCGCGGCATCCCGATTTTTCGGTGGAAGGAAACGATTTGATCCACGAAGCGAAGATTGCGCCGTGGCAGGCGGTGCTCGGGACGGAATTGAAGGCGCCGACCCTTGAGGGAAACGTACGCCTGAAGATTCCGTCCGGCACTCAAAGTGGTCAGCGTTTTCGGTTGCGAGAACGAGGTTTGCCCGGGATTTCGGGCAAGCGGGGCGACCTTTACGTCGTCGTCCAGGTCAGTGTCCCAAAAAAATTAACCGAGCGTGAGCGCGAGATCTGGAGCCAACTTGCGAAATTGCACGGCGGCTAACCCGAAAGTGTCGCGACCCTTGCCAGGATCGACATCTTCTCCTCGACAATTGTCGCGCGCGTGAGCTAACAAGTTCGAACGATGAAAATTTCACTCGGCACGGACCACGCCGGTTTTCGCTACAAAGAGAAGGTGAAAGAACTGCTTGGTTCGCTTGGACACGAAGTAAAAGATTTCGGAACTTTCAATGAGGAACCAGTGGATTATCCGCTTTTTATTCGGCCGGCGGCGGAAGCGGTCGCGGGCGGAGAATGCGAACGCGGCATCGTCTTCGGCGGCTCAGGCAATGGTGAAGCGATGGCGGCAAACAAAGTGCACGGCGTGCGCTGCGCGCTTTGCTGGAATGAAGAAACCGCGCGGCTTTCGCGCCAGCATAACGACGCCAATGTGCTTTCGATTGGGCAACGCATGATTGCGGAAGAACTCGCGCTCAAAATCGTGCGAGTGTGGCTGGACACACCTTTCGAAGGCGGGCGACACGCCCAACGGGTCGCACAATTGAACGCAATGTGACTCGTTAGGCCAGTCGATCCGCGCAGACGGCAATCAGAAAAACCGCGCTGACAAACGCGTTGCTCTGAAAAAAAGCGCGATTGACCCCGGCGACATCGAGATGACGGGCGCTTCGGTGTTCGTAAACGAGCGCCATGGCCACGAGCGGCATTGCTCCGTAATAGATCGGGCCGAGTCCGGCGTCAAATCCGAACGCGATCAGCGCGACGAGAACGACAGCGTGCAACCACTGGGCGAGACGCAGGGCCCGCACCATTCCGAGTTTGACAACCAGCGAACGAATTCCTTCGCGCCGATCAAAATCGTAATCTTGGGTCGCGTAAATCAAATCGAAGCCGGCGACCCAGCAAATAACTCCGGCGCCAAGAATAAGCGGGGCAAGATCGACATGTCCGGTTTGCGCGATCCACGCGCCGACGGGCGAAAGGGCGAGGGCGAGGCCGAGAAAAAAATGAGTCGCGGCGGTAAAGCGTTTGGTGAGCGAGTAGAAAAATACGACCGCAAGCGCGAGCGGCGACAATAAAAATGTCAGCCGATTGATGGCCGCAGCCGCGGCCACAAAACCAGCAGAGCAAAGGACGAGCAAGAGTGAAACGGCCGCCTTTGGAACCAGCAAGTGGCGCGAAGCGGTGCGAGGATTGCGTTGATCGAGCGACCAATCGACCAGCCGGTTGAAAAGCATGGCGGCGGTGCGCGCGCAGACCATGCAGATGAGGACGAACATGAATATTCGCGGCGATAATTTTCCGTTAGCCGCGACTACGAGCGCGCCGAGCGCGAAAGGCAGCGCAAAAATCGTATGTGAAAATCGAATCAGCCGGAGAAAACGGGACAGCGAATTGGCCGAAGCCGTCCCCGTTTCGACTTGTCGATCTCCTGAACTCATGCGGCGGTTCAAAGATCGACCTCCAGCAGTTGTTGCAAGCGTGCCCCAGCGCCGGCGAGTATCGGCGTGCCGTGCGCGAAAAACATTCGTTCCGTCTGGTAGGTCAAAAGTTTTCGCACCGAGCGGCGCATCGTCTTTTCATTCATGCAATATTTGCGGGGAAGAAAAGTGAAACCGTACGGCTCGAAGTTGATCAGCGCGTCTCCGGTAATCAGCGTACCGCCATTTGCCGGTTGATAAAGCGCGATCTCACCGGCGACCGCGCCCTCGATGGCAATCACTTCCAGTTCCCCGTTTACTTTCGTACCGCTTTCGATCTCCACGAATCGCGATGGTTTTTTGTCCGGAAAGCTGGCGCGCAGGGCAAAGATCGACGCCGAGAACTGGTCGGCATAGGAGATTGCGGCGCGGTGATGATTCGCATTTGTAACGACAACACCGGCGACTGGACCGCGCTGAGAGAGGAGATGAAGCTGAGAGTCGTGCAGCGGAATTGGATCGACCAGGACAATTCCGGCGGGCGTGGCGAGGGCGGTTGAAAAGAGATCGGCCTTAACTGCCGGATCATAGTTTTGCCAGAAAAAGAGAGTGGGGCCGATCTGAACGAACTCGCAGGCAATTGCCATGGCGAGAGAACTTTCGCGGGTGCGAAGTTGAAAAACAAGAAGGCGAGGCGGGGAGCGCTGGCATTGTAGCTGCTATATCAGCAATAATCACTAGAACATGATCACCTTCTCCTATCAGGCTCGTGATGCGACCGGCCGAATTGTCTCCGGCATTCAGGACGCACTCAACGAAGATAATGCCGTAACAAGTTTGATGAGCCGTGGGCTCATGGTCCTTTCGCTTCAACGAAAAGCTACTTCCGCCCGTTCGCGCAAACGGGCATGGTCGGTGAGGGAAACCGACCTGGTTCTGTGCACACGCCAACTGGCGACAATGATTGAGGCTGGAATTACACTTGTCCAAGCCTTGACCGCCCTTTACGAACAGGCCGATCCAAAACGACAGCGCAATTTGCGCTACGTCATCAGCGATGTCACGACGCGCGTGCAAGGCGGCGAAACGTTCCATGAATCCATCGCCAAACATCCGCGCGTCTTCAATCGACTCTTTGTGAGCATGGTCAAAGCCGGTGAAACGGGCGGTCTGCTCGCTGAAATTCTCGATCGGCTTGCTGGATTTCTGGAAGCAAGCGCGCGCCTGCGGAAAAAAGTGAAATCGGCGATGACTTATCCGGTCATTGTGCTCTGCATCGCCTTCTGCATCACGACCTTTTTGCTTGTTCGCGTGGTCCCGATCTTCGGCGAGATTTTCAAGGATTTCGGCGCGAAACTGCCTGCTCCGACGCAGTTTCTCATCGATCTGAGCGATTTCATTCGCGGAGAATGGTACTTTCTGCTCCTCGGTATCGGCGGCGCTATTTTCGGCACACGCGCATTCTTGCGTTCCAAACGCGGCAAGCAGTGGAGCGACCGGTGGAAACTGAAACTTCCAATCGTCGGCCCTCTTGCGCACAAGATTGCCATGTCGAGATTTGCGCGCACTTTCGCGCAGCTCATCCGCAGTGGCGTGCCGATTCTCGAGGTGCTCGATATCGTGGGCGGCACGGCGGGCAATTATGTCATTGAGAAAAGCATCAAATCGGTAAGCGAGGATGTGGAAAAGGGCGACAATCTTTCGGTCGCGCTTTCGAAGAAACCGATTTTTCCTCCGATGTTGCTGCGCATGGTGGCCGCCGGCGAAGCAACCGGCAAGATCGACACCATGCTCGAGAAAATGGCCGATTTTTGGGACGAAGAGATCGAAGCCATGATCGACGCGCTGACTTCCTTAATCGAGCCCATGCTCATCGTCTTTCTCGGCCTTGTCGTGGGCGGAATTGTCATCTCGATGTTCCTGCCGATTTTCAAACTCAACGAAGTCATTTCACAGAGCAAACAGAGCTAGGGAGAAGCTGCTCGTAGACAGGAAGGGGTGGGTCGCAAGATCCGCCCCTTTTCTGTTTCGGAAGATCGACAATCGAGTCAGCGGCGCGCTTGAACTGGTTGGGGAACAGATTTGAACCGACGGATTCTCCATTCGGAACGGCGTGTCACGCCATGATCGATTCGCTGAAAAGAAAATGCCCGGATCGAATTGTCGATCCGGGCACTTCAAATTTTTACCCCGCCGGTGCCGTTTAGGCGAATGGCCCGTTCCCTTTCGGTAAAGGGCGGATGACCGTCGCCGCAGCGTCTGACTTCCAATTAAGGCGTGTCATTTTCTCCGTGCGACCGAGCCTCCTTGCTTGATCAACTATCGGTTCGGGCATCACACCTGTAATCTC
>WNFX01003797.1_pt1 | contig 15006 bp, 7 predicted proteins | sample 5400111 | NCBI WGS metagenome assembly WNFX01 (sample SAMN13153363, study PRJNA577476) | soil metagenome | isolation source: 40 cm soil or saprolite under grassland replicate 1 | place: USA:California | collected 2016-06-15 | reverse complement strand
TGGCGCTCGTACCGGAGACCGTCGCCCGCACCGTCGTGCCCTCGTAGACCCGGTAACCGGTCACCGTACCGCTGGATGCGCCCCAGCTCAGCGAGATCGAGCTGGACGTCGTACCGGTCACCGTCGGAGTGCCCGGCGTGCCGGGCACGAGACTGCCACCGGGGCCGTCGAGGCTGACGTCGTCGGCGTAGTACGTGCCCTGGGCGTACCAGCCGTGCAGGTAGATCTCCACGCTCGTCTGCGCCGACCCGGTGGTGAACGACGTCGTCAGCTGGGTGTAGGTGGCGGCGGACGGGGTCCAGATCGAGGCTCCGCCGGTGACGCCGAGAAAGACGTAGTTGCCGCGGACCCAGGCCGACAGTGTGTACGCGGTGTTGGCTTGTACCGAGACAGTCTGGGTGCACTGGGCGTTGTCGGAGTCGTTGGCGGCGCCCGCTAACGCGTACGTGCCACTGTGCACGGGGCTGCTGACCACGGAGCCGAGACCGCCGGTGCAGGACCAGCCCGACAGGCTGCCGGTCTCGAACCCCGGGTTGGTGACCAGGTTCGCGGCGTAGGCGGTACCTGTGATGGCGAGCCCCGCGCCGGTCGTGAGGAGTGCCGCGGCGACAAGGACGAGCAGGCGGTTTCTGATGCGCATGTTGGCCTTCCAGGGGTGTGGAATGGCATCGACGCCGGGAACGTCCGCGCCGATGCACCGGTGGTGTGACCGAGGGCCGTTTGTGAGCGCAGGGACAGGGGAGGCTGTCGGCAATGCTTAGGAAGCTTTCCTAATTAATTAGTGAACAAGCTTAATGCCGTCGCCGAAGTCCGTCAATGGGACCGTGAGTTGGTAGGTCCCCAATGGACCAGCGGGTCAATGAAGGTCGGGTGGGAGAACCCTTTCCGAAGGACGTTCTTTTCATCGGACATCGGTTAAGCATTAAATTTAGATCTAATGTCTCTTTTACGGAATGGTGAGCAGCCCGTCGCGGTTTCGGGACGATGATCGCCGGACGGAATGCTGTCCCGGGCAACAAATGGCCTGGCCAGCGCACATGCTACAGATTCGGGGTTCGCGAAGAGATCTTGCGTTACCGAAACGTAATCTATTGGGTACCTTGACAGTTACGTTCGTCGAGATGACCCTCTCTCTGCAAGAGCGCTCCCTACAAAGACGGAAGTCGATGCGAGGCGTCGGGTTTCCGGATTTCCTCGTGGGCCGACACGGTGCCGTCGTACCGCTGGCTTCGCCGCGCGTCCACGCCCACACCCCATCAGGGAGATCTCATGCAAGCCCTTCCCCGTCCCACGGCCCGCCGCGGCAGACCTGCGTACGTGCTCGCACTGATCGCCGCAGCGGTGGTGCTCCTGGCCGGCGCCATCGTGACCATCGTGACCATCCCGGCCGGCGCGGCCACCACCCTGCTGTCCCAGGACCGGCCGGCTACCGCCTCGTCGACCGAATCCGGCGCGTTCCCGGCCTCGGCCGCGGTGGACGGCAACACCGATACCCGCTGGTCGAGCCAGTTCTCCGATCCACAGTGGATCCAGGTCGATCTGGGCGCGACCGCGACCGTCAGCCAGGTCGTCCTCAACTGGGAGGCCGCCTACGCCACCGCGTTCCAGATTCAGGTGTCCAATGACGCGTCGACGTGGACGAGCATTTACTCGACCACATCCGGCACCGGTGGCACGCAGACCCTCACCATCTCCGGCAGCGGCCGCTACGTGCGCATATACGGCACGTCGCGCGCGACCCCGTACGGGTACTCGCTGTGGGAGTTCCAGGTGTACGGGGAGCTCGGTACGGGTGGCTGTGGTTCGACCAACGCCGCCTTGAACCACCCGGCCACCGCCTCGTCCGTGGAGGGAGCGGGCACACCGGCGTCGGCAGCGGTGGACGGCAACACCGGTACCCGCTGGTCCAGCCAGTTCTCCGATCCACAGTGGATCCGGGTCGACCTGGGCAGCACCCAGCAGATCTGCCAACTGGTACTCACCTGGGAAGCCGCCTACGCCACCGCGTACCAGATCCAGGTCTCCCCCGACGCGGCCACCTGGACGAGCATCTACTCCACCCAGACGGGCAGGGGCGGCAGCGAGACGCTGAACGTTTCCGGCACCGGCCGGTACCTGCGCCTGTACGGCACCGCCCGGGCCACCGGCTACGGCTATTCACTATGGGAACTCGTGGTACACACCGCCGGCGGCGCCACGCCCAGCCCGACCCCGACTGGCCCACCGCTGCCCGGCGGCGGCTCCCTGGGCCCCAACGTGATCGTCTTCGACCCGTCGATGTCCAGCAGCGCCATCCAGGGCCAACTCGACAGCGTGTTCAGCCAGCAGGAGAGCAACCAGTTCGGTACGCAGCGGTACGCGCTGTTGTTCAAGCCCGGCACCTACAGCGGGATCAACGCACAGATCGGCTTCTACACGTCCATTGCCGGCCTCGGCCAGAACCCGGACGACGTCCGGATCAACGGCGACGTGACGGTCGACGCGGGCTGGTTCAACGGCAACGCCACCCAGAACTTCTGGCGTTCCGCCGAGAACATGTCCATCTACCCGTCCGCCGGATTCACCCGGTGGGCGGTCGCCCAGGCCGCCCCGTTCCGCCGGATGGACATCCACGGCGATCTGAACCTGGCTCCCAGCGGGTACGGCTGGGCCAGCGGCGGCTACATCGCCGACAGCCGGGTCAGCGGTACCGTCGCCCCCTACTCGCAGCAGCAGTGGCTCACCCGGGACAGCCAGATCGGCGGCTGGCTCAACGGGGTCTGGAACATGACCTTCTCCGGTGTCCTCGGCGCACCCCCGCAAACCTTCCCCAACCCGCCCTACACGGTGCTCAGCCAGAGTCCACTCACCCGGGAGAAGCCCTACCTGTACCTCAACTCCGCGGGCGCCTACCAGGTGTTCGTCCCCAACATGAGGACCAACTCCCAAGGAACTACGTGGGCCAACGGCTCCACACCCGGTACCGCCATCCCGCTGAGCCAGTTCTACGTGGCCAAGCCCGGCGACTCCGCCGCCACCATCAACTCCGCCCTCAGCCAGGGACTGAACCTGCTGTTCACCCCCGGCATTTACCACCTCAACCAGACGGTCGCGGTGAATCGCGCCAACACCGTCGTGCTCGGCCTGGGGTACCCCACGCTGATTCCCGACAGCGGCGTCACCGCCATGAGCGTCGCCGACGTCGACGGGGTCAAACTCGCTGGCCTGCTGTTCGACGCCGGTACCGCCACCTCACCGGCGCTGTTGCAGGTCGGCCCGAATGGCTCCTCCGCCAGCCACGCCGGCAACCCCACATCCATCCAGGACGTGTTTTTCCGCATCGGCGGCGCTGGTGCCGGATCGGCGACGACCAGCCTGGTGGTCAACAGCAGCAACACCGTCATCGACCATATCTGGGCCTGGCGTGCCGACCACGGGACCGGCGTTGGCTGGACCGCCAACACTGCCGACACCGGGCTGATCGTCAATGGCGCCAACGTGATGGCGTATGGACTGTTCGTCGAGCATTACCAGAAGTACGAAGTCGTCTGGAACGGCAACGGCGGGCGCACCGTCTTCCTGCAGAACGAGATGCCCTATGATCCGCCCAACCAGGCCGCCTGGCGCACGGGCGCGAACGGATACGCCGCCTACAAGGTGGCCGACACGGTCAGCAGTCACGAGGCCTGGGGCATGGGTAGCTACTGCTACTTCAACGTGGATCCCAGTATCCACGCCGACCACGGCTTCGAGGCGCCTACCAACTCGGGTGTGCGGTTCCACGACCTGCTCACCGTCTCCCTCGGCGGCAACGGAACCATCGACCACGTCATCAACAACACCGGTGCCGCCGCCACGGGCACGGCCACCGTACCCGTGAATCTGGTCAGCTACCCGTGAACCCGCAACGCTACCGGGGCGTGAGGGGGATGACATGAGATTCCGTCCCAGCTTCGCACTACGGCGACGCAGACCGGTGGTAGCCATCGCCGTCGCCGCCGCGCTCGTCGTAGGTACCGCCGTGGTCGCCTCGACGTTGCCGGCCAGCGCCGCGACAACGCTGCTGTCCCAGAACAAGCCGGCAACTGCGTCGTCGTCGGAGAACGGCGGTACCCCGGCCACGGCCGCCGTCGACGGCAACACCGGTACCCGCTGGTCCAGCGCGTTCAGCGATCCGCAGTGGTTGCAGGTCGACCTCGGCGCAAACGCGACCGTCGTCCAGGTCGTCCTCAACTGGGAGGCGGCGTACGCCACCGCCTTCCAGATCCAGGTATCGGCCGACGCCGTGACGTGGACGTCGGTGTACTCGACCACCTCCGGTACCGGCGGCACGCAGACCCTCGCGGTCAACGGCAACGGCCGGTACGTGCGGATGTACGGCACCGCCCGGGCCACCGGCTACGGGTACTCCCTCTGGGAGTTCCAGGTCTATGGCTCCCTCGACACGACAACCAACTGCGGTACCACCAATGCGGCGCTGGGCCGCCCGGCGACGGCCTCGTCGTCCGAGGACGCCGGCACTCCAGCCGCGGCCGCCGTCGACGGCAACACCGGTACCCGCTGGTCCAGCGCGTTCAGCGATCCGCAGTGGTTTCAGGTCGACCTCGGCACCTCGACATCTGTGTGCCAGGTCATCCTCAACTGGGAGGCGGCGTATGCCACGGCCTTCCAGATCCAGGTATCGGCCGACGCCGTGACGTGGACGTCGGTGTACTCGACCACCTCCGGTACCGGCGGCACGCAGACCCTCGCGGTCAACGCCACCGGCCGGTACGTCCGGATGTACGGCACCGCCCGCGCCACCGGCTACGGGTACTCCCTCTGGGAGTTCCAGGTCTACACCGCCAGCGGCGGCGGTGGCGGCTCGGCACCGATCATCTCGCAGTTCATGCCGGTGAAGGCCTCCTCATGGGAGGGCGGCAATGCTCCCGCGGCGGCTCTCGATGGCCGGACCACCACTCGCTGGAGCAGCCTCGTCGGTGACCCGCAATGGATCTACGTCGATCTGGGCGGGACCGCCACGATCAGCAGCGTCGTGCTGAACTGGGAGACCGCCTACGCCACGGGCTACCGCATCGACGTGTCCAACGACGCCGCCACGTGGACCACCATCTACTCCACCACCACCGGAAAGGGAGGCGTCGAAAACCTCGCCATCAGCGGCACCGGCCGGTACGTGCGCATGTACGGCACCGCTCGCGCGACAGGCTACGGCTATTCCCTGTGGGAGTTCGAGGTCCACGGCACGGTCGACACCTCGGCTGCCACCCCGACCATGCTGTCCGGGCCCACCCGCCCGCCCGCTACAACTGGACAGTTCGCACTATCCGCTCCGGCCGACGGCTCCCTGATCACAAACACCCGCCGGCCCGCGCTTTCCTGGGCGAGCGTCGCGGGCGCCGTCCGCTACCAGGTGTGGATCAACATCAGCCGGACCGACTATGACTTCACCGCCTCCGGCAACCTTATCGATCTGTACACCAAGGTGGCCGAGCCGACCGGCACCAGCTACACGCCGACCTGGGACCTGCCCGATCGCTGGACCTACAAGTGGTTCGTCGTGGCGGTGAACGCATCGAACGCGACCACCACCTCCACCATTCGTACCTTCAGCGTCTATCTTCCCGCGCTCGCCGCCGGTGTGCCCGTCATCAATGGCAGCCGGGACCTCAACAGGGACGGAGCCATCGAGCCCTACGAGGACTGCCACCAGCCCATCGAGACGCGGGTGGGCGACCTGCTCGGGCGGATGACCACGCAGGAGAAGGCTTACCAGATGTTCTACAACGCCCAGACCTACCCGCAGGCGGGATGGCACTTCGGGCCGGCGGAGGCGCAGGACCTGAACAACTTCCTGCTCGCCTCGTCCGCGACCCGGCTGGGCATTCCGTTCATCTCGGCGGGCGACACCATCCATGGATACAAGACCACGTACCCGACGCAGAGTGCGTTGGCGGCGGGGCGCGACTACGCGCTGGACTACAGGCTGGGTGACATGCAGCGGCGCGAGGAGCTGGAGGTCGGCACGCGCGGCGTCCTCGGGCCGCTCGCGGAAGTGGGCACGAAGGTGCTCTATCCCCGCATCCAGGAGGGCAACGGCGAAAACGCCGGCGTGGCCGCGGCTCAGGTCCGCGCGCTGGTGGCCGGGCTTCAGGGCGGACCGGAGCTGAATCCCAAGTCCGTCCTCGCGACCGTCAAGCACTGGCCGGGCGAGGGTGCCGGTGGCGAGTCGCTGATCACCTATGACGCGGTGACCATCAAATATCACATGATCCCGTTCCGGGCCGCCATGGAGGCCGGCGCGGTCAACATCATGCCCGGCTACGCCGGCAGCTCCTACCTCGACCCAGGCGGACCCGGCGCGGGTGACAGCGCCCCGATTCTCGCGTACCTGCGGCAGAACATGGGCTACACCGGCCTCATCACCACCGACTGGCTGCCCTCCGGGTCCTGGGTGGGGGCCGCCAACGCCGGTTCCGACGTGATGGGCGGTGCCGACCCGGGCGCCGCCGGCTTCTCCATCGCCACCTTCACCGCCAACGTGCCCACCAGCCGGATCGACGATGCGGTCCGCCGGGTGCTGCGCTTGAAGTTCCAGCTGGGCCTCTTCGAGAATCCCTACGGCGATCCGGTCAACGGGCCCTACCGGTTCCACACCCCGGCCTACACCGCGCTGGCGAACCAGGCATCCCGCGAATCCATGACGCTGCTCAAGAACGACGGCGTGCTCCCGCTCAGGCTCGCCGCGGGTGACAACATCGTGGTTGCCGGCCCACGTGCTACCGACCCCCTGTCGTGCTGCATCTGGACCAGCTACTTCCACCAGGAGTACGGGTCCAAGAGCATCCTCGACGCGATCAAGGCACGGGCGGCCACGGCCGGCGCGAACGTCTACCAGGACACCGGTCCGTCGCCCAAGTTAGCCGTCGTGGCCGTCGGAGAGGCCTCCTATACCCACGCCACCAACTGGGTGAAGGAACAGCCCTATCTGCCAGCCGACCAGCTCGCCATCATCCAGAACTTCCGGAACCAGGGAATTCCGGTGGTGGTGCTTCTGGTCATGCCACGCCCCTACGTGATCACCGACTGGATCGGCCTGGCCGGCGCCATCGTGGTCACGTACCGCGGTGGAGAGGAGATGGGTCCGGCCGCGGCCAGCCTGCTCTTCGGCGACTACGCGCCCCGCGGAAAGCTGCCTTGGCAGCTCCCGCGGACCCTGGACCAGGTCCTGCGGCCAGGCGGTACGGACGTCCTGGGCGATGCGGTCGAGAGCTGGGACCTGCCATATGACCTTGGCGCAACCGACGCAGAGCGCACCGATATCCGGGCGCGGATCGACGCCGGCCAGACCGTGCCGACCACGTACGGAACCCCGCTCTATCCCTACGGAGCGGGCCTGCAGGGCTGGCAGTAGGCACCCCCAAGTCAGGAGCTGTCATGCCACTGATGTCTCGTCGCGTCAATCTCATGATCCATCGCCGGCGGCCGGTCCTCGTAACGGTTGCGGTCTTGATCGCGCTGCTGGTGGGCTATGCCGCCGTCGCGGTGAAGCAGGCCAGCGCGGCGAGTGCTTTGCTGTCTCAGGGAAAGCCCGTCACCGCTTCCTCGGTCGAGAACGCCGGCACCCCCGCCTCGGCAGCCGTCGACGGCAACCCTGGCACCCGCTGGTCCAGCCAGTTCAGCGACCCGCAGTGGGTGCAGGTCGACCTGGGTGCCACCGCCACCGTCGACCAGGTGGTGCTGGCCTGGGAGGCGGCCTACGCCACGGCCTTCCAGATCCAGGTGTCCACGAACGGGTCCACCTGGACGAGCGTCTACAGCACGACCACCGGCGCCGGCGGCACGCAGACCCTCACCGTGACGGGCAGCGGCCGGTACGTGCGGATGTACGGCACGGCGCGCGCGACCCCGTACGGCTACTCGCTGTGGGAGTTCCAGGTCTACGGCACCATCGGCGCGACTCCGGGCTGCGGCACCGCCAACGCAGCGCAGGGCAAGCCGGCCACCGCCTCGTCGGTCGAGAACGCCGGTACGCCCGCCTCGGCAGCCGTCGACGGCAACCCTGGCACCCGCTGGTCCAGCCAGTTCAGCGACCCGCAGTGGGTGCAGGTCGATCTGGGCAGCACGGTTGGCATCTGCCAGGTTGTGCTGACCTGGGAGGCGGCCTACGCCACGGCGTTCCAGATCCAGGTGTCCACGAACGGGTCCACCTGGACGAGCGTCTACAGCACGACCACCGGCGCCGGCGGCACGCAGACCCTCAGCGTGACGGGCAGCGGCCGGTACGTGCGGATGTACGGCACGACCCGGGCCACGCCGTACGGCTACTCGCTGTGGGAGTTCGCTGTCCGCATCGAAAACTCCACGTCGAGCCCGAGCCCGACACCTACTCAGGATCCCGGCTCGTTCTGGGGTGACACGGGCAGCATCCCCCCAGCCCAGAACGTCCTCATGGTCAAGATCCTGAACCGGACGAACGGCCACTACCCCGATAGCCAGGTGTACTGGAGCTTCAACGGGCAGGTGCACTCGATCGCCGAGCAGCCGTACCTTGACATGCCGGCGAACTCCGCCGGGCGGATGTACTTCTACCTCGGTTCCCCGACGAGCCCGTACGCCGACTTCATCGAGTTCACGGTCGGGGCATCGGTGTTCAACGGCAACACCACCCGAGTCGACGCGTTCAGCATCAAGCTGGCCATGCGACTACACGCCCACGACGGGTACGACGTATCCGTGGGCGAAGACGTCGCCACCTTCCTAGAGGACCGCTCGGTCACCTTCCAGAAGTTCATCAACGAGGTACCGACTGAGTTCAAGGTGCTGGCACAGGCCCAGGCCCCGTACCGGATCCCAGCGCCCGGCAATGACCCCAGCTTCCGAGCGGGCGGCGTGAACGCCAACTACTTCACCGCCTATGCGTCGTCGGTCGGCGTAACCGCCGCGACCTCCGACATCTTCGGGTGCGCGGCCACCCTGGCCAACAACCCGGGCATGTGCGCCGCCCTCAACCGGCACGTCGCCACGCTGCCCCAGTCACAATGGATGGATCCCAACCTGTACTACCAGGCAGCCCCAGCAAACTACTACGCCAGGTTCTGGCACAACCACGCCATCAACCGCCTCGCCTACGGCTTCCCCTACGACGACTACGCCGGCCAGTCCTCCTTCATCTCCCACGGCAACCCCCAATACCTGCTTGTCGCTGTCGGCTGGTGAGCCACTCCGTGACACGCACACCGCTGCAGGAGCACGCGGTCGGGGACCGGTGCTCCTCGCCGTAGCCTCGTTAACGGCCGGGCACCAAGACGATGGCGTCGCCGTCCTTGCGCTCGACGTTGTGGCCCTGTGCGTCAAGGTCGGAGGGCGAGCTGATCAGCTGCCCGTTGACCACCGTGGCCGACGACCCGCCGCCATCCAGGTTGATCGCGTCCACCGCACCCAGCGCCTTCATCACCTGGGCGTACGGCTTGATCGGCAGGCCCTGACTGTAGGTGTCCTGCCGTCCGTCAACCTGCACGAACAGCAGCCGACCCTGCCTGTCCACGCCGACGCCACTGCGCGGGTTGTCCCGAACGAACCAGCCGTACCCGAAGGACGCGCCGAGCGCCGAGGCCGGCAGGTTGAGCGCCGGATCCTCGTGGACCAGACCGTCGGCGAGCGGATTGACGGCGACGCGCCCGTCGCTGACCAGTCGTGGGCCGCCGTTGACAACGGAGTCCGTCCGTCCGAACTGGACCCGGTGTCCCCCGTTGTCGGTAACGGTCGTGTCCAGGTGCATGCGGCTGCCGACCGTGGCGTGTGCGGACAACCAGGTCGCGTCTGCCCCGATCGCCTGGACAAGGCGGTAGCCGGGAGGGACGTTGGCGCCGGTCCGCGGACGAAGGGCGCTCACCGTGCCGCGCTGGTCTACCAGCGCCTCGACACCCGGGCCTGCGGCCGGGGTGGTGCCGTACTCGGGGGTCAGCACGACCAGTTCGTCGGGATCGGTGCAGGTAAAGTCGTGTACCGGCCGTCCGGGTCGGGATCCGGCTTGACCGGGCCGACCGGGATGTTGACGCCGATAGTCCAGTACTCGTGGGCGCTGTCGTTGTAGCCGCGGGTGATGGTGGTGAGCGTAACGCCGGGGGCGAGCCGCTGCTCCGTACGGGTCTCGGTGAGGTTGGCCGGGCCGAGCGGCAGCGGACCCGGGGGCAGTGACCAGGACGGGGTGCTTGCCTCGGCCGCGGTAGTGACCGAGATCAGCGGCAGCGTGACAGCGAGGGCGAGGGTGGCCGCCAGTCGACGGCGGGTCAGACGCATGGCGCAAATCCTTTCCTCAGGTAGGGCGGGCGTACCTGGACATTGACGCCGTGACGCTTGTGCTTGCCCGAATAGTGCGACCGGGCCTTGCTGTCCAGGGCCGGTCGACGCCCGCATCACTGTCCCGCCGTCGGGTAGGGCGCGGAGGCATTGACACGTGCCGAAGCGTCGTGAAACGGTCCACGCGGCAGACAACGTTGTCAGGAGGTAGCCCCCATGCTGAGGTGGACCGGCGTCATCGTCGCGGGACTGCTCATCGGCGGGCTGCTCGTGCCGGTGGGCGGCCTGCTCGGACCGGCGCCCGCCGCCGCCGCGCCCGCCGATCCCACGATGCTGGTGAACCCGTTCGTCGGCACCCAGAACTTCGGCAACACGTTTCCCGGCGCGAGCGCGCCGTTCGGCATGGTCCAGGTCAGCCCGGACACCGGCGGCCAGGGAGGGTACGACTACCAGCAGCACCAGATCTACGGGTTCAGCCAGACGCACCTGTCCGGGGTCGGTTGCGGCGTCGCCGGTGAGCTGCCGATCATGCCGACGACGGGTGTGCTCGACACCGTCAACCCCGACGCGTACCGCTCTCCGTACTCGCACTCCGACGAGCAGGCCGCGCCGGGCTACTACCGGGTTGGGCTGTCGCGGTACGGCATCGACGCCGAGCTGACCGCCACCGCGCGGACCGGCTGGCAGCGGTACTCGTTCCCGGCCACCGGCGCGGCGAACGTGCTTTTCAACACCGGCAAGGCCAACCAGCGGGTGTTCGACTCCGAGGTGCATGTCGTCGGCGACCGGACCGTCGAGGGCCGGGTCCGGGCCGGCAACTTCTGCGCCGGGCGCGACGAGCACACGGTGTACTTCACCGCCGCGTTCGACCGGCCGTTCGCGGCCTTCGGCACGTGGCGTGGCTCGACCACCGTCCCGGGCAACCGGGATGCGTCGGGCGCCGGCGGCAACGGCGCCTGGGTCACCTTCGACGCGACGGCCGACCGGGACACGGTCGTGAAGGTCGGGATCTCGTACACCGGCGTCGAGGGCGCCCGGAAGAACCTGGCGGCCGAGACCGGCGACTCCTACGACTTCGACGCCACCCGGGCGGCGCTGCACGACACCTGGGTCAGTCGGCTGGGAGCGATCCAGGTCGGCGGCGGCGCGCCGCAGCGGCAGACCGCCTTCTACACGGCGCTGTATCACGCCCTGTTGCACCCGAACGTGGCCGGCGACGTCGACGGCCGGTACGTCGGCTTCGACAGCCAGGTGCACACCGCGACCGGCTTCACGCCGTACCAGAACCTCTCGCTGTGGGACACCTACCGCCCGCAGAACCAGTTGCTGGAGATGTTGGAGCCGCAGGTGGCCCGGGACGTGGCGCTGTCGGTCGTCGCGGTCGGTCGGGACGGCGGCTGGCTGCCCCGCTGGGCACTGGCCAACAGCGAGACCAACATCATGACCGGCGACCCGGTGACGCCGTTCCTGGTCGAGGCGTGGTCGAAGGGCCTGCTGGCCGGGTACGAGCAGGAGGCGTACGCGCTGCTGAAGAAGAACGCGACCAGCGTCCCGCCGGCCGACTCGCCGTACAACGGGCGCTCCGGCGTCGAGTTCTACAAGGCCCGCGGCTACGTCCCGTCCGGGCTGAAGGTCGGCACCGACTGCGCGCACAAGGGTGGCGACAACGACTGCGTCCACCCGGCGTCGGCGACGCTGGAGTACGCCGCCGCGGACGCGGCGCTCGCGCTGATGGCCGAGGGGCTCGGGTACCGGGCCGACGCGCGGCTGTTCGCCGAGCGCGGCCAGTGGTACCACAACCTGTGGGACTCCTCGATCCGACAGTTCCGGCCGCGCACCGTCGAGGGCACCTGGGTCACGCCGTACGACCCGGTCGGCGCGGGCTTCCAGTTCCACGAGGGCGGCGCGTACCAGTACCAGTGGCTCGCACCGCAGGACCCCGCCGGGCTGGTCGAGCTGATGGGCGGCCGCCGCGCCACCGAGCAACGGCTGGACGCCTTCTTCGCGTACGACAAGCTGCTCGCCGACCCGGCGGGCACCGCGCGCAACGACTGGATCACCCACCCCTACGACTACTACGGCAAGCCGACGTACAACCCGAACAACGAACCGGACCTGCTCGCGCCGTACGTGTACCTGTGGGCCGGCGCCCCCGCGAAGACTGCAACGGTCGTCCGGGCGGCGATGACGCTGTTCACCACCGGGCCCGACGGCATGACCGGCAACGACGACCTGGGCACGATGTCGGCCTGGTACGTGTTCTCGTCGCTCGGCCTGTACCCGACGATGAGCGGCGGCGACTTCCTCGCGCTGTCCAGCCCGCAGTTCGAATCGGCGACCGTCCGGATCGGGCGGTACGGAACAAGGCAGGGCGGCACGCTGAGCGTCACGGCCCCAGGCGCCAGCGACACCAACCGGTACGTCCAGTCCGTGTCGCTCAACCGTCGCGACGTCCGCCGGACATGGCTGGACTGGGACGCCGTGGCCCACGGCGGCACGCTCGCCCACCTGCTCGGCGCGAAGCCGTCGTCGTGGGGTACCGCCCGGGGCACCGAGCCGCCGTCGGTCAACCGTGCCACCGGTGACCGCCGCCGGCACGTCGACACCTCCCTGCGCCCCGCCTCGGCCGTCGTACCGGTGAGCGACGCCGCCCAGACCGTGCGCCTGACCCTGGACGTGCTGGGGCAGGCTCCCGGCGCGCTGGCGGTCTCGGTGAAGCCGGCGGCGCCGGCCGGATGGAAGGTGACCGGGCCGACGAAGTTCGCGCTCGATTCCCGGGGCCTGCCGGTGCAGAAGACGGTGTCGCTTGTGGTCACCATCCCGGCCGGCACGGCCATGGCCTCGTACCCGGTGCACGTGACAGTCGCGGCGAACGACGCGAACACCGTCACCCGTACCGCCACCGTCGAGGTGCGCACCGCCGCGACCTGCGCGACGGTGGCAGGCGGGCAGTGCGCGGTCGATCTGAGCCGAGACGTCAACCACGACGGTACGGCCACCGTCGCGCAGTCCGGGCAGGGCAACTTCGACGGGCTCGGCTGGAGCTACGACGCCGACCTGCTGCCGGCCGCCGGCCCGGCAACGTGGGGCGGCGTGACGTACGCCGCGCCGGACGCGACCGGTGCCGCCGCGAACTTCGTCGAGGCCCGCGGCCAGGGCGTACTGCTCCCCGCCGGGCGGTACGGCACGCTGCGGCTGGTCGCCGTGACACACAACGGCCCCGTGGCGACAACCCTGACCGTGCAGTACGCCGACGGCGGCAGCGCCGAGCTGCCGGTCACGGTAGGCGACTGGGCCGGATCGGCGCCGACCGGCAACACCGTGGTGCTGGAGATGCCCCACCGGATCCGCAGCGGCGGCGGCGTCGACGGCCCGCCGGTACGGCTCTTCGGACAGACCCTCGCCCTCGACGGCGGCAGGACCATCCGCTCGATGACCCTGCCCGACGACCCGCGACTCGAGGTGTACGCCATCACGCTCACCTGATCGGTGGCGCCTCTCGCGCGGGGGGAGATCATCAGTCGCGGGTGGCCAGTGAGTGCCGGCATGCGGTGAGGGCGTCGCGCAGGTTCTGCCGCTGGCGGGCACTCAGCATGGCGAGCATCCGCTCCTGGAGCAGTTGGACCTGCTCGTCCTCGTCGACGTCGACCTGACCAGTGACGAGGTCACCCTCGTCACCGCACCCATGTTCCACACCGCCGCGTTGAACATGACCTGCCTGCCCACCCTGCTCAAGGGCGGACAGGTGGTCATCGAGCCCGGCTTCGACCCCGAGCGGGTGATCGACCTGGTCGAGCGGCGCCGCGTCACCCCTGCTGTTCGGCGTCCCCACGATGTACGCCGCCATCGCGGCCTCGCCCCGGTGGGCCACGGCCGACCTGTCCTCGGTGCGCACCCTGATGTGCGGCGGCGCGCCCGTCCCCGAGCCGCTGATCCACACGTACCTGCAGCGAGGATTGTCCTTCATCCAGGGCTACGGGATGACCGAGACGGCCCCCGGCGCGCTGCTGCTGGACCGGTCGATGACCCGTCGCAAGGTCGGCTCGGCGGGCGTCCCGCACTTCTTCACCGACGTCCGCGTCGCGCGGCCCGACCTGACCGACGTCGCCGTCGGCGAGCCGGGCGAAGTGCTGATCCACGGACCCAACGTCATGGCGGGGTACTGGGGACTGCCCGACGCGACCGCCGCCGCCTTCGCCGGCGGCGGCTGGCTCCGCTCCGGCGACGTCGCCGTGGTCGACGAGGACGGCTATGTCTTTGTCGTCGACCGCGTCACGGACGTGATCATCTCCGGCGGCGAGAACATCTATCCGGCCGAGGTGGAGAACGCGCTGTACGGCCACCCGGACGTGGCGGAGTGCGCCGTCATCGGCGTACCCGACGAGAAATGGGGCGAGGTCGGCAAGGCCGTCGTCGCTCTCAAGCCCGGCGGCCGCGCGCCCGCCGAGGCGCTGCTGGCGTTCCTCGCCACGCGCCTGGCCAGGTACAAGCTGCCCAAGAGCGTGGAGTTCGTACCTGCCCTGCCGCACACCGCGAACGGCAAGGTCCTCGAATCCGAACTCCGCCGCCGCCACACCGCCCAGACCGAGTCGGGTCGGGAACTGGAGAAGCAATGATCTTTGACGGTAGGGCCGAGGGCCTGCATGCCGCCGGTTTCCCGGACGGTTGTGCGCTCTCCCGTGCCCGTGGTCAGGTCAGTACCGCTCCAGCTCCCGCCACGTCGAA
>WNFX01009322.1_pt1 | contig 15010 bp, 16 predicted proteins | sample 5400111 | NCBI WGS metagenome assembly WNFX01 (sample SAMN13153363, study PRJNA577476) | soil metagenome | isolation source: 40 cm soil or saprolite under grassland replicate 1 | place: USA:California | collected 2016-06-15 | reverse complement strand
GGTGCTATAGAATTTTGTCACATTCATGGAATTATCATGACAAGATAGTTTGGCGGTAAGTTTGTTCATGCCTTGTTTGATATTAGTGTATTGAGGTGTCAGGGTGTAGTTCCACGATGAATAATCGCCCTTATGGCCAGCCGCCGCCTTCTGATATGGCCTTACATCATCAACAATAAGCGATACCTGACACTTCATTGTTGAATTATATGAAGACATTCCCGAGATTTGTAAATTTTTGATACCAACAGGAATTTGTTGTCCCCTGACTGGCGACGTAATTTTAATACCTACAGATTTTGCTAACTGAGCATGGGCCGAATTACTATAAACAGTAAACAAAAGCATGATAGAAAGTGAAAGCAACAATAATAATTTTTCCAAATTCAATTGTACGAACGCCTGTAGAGATCCAACTATAAAAATATGGGTTTGAAAAATTTTGGCCAAGTGTAAATTAATTGAGCGTGGATCAATCAAAGCATAGTCCTGTGGTCGTGGAACAGAGTATTATGCATGAGAACTAATTAGGCTGTTCGTACGTTCTCGCAGTGTGGTGTCATTTTTGTTTACTACTAGTCTCTCTACCATTTCGAATATGAATTATGGTATAGTTCACACATTTGGACCGCATCTTCATCGTGACTCATAAAAACAAACCAGGTAGTTGTCCGTTGTCCTCCCCTGAGGGCAACGATGGAACTAGCATGTAATTGGCAGTATACCTTCCTTACTTCAACGTCTCTTTTCTGAAGGCTTGCCTGATCGATAATTCCATTGACTATTATCTTTAGCCCCTTCACACCTCGCGTCGATACGGTATACCCGTACCAAAATATGGGTTGTACCTGGGTGTCTATACATTTATCATGTATTCTTTGATCCATCTGTCCATGTAACGTCTCTGGTTCTGTAACACCACGATTCTTGAAATTTCGCTCTCATCCATGATCGAGTAGCATTTCAGCTTAGAACAAATCTGTTCCGAAAAAGACCTTATCTCCTTCATTTCAAGCATATTCTCCGCCTTAAGTCGATCAGTCGACATTCCTATATGCATGTAGGATTTCAATTCGATAAAGTGCGGGTCACCTTGTTGCATCATTTCGGCAAACTCGTCAACGAACCTCATAGAGTGATTGTATTGTCTGATAATTGTCATTCGGAGTACAGTTCTTGTCTTCACAGTTGAGAGAAATCTTAAGCTTTTCCACCATCTCTCCCATGCATCTCGATGACGGGGGCGGTTCACTAGATAAAACATTTTCCTGTTAGAAGCATTGGTGGATAAGTATATCTGAGTAGGTAGCGAATCCTCATCTGCCAGCCTCTGAAGCATTTCAGGCTCCTGACCGTTGGTTACAAGAAAAATCGATTTAGTTGCAGGTAGTCCTCTTAGGTATTTAATCAATTGAGGTAGTTTAGGATACATTGTAGGCTCGCCGGATAACGATATAGCATAATGTGCAGGTAAAAGTGATTCGTCGAGCTTTTTCCTCTCATTTTTTTCATGTCCGTAAAAGCCGTTGATCAATTTTTTCCGCTCCGCCATTAAATGTTCAACAATAACGTCTGGCTCGTCAACCAACTCCGGCGGCATTTTAAGTGTATCGTAGAATTCCGTTGGACGCCAACAATACACGCATCGATTCTCACAATTCATGGCAGCTGGAGTCATTTCCATGCATCTGTGGGTCGAAATGCCATAGAATTTATGCTTATAACAATTTCCTTCATTCGCAAATGATTTTTTCGTCCAATGGCACAACTCGACGGCCGAATGGTTATATACTCCGTATTTCGCCTTTTGCAATCTCGATTTCAACGCGGGGCTGATCTGTATGAGATTATCTTGCGTAATGTGTGAAACGTGTTCGTCAGAGCAGCTCATTCGATTTACTTCAAGAGGAAATGAATTTAAAGCTTCCATTAGCATCACGACTACCTTGTTTGCTGATTATTCAAACTTTTTTTGTAACAGTTAGTACTCGGCCGGGTAGCGGTTCAAGAGCTAAAAAAAAATTTGATTTAAGAGCTCATGCCAGCATTTACGAGGAAGTTGTGGATGCCGCAAGAATGTTGAAAATGCCACTCGTAAACATTCATCAACCATGCGATGAATATTCGCGAACTGCAATTCTCAACAAGCTAAATTCAGGAAAAACGACATACATTTCGGACAGGATCCGATCAGTCGAAGAAATTCCTGAATTCAGAAACGCATCAACCAGGATAAAACTCGTTTATGGTAGTGTAAGAAACGAGACAGGTCGCTGGATTCTCGTCTTGGCTGCATGAACTAATGGCGGAAACCCAATCGCAAAATTGTATTATGAATATGGAATTTTCACTGTGATATATCTACATTTAGACCACAACGATGCAAAAAAGATTCATGATAATAAGTTAAAAGCAATCTAATTGTTCTGGGTCATCTTGCAGGCGATTCAAAAGGGCTAAATGCACGCGTTTCTTGTAAAATAAAAAAATTTAGATTTGCATATTGAATAGGCATTATAGAAAACAGACGAATCATCTAACAATTATATACAGTGATTTCGGAAGGAGCAACTGTTGGCCTTCGTAGTATAGCCTGGTTAGTATAGGCGGCTGTGGACGACATGGCTTTCGACGGATACCGCTCGAGGAGGGTTCAAATCCCTCCGAAGGCCCCATAGTGATTCAATTAGGTTCGCCTCTTATTCTACCAAATGGTTACCACGCAAATGTGGTCGACTGCTAAAGTGTCGCAGCAAAGAATCGGTCATGGAAAGTCGGCTCAACAAAAAGCCACCCATAGTGATCCACATCGTGCACGTAACGAATTTCCCTAAGATTTGGTTTCAGCTTTTTCAATCTTAGTGACATTACGAACTCCGCTTGGGCAGCCATTCCGATTCTCTTTGCCTTTGCATTCAACTTTTCACCCCTCGGAAGCAGGAGCCGATAACTAAATTCGCGTGTATCATTCTTCACCGCGTAAGTTTGCGTCATTTTTTTGACTGTCTCGGGGATATCTGAAATTTCTTTTACTTCGATCGTCTCTATGACAGGAAAATCTGCATAAGAAGATTTTGATGGCTCCAATCAGGTGAAAAATGTTATATCTCCAATAAAATTTTTGGCATTATATAATAATACCTTTTAATATCGCAGTCAGACTGATACTTTGGATTTCAAAAGCAGGTGCCCTGGACTCTATCAATTAGCGGTACCCATCGAACTTCAATGGACTCGTAGTTGGGCATCGACGACTATTGCCACCCATACTACTGTAAGCACGCCTCCCTTTATTCCAATTCAGGGACTAACCGAATAAACGCCAACTATTCTGCGTTAACGATGTTTCCTCAGACGTTTCACGCTTGGTCGCCTCCTCAACGAGTTCTCCTTATTAGTAGGATATTGGATCCTTGCAGGATGATAATATCGACTGTATACTCGGGAATTTGATAGTCATATATCGGTTGGAATGCATGACTTGAGCAGCTAAATTATTGTGCCATGTGCTTGGTGAAAAAGACATCTTATCAATTCTCAAAAGAGTGCCGGAGGCGGGACTCGAGCCCGCGACCTTTCGATTATGAGTCGAACGCTCTGACCAAGCTGAGCTACCCCGGCAAGCCCAGCAGCGTTCAGCATCCACATTTTTTTTAAAACATAATATATTCTATTCAAAGAATGATTCTATAGATACCGCGATTTGTCTGTCTGTGTTGCATAGGAAGATTCAAAAACACATCCTCATTAAAACGACAATGCTCTTGCAGATGTGCAATACAACTGATGTACTCTTGTTACGTCCAATTTTTTTTGGCTATTTACTGCTCTTTGTTCGTATTCATATTCGCCAAATCCGGTTCGGTAAACCTCCACGATCATCCTAACCCAAAGCTGGATTAAGTATCATTTCTCGAGCTCTTGGAATTTATCTCCGGTTTTCTTTGATGTGACACTGGAAGTCACTGTCTTTCTATCTTTTTCAGGCGCTATTTCTGTTTCTCCTGTGTCATAATCGTTGACGTTGGTAGATAACTGCAAATAGCGCAACTGATTAGGACTAGATAAGCGTTTAGAATTCTTTTTTGACCTTTTCCTAACTGCCGTCATGTTCTCTTCTTATCATTTTTGTTATAAAAATCAATAGCCTATAGAAACTTGGGCTTATAGTGTTTAAAACTGTACCAAAGAATCGACTTTATTTGTTATCAAATATAATGAGGTGAGTGAGTTAACAAATATCTAAATGAGTGAATGACAGAGCAAAGTCCTCAACATAATTGCTGAGTTAACAGGCCGCACACCAGGTATGGCTGTACATGAGACTGCTGTGTTTCGCAAGAGTGGCCTTTAATTAAAATATAATACTACCACGCGATTAGTCCGTGGAATAACTATATGCTAAATAAATCGTGACTTTGGTAAGTGTTATTATTCAGCGCCTAATGATCGCCTACTTATAAAGTTGAGTCTTTTCGAGCCTCAAGAGATAGATGTCTAGATTCGTAGAGCAATTTGACAGCACAATTTCTCAACAATATGTATATCAATCCTAACTAAACCTAAACTTGTCGTGTCCACAGAAAATGAGTTACCGGTTGTGATGGAAGAGAATAAAATAGATCTTAGCGCCAGAGACTCGTATCCAAGATCTGGCGAACTTTTTTCTACCATTGTTGGGTACAATGATGTTAAGAAAATCTTTGGATTGTCAATCAGTTCTCAGAAACCTGTTCACATACTACTAGTTGGCCCGCCAGCGTCGGCAAAGACACTCTTCATGCTAGAGTGCATGAAGCTAGAGCGGTCCTACTTTACGATTGGCAGTCACAGCACAAGATCTGGGATGCTAGATTATTTATTTGAAAGCCGACCAAGGTACTTGATTGTGGACGAAATCGAACATATGGGCATAAAAGACCAGACAGCTCTGTTGAGCTTGATGGAGACTGGCATTCTTTCTGAAACGAAATTCCAAAAAACACGTAACACCCAACTCAAAACATGGGTCTTTGCTACGAGCAATGGTACCGAACGGATGCTAACACCGTTGTTGTCAAGGTTTGTTACCTTGCATTTTAAACGATATAAATTTGAAAACTTTCATGAAGTCGCATCCCACATGCTGGTGCAAGAAGGAGTCGGGAGTCAACTGGCTTCTAAGATAGCAAATGCGGTGTGGTCTAAGATGAAATCAAAGGACATAAGAGACTGTTTGAAAATAGGCCGGCTCGCAAAGAGCGAGCAAGACGTAAATTGGATTGTAGACACGTTTAAAACCTACGGATGAACCACAGCTATCTAAGTAGATGGTTCATCGAAACACTAGAATGGCGATGATGATCTCAAATAATGTTCGGCTTCTTTAAGTAACGCGCTCCCAATTCAACATTTCAGATATCGCCGGACTTTTTCATTCTGTCTATTTCATTATCTACAGCTTCTCCCATAGCATCGAGCTCACCAAGATCCTTGAACTTCTGATAAGTCAGTCTTTCTAGTAATAGCAGAACACTCTTTGCTGAACGATACTGCGGTATTTGCGGATCGTTTATTTCAGCATACAATCCGATTCCTTGTATGTTATTCAGTTTCGCAAAACCCAATATTAAGCCGTTGAAACCTGTGATCAGTGACGATGATGGCGTGGTCTCGATTCCTAATTTTTTAATTTGATCTGTCAATCCCTGAGATGTGGTAGTGACGAACGTTTTTGGTTTCTTATCCAAATTCCTTTCAGTGTGAAATGCACCGAGTGTGTAAATTAGTTGAACAGAATATTTTTTGGCGATATCAATCACATCTTGGCAGAGTTTGTAAAGCTCCTCGTTTGTTTGAGGTTGTCCCACACCTCCTCCAAAAACTATTACATCTCGTGCGTATCGATACTGCCATCGTTCTTGTTGGAAATCAATGTAGCCGCCTCGATCCATAACATAATTTGGATAACAAGCAGAAACATATCTAAATGGCATAGTTTTGAGATTCTTATTGATAAAGTGTATAGCAACGCTGCCGATGTCACCCATATCTTGCATCGCGGCTACAAGTATTGGCTTGTTGATATCAGGTGTCTCAGTGTCTGTGAATTCCATGTACCTAGATGGCCTATCCGGAATAAAAAAGATTGTTGATCATGCTTAATTGCGGTAAGTGATGATCTCTGCACAATGAAACTCTTTCGTGGTAAGTAGTGGCAAGTTTGAGGCCTCCTCGTTGGTCGATTTGGAACACGGATGTCAATATGAACCAATCATTACATGATGATTACCTTGAAATTTCGTAAGCACGTCGATCGAGCTCTCGTGAAATCCTAGCAACTTATATTTCAGAATGCAGTTGGAGGCACCAGATGACTACTTCAAGGTCTGTTCGCAAACTAATGAATGAAAAGCTCGAAAAGATTATGGTGTCTAAGACCGCTCAGGAAGCAGCACGCAAAATGGGTGCTGTGAATACTAGTTCGTTGATAGTGACAGATCTCAACGAGAAGCCAGTAGGCATAATAACAGAACGCGATCTGGTAAGAAGAGTAGTTGCTAATGACGCAAACAGTGGAATAGTTCTCATAGAAGACATAATGGCTTCTCCGATTATTACAATCGATGCGAACTCTTCAGTTGAAGCAGCCGCGGATCTAATGCTGCAAAATAAAGTGCGCCACCTGCTCGTGGTTGAGAATGAAGACGTAAACAAAGCGTTGGGCATTATTACTTCGACTGATTTTACTACCTATCTAAAGGAAGCAGATGAGAGTAAGTAATATCTTTGATAATTCGTTCGTTTGTGTCTACAAATACTTCCATTTGTAATGCTTGTTCTTGAATAGGGGGTACCGGAGAAGACAAAATCAAAAAATCATTGCTGAAAGCATTCAGGGTTTCTGATCGGTTCTGTACGTAAAGGAAATGCCTCCTGCTGTTCATGCCTTAATCGGCTCATAGCACAGGAAGTCATTCCTTAAAAACGAATGACAAACATATTTTGGTCTTTTCAATTGGCTGGCTGGTAAACAAATACAGTTACCTCGGCTATTTCCTGATCGAGGGCCAATTCATCAGTATGATGGTGCGGAGAGCAATTAGGAATCCTTCAGGACAAAGTGATGGCTGATTCAGCAAGTACTTCGTAGGGCTATTTTTAGGGTATGACGAACGGAACATGAGTAATTGGAACACCGAATCGTTGATTAGGACTAATAATTGAAAAAGGATAATGAAGATTATTATTTTTAGAATTGTTAATTTGGCCTGCGTTTGAAGTAGCATGGTTGCTTTTCTTAGTATCACTACCAGGTGTATTCGGGGAAGGCGCGAGACTATTATTGTTATTACCATTATTAACTGGATTTATAGGTGAAGTATGCTGGTGACGATTTTTATTTTTAGAAGTATTAATATGAGCTGCACTTGAAGTATTATTATTATTATTGTTACCATTATTAGTAACATGGCTAGATGAGGTCAAGCTATTATTGTTTGTATAAGTTGGACTACTAACAATAACAGGTACCGGACTTACCTTAAACATTTTTGAAGCTGAATTACTCTCATAATCTGGAGAATATATTTGCGCGATCACTCTATACTTGCCTGTCGTATCTCCACTACTAACTTTCCAAGAATACGAAGCCCTGCCGCTGTTATCAGTGCTGCCTCTGAATTTCTTAAGTAATCCTGATGAACTAATGTTTCCGGAAACTGAAGCCCCAGTAATTGGTTTACTCGAATTCTTATCAACAGCACTAATACTTACAATTTCTGTATCTCCTGGATGAACAGAACTCTTCCCTATCCGAATAGAGAGTGACACTAATGACACTTGATGGTTGGTATTTACTGGTGAAGGTTTAGACGGAGAAACGTGAATAGCAGCGGTAGTACTAGCAGTAGTAGCAGTAGTAGTGGCTTTAGAATTAAGTGCTGGTTGTAGATACTGATGGTTGGGGCTCAATGTAGTACTAACCGTACTAACACCAGTTACATTTACACTATAATGTGAAACCAACGCAGGTTCATTGTTACAAGCGAATTTAGCTGTTATTTTGTTCTGTCCTTGTTTAATAGCAGTATACGTTGGTGAAAGAGTGAAGTTCCATTTCGAATAATCCGAACGTCCGGCCCCACTACTAGGTGAAGCATCATGATATGGATTGACACTATTTACCTTAACTGACACTTTGCAGCCAGTAGTTGCATTATCTGTAGATGTCCCGAGATAAATAGCTCTTTACCAACAGGGACTTGCTGCCCTTTAGTAGGTATGGTAATCCTGACTAAGTGAAGGTTAGATTGATTTTGCTGATTTGCTAAGGAAGGTTGTTGTTGATAATGTAATATTGGTGGATTGGAAGAAAGACCAGAGTTCTGAGCGTTTGGAAATAGTAGCGATTGGCCATATGCTGCATTATCTAAGTTGGCATTATCTAGAAGAAGAACAATTATTGCAATTGTCACGAATACGAAAAGTGATATAGGCATATACGGTTTAATTTTGACTAGCTCGAGTGTCATGATACTGGTGAAAGTAAAGATAACAAATGATAAAAGTAAAATGATTCTTAGCAGTAGTAAATTGTTTTATTATAATTCTGCAAACAACAATTATGACAACACACACATAACTTTTTTTCTTTAAAAGCTATTAGTTTTTTCATTTCCCATTCAAGTTTTAGGACGACGATGATGCGCTCAACTGCACTCGAAATAAAGGATTATTTTCTACGTGAATCAAATATATTCCAAAAACTCCCAAAGCGCCTCCTATGACAGCTAGCAGAATGTTTTCTGGTACGTTGGTTCTAATTCCAAATCCACGGAACAAAAGTTGGAACAAGAGGGTGAATAGAATATTAGAAGATGCGATGGTGGACGTCAGCGAAGCCCCTATTCTGCTGAGTCCTACTACATATAGTAATGCAGCAAATAGTGGGACTAGAGAAAAAAGGATCAAAAATATCCAATCCACACTTGTATGTAATGAAGGCGTTCGCAAAATGAGAATCGTTGTCAAGATTAACCCAGAAATTAAAAGTGAAGCACCCGATACCTCAATGGAACTGTGCCTTTGAACCAGCTTGGTCATGAGTATTACTCCTGCGGCGAACGTGAAAGCCGACAGTATTGCTTCGAAGTCCCCTAATGTCAAAGGAATTGATAATAGCAAATTCAAATGGGAAGGGCTACTTGAGACAGCTGCGACGAATCCTGATAAGGCTATCATAACGCCAGCAAGCTGTCTTTTTCGCAATTTTTCCTTCAGGAATAACCATGCAAGAATTAATACCACAACAGTCTCTAGTGGGCCGGCTAAAAGACCCTCTTTTGATGCTCCCACTCTGGTCACAGAATCATACCACAAAAATACTGCTGCAGCGAGGAATGCGGAGCCGCTAAGCAATAATTTCCATGATTTGAATACAGTGATATTCTTATTTAAGAAAATCATTCGGGCCAATAGCAGTATCGCGCCAGCAATGGGGATGCTTATGCCTCCCACCAGAAGAGAAGATATCCCAGGGATGTCTGTCAGAAATTCGACGATTATGGATTCAAATGAGAGCAGTATTGCTTGAATGAAGACAATCCACGACTTTCCTATCAATCGCTAGGTAAAGCGTAACATATGATAAAAAATGAATCCAAAGTGTTTTTATTCTAGTTCTACTTGGCATGTCACCAACCACCACCACTATCCTACCGGGAGGGAAGCCCTATCCTCGTATCTATTGGCGTACAGTTTGACAAAGATAGTTAGAATTCTCCCATAATGAGCGAATATCATATACAGTAACGCATAGATTTTCATAACCTACGTTGTATCCAATCGCCATTACGACTTAGTATATTGAAATTCCCGTAGGATTGCTACATTTAAGACTCAAATAAAAGGTGGCTTCTTATGCTGCTAAAAATGTAAGCATATTTTGCAGGTTGTTATATATGGGTGAACGAACCAGCTATGACGCCACCATGGAGCTTTCAGTTACGATTTTTTTTGCAGCATCATAGATTATCTTCGCGACGTAGGATTCGATTCCTAACGCAACCGAAACTGAATCTGGTCCCTCCAATACAATAGACTCCACAGTTAAACCAGCTCTCAGCAACGACTCTTTCAGGCCAGGAGCTATTTCTAATTGCTGTATACCTGATTCCATGTCAATCTTACATATACGTTTATTCTATTTAATATTTACTTCAAATTCTTATGTTTCATTTCCAGCTGAATTGCCGTGTATCTTGGCCATATGTATATCCACCAGGTTGCATGGAGGGCAATGATTTCCTACGCTCCTATCGTAGAATCAGGAGCAGGATAATCTTGAAAGTGTCCATGCTAATCCAATAGCATTCTTTTCAAGTTGGATAGGTGACGGAACACTTTATTATCTGCATTAGAATTATCTCTTAATGACCCCCACCAAGAGTGTCGAAGCGTTGCTTAAGTTGTACGAAATATATGATCGGCACAGAGACTCAGTCCTTTGGTTTCTCGAGGATCTAGATGCGAGTAACTACGAAGAATATCATCAAAAGTATTCAGGCTCCTCAAGTTCGAGGTTTCATTTCATAACGGTGTGTGGCTTTTTTGAGTTGTCAGGAGTTCTCGTAAATTCTAGATTAATAGATCAAAAGCTTTATTTCGATGTTTTCAATCCCACTCCTTTTTGGGAGAAGTCCAAGATGATCGTGGAGGGCATGCGAAACAGCAGACCTCATATCTACGAAAACTTTGAATCACTTAATTCAAGACGACTAGAGTGGCAAAAAAAGCGGAAAGACAAAAGAGGAGTGGCTAAGACGTAAAAATTCATTACTATTTGCTAGACCAGACTAGATTGTTCTAGTCGAGGGAGTGATAGAAGATTAACAAACTCTCCTAGTTTTAATAGGCGCTATGTATAACATTTTCGATGATGCCTTTTGGCGTAGATGTTCTCGGAACCCTAAGCGAAAAGTTAAAACAATTGATGAACGAAACTCAGGCTAATCAGCGTTTGTTTATTGATCTAACTAAGCTATACAAAGAGGATAGGATCAATGAAAAAGATTTCTTTTCTAAAATTCTCAATTACGTGGTCACCGTCTCAGCTCTGAATTTCCTTACGGTTAGGGTAATTTTGGAGTTGAGGTCTGCGTTGGAAAAGGGTACAACGATAAAAGATGCAAGTGGAGGAGTAGCGTCATCGTCTTCACCTGCCCAAAGTGCCGATTTTGGAATTAGCAGCTTTATCTCTTCGGTCGGCACCTTAAGGCAAGAGCATACTGTGCCTGCACCTCAGAACGAAGATGTGTTGCTTTCCAGAAAAATGGAGATCGGCAGTCCCTCCACGATGCCGCCATCAAAGACCTGTAAGGAGTGCGGGACTGTACTTCCGATCCTGGCCAAATTCTGCGGTACCTGCGGTGATAGGCAGGAAAATGATTTACACTAACCTGTTATACGGCTGCTTACCACATATATCAGGGAACTAAGCGAGGCAGGTAGAGATATGCTCCAACTCGTTGAAACAGAAAGACTCTAGATTAAAATGCAAGTGGCAACTGATATTTGTAAGATGTAGAATATGGATGAGAAGATTAACGTTAAGGTTAGGCTAGAAGGCTCGCAAATTCATGAATTGAGTCAGCCGATATTTGGAGATATGCCCGTCTATCCTGGTGAACCGCAGCCCGAAATTAAACCCTATTTTAGAATCGGAAAAGATAAAGTTAATGTTTCTCTAATCATTTTAGGTTCACATACCGGCACCCATGTCGATGCTCCTAAACATTTCTTCTCTGATGGCGTTACTATAGACAAGGTAGCACCGGAGACCTTTATTGGTGAAGCGGTAATTTTGGATATGTCATACAAAGAAATTGGTCAAGGGATTACAGACGCTGACCTCAGTAGTTATTCGAAAAGTGTGATAGCCGGAGACATCATATTACTTTATACTGGCACCAATGACCGATTGCAAGAGCAAAATAACCCTCGGAAAAATTTCTCCTACCTTGAAGCATCTGCAGCTCATTGGATCGTGAATCATAAGGTCAAGTGTCTCGGGATAGATTCATTCAGCGTAGAAAAGTATGGCTTTGCTGAAGGGACGGTGCATAAAACACTATTGGCTAAAGACATAGGCATCATAGAAGGCCTTGACAAAGAGCTGAAAAACTTTGTTGGAAAGAGGATGTTCTTGGTTTGTCTACCACTATTGTTCAAAGGATTAGACGGATCGCCGGCGAGGGCAATCCTATTTGATATCATGTGACAATCAAAGATCTTTAACAATTACTATAACTAATGAACGAAAGGAGACGAAGCAATATGACTATGAATGATGGTAAGTACATGATGATGGTCTCGTCGTCTTAGGTCAACAAGTCCTGAGTTTATCCATGAATTCTTCGGCCATGCTATTTTTGGCGGTAACGATTTCGATGGCGATCGGTGTTTTATTGCCGCAGTTCAGTAAGATTTTTGGGCCTTACATTTTAGTCTGGCTGGGCGGTTTATTATTTATTAACCTGATCCAGCTAAATACTGCAGAGCTAATATCCGCGTTTGTTCGTGCAAGACAGATTGCGTTTTTATCATTAATTAAATTGGTGGTTTTGCCGCTTGGGTTGTACGCAGGTACAGCCCTAATTTACCCACCACTGGCATTACCAGTGCTCTTGTTATCTGGAATCTCTACCGGACTAGGAGCACCATTCGTGGCAAATTTTGTGGGTAGTGAATTGCCTCTAATTGTCGGATTGATTATAGTTACCTCTTCAGCCGTACCATTTGTTCTCCCTCCACTCGTGAAGATACTGTTTGGTTCACACTTCTCTATCCCTGTTATACGCATGATAGTCTTGCTTGCGGTAGCCTTATTCATCCCTTTGCTTGCCGGATGGTTTACAAAGAAATTTGTGCCGAAAATAGCTGAAATTGTCTCTGAAAAATCCCTTTACCTTTCGATCATTTTTATAGTGATAATAAACATGGCACTCTTTTCAAAATTTTCAACCTACTTCTTCGAATCTCCCTTATTTGTCATAGAGATGGTCTTAGTTGCATTCATATTATTTGGCATATATGGAATGGCCGGTTACACATTAACGTTATTTACTACTGGTATTACAAGTCGCACCACATTTGAAGGGAAAACCACTACTAATGATACTAAATCAAGCACCAAAATAGAACGGAAACGTTCGGTAGCAATCGACGGGCTGATTGCAATGGCGTACGTGAACAATATACTAGTGGCAATTTTCGCAGAACAATTTTTTGGTGTCCAAACCGCGGTCCTACCCGCATTATATAATATTCCCTATTATATTGGGATCCTAATCTTGAAAAAGTTATATTCAGTACATATACAGCCGGTTAATGGTTAGGCAAAACTACCGTGACTGTAGTGAAAGATAACATTCCCTAACGAAGACAGTCAATCAATTCATAATTTTTTACAGATGCGTTCCAACCACCGACGTGCTCGTGCCTTTCCTCTGTACTTTTACTATCCTCAACTCTTATGCGACTCTTGTCCGATATTGTAGATAATATCTGATGGTATTGGCGTTACTTAGCCGGAGGCAATAGCGGAACGTACACGAAGTATGACTGCAGAAGTTCTTGGTGTAAACCACCTTTTTCAGCCGGTTCAGTCTTGTAGGTGTTCATATCGTGGACTCTAACTATTCCAAATGTTGCGTTCCATATACTTTCTAGGAAATCTGTCAGTTCTTCGTCGTTGAGAAGTGTCTTGTCATGTTTAATTGCTCTTATCAAGTAATTACTTTTAGTTTTACCTTCCTTATCTGGCTCTAGGGTTAGATGCCTTTCTTCTGAATATATGAAGACAATCCGCGGTTTTGCAGGGTTTGCTGGATTACGCAATCTAATGATTTCTTCCGGAGGGCTCGATAACTTTAGAGCTACAAGATGGTTATTATTGCTGGTCGATGAGTTGACTTTTTGCTTTATTAGCATTGGAATTTCGCTGCGTAGAAATTTATGGAGTCCGAATCTACCAACTAATTCACCAGCTGCAGCCACTTTCTTGGGATCGCAAAAATGAACCTGATCAAGTCTACCTTGTCCTGAAGCTTGAGGAAATCCTACGTAATGCGTTTCACTCATTAAACATTTATTGCAGACGTATCCTCTGTATCCGAATATTTGGAGATTGGTCGCAGGATTCACATTGCAATTTTGCTGGGCTGACCATTGATTTATCTTGTGAGAAAAAGGAAACGACATTGTAGTTTGTGTTGGTTGAATAATAGAGCCAACCTTTCTAGCAATCTCCCTGAAACATTCTTCCATAAAGATACGTTGATAATAAGGTATCGGATTTCTATCGATCGAATCATTCCCTGAGGAAAGGAATTGCCTTAACAGTCCTTGCCGAATATAATGTGAATTTTCCTTCTCACTCATTGCTTTTTTATCCCACCCGCTCCAATATGGCTTGTAAGTACTGGCGAAGTCCCAGTTTGATCTACAATTTCCGGTCCCTGCATGACAGTTACTTATATGACTAGCCAAATTCCATTTTCTACTGGATGGCTTTCCACAGGCAGAACAGGAATACTTTGGAAATTTCATTTTTATATACATTTCCTGATCCGGAACATTTGACAGGACTCTGAGTAACTCAGAGTCTCTATAGGCTTAAGCATAATATATTTATAGTATATACATATATAAAAATGTTCTGTGAGATTATACAGTGCATTTCGTGCTTCCCATCCTTTTCCTTAGATACTTGGTGGATTGCTCAGCAAGTCGCAGATACGAAATATTCTTCGAAAATACAACCACGCAAAATAAATTGCGGGTAAAAGTGCCTGTTCTTACGGGCTCAGATCTATCATAATTATTCTAAACCATGAATGAAGCGTAGGAGGCAAAACGCCGGCTGAAAAATGTGGAATCATAATTGACGAAGACTAGTAGAAAACGATTATCCAGAACGCGAGAATAAATGCTATTCTCTAATAACCATCCCAAAAACAGCTAAGATATG
>WNFX01003792.1_pt1 | contig 15010 bp, 11 predicted proteins | sample 5400111 | NCBI WGS metagenome assembly WNFX01 (sample SAMN13153363, study PRJNA577476) | soil metagenome | isolation source: 40 cm soil or saprolite under grassland replicate 1 | place: USA:California | collected 2016-06-15 | reverse complement strand
CGCCGGCTGGGCCGCCCACATCCTGGAGCAGAAGCAGACCGGGCGCCTGGTCCGCCCGAGCGCCCGCTACGTGGGCCCCAAGCCGCGCCCGGTCCGCGACGTGGACGGCGCCGCAGCCGTCCTGGACGAGATCTGACCCGCCCTCACCGGCTGGCGGTCTGCCAGCGGTTCGCACCTGGGACGACGCGGCCACCCCCCGTGGTCGAAGTGACCGGCGCACATAACACGCACGTGTCCCTGGCCGCACTCATCTGCATCAAGCCCGGATGTCGGCCCCGCCTGATCTACCGCGTGCACGCCAGCAGTGGGCGCGCCAAGGACCGGCGCAAGCGCTTCACCGGGCCGGCTACGCCCGGCTGCTGGACGCTGCGCACCAGCAGCGCGGCGGCCCCATCGTCTTGGTCTGGGACAACGTGAACACCCACGTCAGCCCGCGATGGCCGAGCTGATCGCGGCCCGCGACTGGCTGACCGTCTGCCAGCTGCCGCCGTATGCGCCCGAACTCAACCCGGTCGAGATGTCGTTGTCTTAATGCGGCATCTATCGGGTTCTGACTTCATGAGGTTGTTCTCCTTGTGTCTTGCCGCCGGGTGCGGGCGTCTGGGCCCAGCGGCGCCGGTTGTGGTAGCCCGCGGGTAGCCGGTGCAGGTCGCGCAGCCGTTCCGCCTCGGCGGAGTCAGCGGTGATGATCCACCGGTGCGGCGGTGAGGCCTCTTGCCGTCCGGTTACCCAGCCGCGCTTGAGCCATCCGAACAGCGTCGCGGCCGGCATCTCGATCTCGCGTGCGAGGTCGGCTAGCCACCATTCACCCGGGCCGAGGTGCCGGGCGGCGCGTGGGTGGCCGACGGCGGGGGCGGGCCGCAGGCCGTGCCGGTGCAGCAGCTGGAGGATCTCGCCGTCGTTGAAGCGTTCGTGCTGGCGGGGCGGGCGCATGTTCTCGGCGGCGAGCTGATCGGCGATGGCATGGGCGGTCAGTCCCTGCCCGTCCAGCACCCGGAGCCGGTCCACCAGCTGCGGGTAGTAGGACAGCTGGCTGATCCGGGCCACCGGCCGCACCAGGTCGGCGGCGGTAGGGCTGCCCCCGGCCCACACGATGGTGGCGCGGACCTTCTCGCTGGCGTCGTGCGCGGTGACCTCGACCTGCTCGATGACACAGCGCAGCAGCTTCTTGCGGTCGGCATGCGTGGTGGACGGTGCCTGCCACAGCGCCGGGATGTCCTGGGCCAGGCGGCGGACGGCGGCCAGCTCGGCCGCGGTGAGCCGGGCTGGGCGGGAGCGGGCGAAGTGCTGGTAGTCCTCGGCGAGCTGCTGCCGGCCGGCCAGGGCGGCTTCCCAGTCCTTTTCCAGTTGCCGCACCACCAGGCGGTTCTCCGGCTCGGCGAGCTGGTACTGGCGGCGGGCCCGGTCACATGCCTGATCGGCCCGCTCCAGGCGCTGCCGCCAGATGCGATCCACCTCTGCCCGGCGCCGTTCGACCTGCTCGGCCGCGTGCACCGACAATTCCAGCGCGGCCGGGGCCAAAGCGGCCAGAACCTGCCCGATCACGTAGGCATCCAGGAAGGCCCCGGCCATCTGCTGGCACCGCTGCGTCCCATAGCTTTGATGCTCACGCAGGCACACGTACCGGTGGATCAGCCCGCGGCGGTTGGTCTCATAGGTGACACCCATCCGCCGATGGCAGATCCCGCACACCAGCAGGCCGGCCAGCAGGGCCTGGCCCTGCCGGGGAGCGCCGGCTGCCCCGGCCCTGGCCCGGTTATCGGCCATCTGGGCCAGGTTGCGCTCATACTGCCCGACGGTGATATAGGCGGGCAGCAGGCCAGGGATCGTCACCAGCCACTCCCCGGCCGCAGCCCGCCTGCGCCCGGTATGCGGATGCCCGGGGATCTTCCGGCTGGGATCAAACCGCGTGCGCCCGTAGGCGTAGATCCCGGCATAGGCCGGATTGCGCAGCATGTTCTGGATCCCCGTCTGGTGCGGGCGGCGCCAGACCACCTCGCCCTTGGCCGGGCCGGCCCGCGCCCGCATCCCGATCTGCACCTGATGCCCGACCAGGAACCCGAGCACCCCGTGCACGGTGCCGAGCTGCTCGAACAGGTCGAAGGTCAGCCGCACCACGGCCTGCACCTGCTCGTCCGGGTCCAGGGCGGCCTCCCCGGAGGGACGCCGGACATACCCGGCCGGCAGCGGGACGGCCAGCTCGCCCCGGGCGGCCTTGGCCAGCCGCCCGGCAGCCATCCGCTGCTTGATCAGGTGCAGCTCAACCTCGCTCACGGTCCCTTTCAGGCCCAGCAGCAGCCGGTCGTTGTACTCATTGGGATCGTAGACGCCGTCGGCGTCGGCGAGCAGGGTCTGCGACAGGCTGCACAACTCGATCAGCTGATGCCAGTCACGCCCAGCCCGGGCCAGCCGGGACATCTCCATCCCCAGCACCAGTCCCACCTGGCCCATCGTGACCTCGGTGACCAGCCGCTGGAAGCCAGGACGATCCTCCGCACCCGCCGCCGAACGGCCCAGATCCTCATCGATCACCCGCACCAGGCTCGGCGCCCAGCCCAGCGCCACCGCCCGCTCGGCCAGCCCGTACTGCAGCCGCGTGGACTCCCTGTGATCAACAACCTGCTGCCGGGAAGACTGCCGGACATAGACAACCGCGAGCCGGTCACGGTGCCGGCCCTGGATCTTGCTTCCGCTACGTTCCTGCAGGAGCATCCGGCTCACCCCCGGCGCCCGCAGGCGGATCCGCCATCCCGCCGGCCCAACTCGCTACTATCCGGTCGATCAGAAGGCCCAGCGTCCGCAGCGCGGCCTGGCGGTTCAACTCCGGCAGCAGACCCCACCGCCTCGCCGGCGCCGGCAAGCCTTCCAGGATCTGGGGCACTCCCCGCCTTCACGGTCCACAGCACGTCTCCTTCGGCCAGATCACGGGCCTGCAGCCGGCTAGCCAGCTCAGCCAGCCGAAGCAGGCCCTCCCTGCCGATAATCGGCGCGCTCGCATCCCCCCGTCCATCGCAACCTGCATTGTGACAACCACACTGAGCTGGTGTGGTCGCATCTGAAGAGATCGTTGGCCAGCTTGGCCAAACGCAACCTCCTCCAGCTGACCGCGCTGGTGAAGACCCCGGCTCAAGCGGATGCAGTACCGGCCCCGCCTCCTCGGCGGGTTCCTCGCCAACACCCGCCTGGACCTGACACCCTTCTGTAAGCCCCACTATTAAGGATCTTTAGACGCGTCCAGGATCGAGTGAGGCCAGCCAATTCCGTAGGGGTTGTTGGCGCGCCACGTCGTAGGCGCCAAGGTTGCTGCCGACTGCCATGGACCGACGGCCAAACTCGGCAGGCAATGTGTCTCGTGTTTCGCCTCTTGACGGTGCTTCGACCCTGTTAGAGCCTGTCATTGAATCCTTGCTGGACCGCGCTGATGAGCAGCGGTCGCTGATGCTAGCGCAGCGGCGGTTGACCCGGCCGGGCAGCGTTGTCCTACCAGGAGTTGCGTATGCCGTCAGTCAGTCGATTGACCTTGTCGTGGGTTGGGAAGGACCAGGCGCTCATCGAGACGGCTGAGGGCAGCTATGAATGGGTTGAGCGCCACGACCCGCGAGTTACCGAGGTTCGACTCCTGTATGAGACGGACACAGTAGGCGAAATTAGCGAGATATCGCCACGAGACAACTTGCTGATCGCGGGAGACTCATATGATGCGCTTCGCGCATTGGCACATATTCCTGAGTTCGCCGAGAGATACCGTGGCAAAATCAAGCAAGTATATATCGACCCGCCGTTCAACACAGGACAGGCGTTCGCAGCTTATGACGACGCGTTGGAGCACTCGGTCTGGCTCACTATGATGCGCGACCGATTGCGGGTAATACATGATCTGTTAGCTCCGACAGGTACAGTGTGGGTCCATTTGGATAGCACAGAGGTCCATCGTTGCCGGTGCCTGATGGACGACGAGTTCGGACAGGATAACTACTTGGGAACGGTGGTCTGGCAGCGGACGACCGCGAAGAGCCTGGCGCGCCGAACTATGGGCACCATGCACGAGCAGATTCTCGTCTATGGAGCATCCGAAGCGTCCGAGCTGAATCCACTCTTCCTCCCACTGGAGGCGGCTTACCAAGCAAGTAGGTTCTCGCAACGTGATTCGCGAGGCGTCTATGACACTGGAGACCTGACGGCCGGTAGTCATCGTCCCCACCTGGATAGCGGGCAGCCATGGAAGGGGTTCGATCCGGGCACAAGGCGCCGGTGTTGGGCCGTTCCTAGCAAAATCCTGGTTGATATCGGTCTTGATGCGAGTGAGGTCAGCAAGCTCACTATGCGTGAGAAGCTCGATGTGCTGGACGAGGCAGGGTACATTCATTGGCCTGACAAGTTTGACGGGTTTCCCCGTTACAAAAAGTACCTAGATCGTGCGAAGGGGCGATCGGTAGGCGATCTTTGGACTAATGTAGATGTCATCAATTCTCAGGCGATGGAACGCACAGGATTCTCGACACAGAAACCCGAGGCTTTGATTCAGCGCATACTTGATATGGGCTCCAATCCTGGCGATACTGTTCTTGATTGTTTTGCGGGCTCGGGTACCACGGCGGCTGTCGCGCACAAAATGGAGCGGCGCTGGGTAGTGGTCGAGCGAGAGCACCGCAACATCGAATCGTTTATCCGGCCCAGGCTGACGCGGGTTGTCAGCGGTGTGGACCGGGGCGGAATTACCAGCGCCGTGGGATGGAAGAAGGGCGGTGGGTTCCGCGTATTTTCGGTTGGCGCCTCAATATATGAGCTGCTCGCTGGTCATGTTTTCCTTGCGGAAAGGGCAACAAATGGCGAGTTTGCCCAGGCAGTGTGTGCACAGCTTGGGTTCTCTGTTGTCGCAGAGCCGCCTTTCGCAGGTCGCAAGGGCAGGCTTCGGCTCGCTGTGCTTGATGGCGTCGCTGACGCCGACACGGTTCGCGCACTGGTCTCCCGACTCGACGACAGTGAACGGGTCGTTGTCGTTGCGAAGGCGGCGACGCAGGAGGCCGAAATGATGCTGAGAGAACTGAGTCCAGGGTCGCGTCTGCGGAAGGCGCCGCGTGATCTGCTGAGGCGGAGTGTTGTCCGATGACATGGCTAACATATGACCATGAGTTGATTGACGAAATCGCGTTGCGGATGATGCTTCGCGGCCCCAACAGGGTGGCGGTTTCCAAGGTTATCGAGTGCATTTCGACCGATGAATATAATGAGGTCATCTGCGATCTAGCCACCGGAGTAGGCAAGACTTACGTCATGGCGGCTCTCATCGACTACTTGGCCGCCAAGGGTATTCATAACGTTCTCATTGTTACGCCCGGTAAGACGATCCAAGATAAGACGATAGCGAACTTCACGCCAGGTAATCATAAGTATGTTTCCGGCACAGAGGCAAACCCGTTGCTTATCACTCCTGAGAACTTTGCGCGTGGTCAAGTGGGCGACGCGTTGCACGAAGTAGGAATTGCGAAGCTATTCGTGTTCAACGTCCAGCAACTGATCCGCCCCTCGGCGAGTATTTCCCGGCGGGTGAGAGAGTTGGATGAGTTTATTGGTGCCGATTTGTACAGCCACCTTCAAAATGCTGACGATCTTGTAGTTATAGCTGACGAACATCACGTTTACCGGTTGCAGGCTAAGAAGTTTTCCTCAGCAGTTCGCGATCTTAGGCCTCGTGCGCTGATAGGGCTTACGGCAACACCGGATCCAGTCGATGAGGACAAAATAGTCTATCGCTACAGCTTGGCTGAAGCCATCGCTGATCAGTTGGTTAAGATTCCTGTGATCGTGTACCGGCAGGACGGCCATAAGGACATACGGACACAACTTGCTGATGCCTGCCACCTGTTGCGTATCAAGGCCGCAGCATACGAGGCATGGGCGGCGGGAGAGGGTGAGCAGGTTGTCAGACCTGTACTATTTGTCGCCTGCCAGACCGTGGAGGATGCTAAGGAAACCGCAAATAAGCTGGCAGTAAAAGGAATGATTGGCGACCCTGCGGCTGTCCTGGAAATTACTTCGCAGTCTTCCGATGACGCCCTTGCCGCTCTGGCGGACGTCGAGGAACCAGACTCACCGATCCGAGCCGTAGTCAGCGTCGATAAGCTGAAGGAAGGGTGGGACGTCAAGAACATCGCTGTCATCGTTGCACTGCGCAGACTCGCCTCACAGTCTCTGACTGAACAGATCCTTGGACGTGGTCTCCGGCTTCCCTACGGACGACGGCTTGGAGTGCCCATGATCGACCAGGTCGATCTGGTCGCCCACGACTCGTACAGAAAGCTCCTTGAGCAAAAGGACGCGCTGATCCAGCGGATCGTTCCGACTGGACGGTCTCCGGCGGCTGGGGAGCTGGTAAGTCCTCGTGCTGCCGAGCGAACGATCAATGCGGCTGCGGCGCAGGTCACAGAGCATGCAACTCAGGGGACTCTTCGCCTGGTGACTCCTCCACGCCTCGTGGACGGCGATGTTGTAGACGGTACGGCGGGTCTGATCCTGCAGGAGATTGGGATCGCAGCTGAACAAGGTCAGCGAGACATGCAATACCGGATTCTTCAGAGGGTGCCGGGGGCACCCAAGATCAGCTTTCCGCGCCGGGAGCAGGAAGTGGTCCCAGTCCAGTTCTCACTCTCGGACGTTACCGACTCCGAGGCGCGTGCGGCAGGTGCGGGTTTCGCGGCGGAGATCGAGGTTCCTCTGGTACGGGAAGCACTCAACGTCCATCGCACTCCTGAGGGCGGAATTAGCATCCGAAGGGAGGCCCAGCAATCAGCGACAGCAACCCAGGAATGGCTGCCGTTGCGCCGTGTTAAAAAGGATCTCGAATCGCGCATTCTCGGGCTCGGCTTGGTCGCTGAGACCGCTTCAGAATGGAACGCGGCCAAGCGAGTCGTGGCTTCCTTTCTCACGGGTGCCGGTGTCAGCGAAAGTCATGAGGTCGACTGGAGCGCCGAACGGGCCCGTCAAGCTTTGCAAGGCATCGACGTGCTCATCCGCCAGAAATATAACACCCAGAGGCTTCGGCCCCAGTACACCTTCCGAACCATCACGCTCCCGGCTGAGCCACGTGCCATGCCAACCGACATCCTTGACCGCTACGATGAATTCGAGCGAGGCCGTTGGTATAGAGGCTGGACGAAATCGGTCCTGCCGGTCGCATCATTTGATGCGAAGACCACCGAGTACAGTCTCGCCAACATAATGGACAACAGCCCTAAGATAAAATGGTGGCTCCGGCTGCAACACGATGACGCGGCATTCATACAGCTTGATACTGGCAGCAGATATTACCCGGATTTCATTGCAATCGATGTGGTTGACGTGTTTTGGCTCATCGAGGGCAAGTCGGACGACAGCGCTCAACGTCAGGACGTGCAAGTGAAGAAAGCTGCCGCCGAAGCATGTGTGAGATTTCTGACGGATGACGGCCGATTTGGCACGTGGAGATATCTCTTCTGCACTGAGACTGCTATCAAGAACTCCGGAGGCGGCTGGGATGGGCTAGTCGCTGCGACGGGAGCTGATTGAGGTCACGTCCTGACAGCGATCATCTTTGGTGTCGCCTAAATAGATAATCAAATCACGTCGTATGGAAAAGCGGGCCTGGATGGCCGCTATACTCTTGTAGCTGAGTTGTTGATAGCTGACGCAAGGGAGCCGCTTTCCACAGAATCCTGAGTGCTGCGGGACCGACACGCCCAAGACCGCGTCCCGCCGCTTGGTGTAAATGGTCTTCACCGTGGTCTGGTCAGCGGGGCTGGTGCTGACTATGCCGTGAGTAGTGGCGGTGTGGCTACCTCTTTGGGTTCGGCGGGCGGGGTGTTGAGCAGGGCCATGGAGCCTTCAGAGAGGTAGGGGCGTCCGCTGACTTGCCATTCGTCGTGGGCCTCGACCAGGGGCGCCCCGGCTAAGAGATGTTTAACGGCGGATGTTACAGACCCTGGTGACGGGTGGGGCTCGGAGCGCTATGCCAGTGTCATGAGATATCCGACGGTGGTGGGCCGACCGCTGAAGAGCGGGCCCGGCGGGAGCGGGTGCGGTTAGCCGCGGCGGAGCTGATGGAGGCCGGGGCCAGTGACCGGGAGGTGGCCCGGCATTTCCGGGTGAGCCGGATGTCGGCCAACTGGCTGGGCGCACCTTGGTGTTTATGCGCTGGCGGCAGGGGTGGTCGGCTACGGCGGGGACTGACGACGACGCGGCGGGGGTGGGCTGGGGGCCGCCTCGTTTGTAGGTGAGGTTCCTCGGTGGCCGTGCCGCGCGGGTGATTGGTTGTAGTGGCGTCCGCCGCTGGTGCCGTTGCTGCCTTCCTTTCGTTAGCCTCGCTGGCTGGAGGGCGACGCGGGTTAGCTGCTTACATGTCGACGGTTTGCTCGATGATCAGTTTGCGTGTCGGGGCATGGCTGTCCCGTTCAGACTTTGTACGGTCCCCCCTGAGGGCAGGGATCCGAACCGCTGGCGAAAAGAGGGCGCGGGATCAGCTGGGAGTCACCGATAGGGTGGCTGGCGTGACCGACATCGTCCTCCCGGAAGGCCTCAAGCCCGCTGACGGCAGGTTCGCCAGCGGGCCGTCCAAGGTGCGTCCCGAGCAGGTGGCCGCGCTGGCCGCGTCGGGCGCCACCTACCTGGGCACCTCGCACCGCCAGGCGCCGGTCCGCTCGCTGGTCCGGCGGGTGCGCGACGGCCTCGCCGGGCTCTTTGCCCTGCCCGACGGCTACCAGGTGGTGCTGGGCAACGGCGGCGCCACTGCCTTCTGGGACATCGCGGCATACGGCGTGGTCAGCGAGAGATCGCTGCACCTTTCGTTTGGCGAATTCTCGGCGAAGTTCGCGAGGGTCATCGCGGGCGCGCCCTGGCTGGCTGACCCGATGCTGATCGAGTCGGCGCCCGGCACCCACCCGCAGCCGCGGGCGGAGGCGGGCGTGGACACCTACGCGCTCACCCACAACGAGACCTCCACCGGGGTCGCCATGCCCATCCGCCGGGTGCCCGGGGCCGACCCGGGCGCGCTGGTCATCGTGGACGCCACCAGCGGGGCGGGCGGGCTGCCGGTGGACATCGGCGAGACCGACGTCTACTACTTCGGGCCGCAGAAGTGCTTCGGCTCCGACGGCGGCCTCTGGATCGCGCTGCTCTCCCCCGCGGCGCAGTCGCGGGTCGCCGAGGTCGCAGCCAGCGGCCGGTACATCCCCGGCTTCCTCTCGCTCGCGCTGGCCATCGACAGCTCGGCGAAGCTGCAGACCTGCAACACCCCGGCGATCGCGACCCTGCTCCTGCTCGCCGAGCAGGTGGAGTGGATGCTCGGCCAGGGCGGCCTGGCCTGGGCCACCGCCCGGACGGCGGACTCGTCCTCCCGCCTGTACACCTGGGCGGAGAAGTCGCCGTACGCGACCCCGTTCGTGGCCGACCCGGCCCAGCGCTCGCAGGTGGTGGGCACGATCGACTTCGCCGGCACGGTGGACGCGGCAGCGGTCGCGGCGGCGCTGCGGGCGAACGGCATCGTGGACACCGAGCCCTACCGCACGCTGGGGCGCAACCAGCTGCGCATCGGCATGTTCCCGTCGGTGGATCCGGCCGACGTGGAGGCGCTGACCGCCTGCATCGAGTACGTGGTCGAGCGCCTCTAGCGGCCCCGGCCGGCGCGGCCGGCCAGGACGGCCCGGGTCAGTGCAGCGCGGCCCCGATCAGCACGCCCAGCACGAGCAGCGCGAGCACCGCCGGGAGCAGCCAGCGCGTCGTGCGGTTCACATCAGGCAGCCTACCGGCCGGCCGGGCGGGCTCAGCCGGGCTGGCTGGGAGCGTGCGCGAGCGGCCAGGCGCCGAGGGTTTCGTAGCGCGGCTGTTCCTGGAGGCGGCTGCGGATCAGGTAGATCTCGCCGGCGGTCCAGGGCGTGCCGGCGAAGCCGGCCAGCGTCGCCACCAGCGTCCGCACGTCGGCCGGCGCCCGGCACCGCGCCAGGGTCAGGTGCGGCTCGTACTCCCTGCCCTCTTGGGCGGGCGGCGCGCCCGCCCGGCGCGCCGCGGCGGCGACCCGCATGGCCAGCATGCCCAGCCCGTCCCGGTCACCTTTCACCCCCGTCCACAGCACCCGGGCCCGGGCCGCCGTGGGGAAGGCCCCGGCGCCGACGAGCGACAGGGAAAGGGGGGCATGCCGGGCGGCGGCGCGTTCGAGCCGGGTGCCGAGTCTTCCTATCAGCTTCTCGTCCACCTCGCCGAGAAAAGCGAGCGTGAGATGCCAGGCGTCCCGCCCCGTCCAGCGCAGCTCCGGCCAGGCCAGCCGCAACGGTCCCACCGCGCTGTCCAGTTCGCCGGCGGCGACGGCGGGCAGCGCGATCGCCACGAATAGCCTCACAGGCCATTAGTAGCAGTCCAGGGCGGGGCCGTGGGTGATCTACGCCCAGGCATCCGCCGTGCCGCCCAAGATCGCCGCCTGGCGCCGGGCCGGCGGGCCGGGCTCAGTCGCCCACCGTGCCGTCGATCCGCTCCCGGAGCAGGTCCGCGTGGCCGTTGTGGCGCGCGTACTCCTCGATCATGTGGACCATGATCCAGCGCAGTGAGTACCTCTCGCCCCGCCGCCCGGTGCCGATCACATCGAGGGATGGCGCGGCAGCGACGCGTTCCCGGGCATGCGCGCACTCGCCCCGCCAGTAGCCGAACGCCTCCGCCACATCGGCGTCGGCCACGTCGTCGAAGTCCCCGTCCGGATTCCCGTCGCTGTAGTAGCGGGGTGGCGCCTGCTCGCCGCCCAGCACGCGGCGGAACCAGCTGCGTTCCACCTCGCCCATGTGCCGGACCAGGCCGAGCAGCGACAGGCTGGACGGCGGCACCGCCCGAGCCCGCAGCTGATCGTCGGCCAGGCCCTCGCATTTCACCGCGAGGGTGGCCCGGTGGAAGTCCAGCCAGGCATCCAGCATCTCGCGTTCCTGCGCCACCAGCGGCGGCTCGATCCGCTCAACCGTCATGATGGCGAGTTTTGCCCATCAGCCGGGGCGGGGGCCAGCGGTTTGTGGCCCCGCCGCCGATGCGGGCGCGATGGCGGGCACGGCAGAGGCTGGTGCGGTGGCGGGCGCGGAGGGGCCGGGCGCGGCTAAGGCCGCGGGCGCCGCCAGGCGCAGGTAGCTCCGGGCGGGCACGTCACGCGCCCGGGCCAGCAGGAGCGCCGCCACCATTACCGCCAGCGCCGAGATCACGCCGCCGGCGATCAAGGTAATCCGCACCCCGAACTGCTCGGCCGCCCAGCCGACCAGCGGCGACCCGAGCGGGGCGCCGCCGAGAAAGACCAGCATGTACAGGCCCATCACCCGGCCGCGCACCGCCGGGGTGGTGCCGAGCTGGGTGGTGGAGTTGGCGGTGGTGGTGAACATCAGCAGCGCCACGCCGGTCGGGATGAGCAGGGCCAGGAACGACCAGTACGTCGGCATCAGCCCGGCCGCCACCTCCAGCACGCCGAACGCGAGCGCGCTGGTCAGCATCAGCCGCATGCCGGGCCGGGCCCGGCGGGCCGCCAGCAGCGCGCCGCCGAGCGCGCCGCCCGCGAAGGCGGCCGAGGCCAGCCCGAACGCCGCGGCCCCGGTGTGGAACACGCCGCGGGACATCAAGGCGGTGGTCACCTGGAAGTTCATGCCGAACGTGGCCACGAAGAACATGAGCGCCAGGGTCAGCCACAGGTTGGGGCGGGCCCTGACGTAGGCCAGCGCCTCCCGCAGCTGGCCGCGGGCCCGGGGCGCCCGCTCCACCGGGTACAGCTCGGCGGGGCGCATCAGCTTGAGACCGACCAGGACGGCGCCGAAGGAAGCGGCGTTGACCAGGAACGCGGCGGGGGTGCCAACGGCGCTGATGACCAGTCCGGCCACGGCCGGGCCGGTGATCCGGGCCAGGTTGAAGGCGGCGCTGTTCAGCGCGATGGCGTTCGCCATCCCGTCCCGGCCGACCATCTCCGCGACAAACGTCTGGCGGGTGGGGCTGTCCACCACCGCCACCATGCCCAGCGCGAACGCGAGCAGGTACACCTGCCAGACGGCCACCGCGCCGGTCAGCGCGAGCACGCCCAGCAGGAGCGCCAGCCCGCCCATCGCGGCCTGGGTCGCGAACAGGATGCGGCGCTTGGGATAGCGGTCGGCGATCATGCCGCCCCACAGGCTGAACAGCAGCTGGGGCAGGAACTGGAGCCCGGTGGCGATGCCGAGGGCGGTGCCGCTGCCGTGGGTCAGCTGCAGCACCAGCCAGTCCTGCGCCACTCGCTGCATCCAGGTACCGGTGTTGGAGACGACCTGCCCGGTCACGAACAGCCGGTAGTTGCGGGTTCCCAGCGAGGCGAAGGTCCGCAGCCACGAACGCCGGGGACGGGCCGGGGAACGCCGCGGCCGGATCGCGAAACGCCGCGGACGGGCGGGGAGACGCCGGGGCCGGCCGGCCAGGAAACGCCGGGGCCGGCGGGTCAGGACTGGCTGAGCTTCTCCAGGATGGGCGCGGCCTCCCGCAGGATCGCCCGCTCCTGCGGGCTCAGCTCCGCCAGCCTCCGGGCCAGCCAGGCTTCCTTGCGCCGCCGGAACTTCTGCACCAGGTTCCGGCCGTCCGGGGTCACGGTGAGTATCACCTGCCGCCGGTCCGTCGGGTGCGGCGCCCGGGTCACGAGCCCCCAGTCCACCAGGGCGGCGACGACGCGGGTCATGGAGGGCGGCTGCACCTTCTCGTGCTCGGCCAGGTCCCCCGGGCTCATCGCGCCGTGCCGTTCCAGCGTGGCCAGCGCGGCCAGCTGGGTGTCGGAGAGCGCCGGCTCGGCGATCTCGGGCACGAGCCGCTCGACCCGGAGCCGCCGCGCCAGCCGGCTCACCGAGATCCGGAGTGCGGTGGCCAGGCCGGTATCGGACCGCTGCTGCTGTAGTGTCATCCTCTTTAGCCTGAGTCATTACTTTTGCTAACAGTACGCGGAAGCGAAACATTTCGTCAACCAGCCCCGCCGCCGCACGGGTTAACCTGGGCACATGGCGCATAGCCGACGGCCAGCCCCGCCGCCGCTGGAGGCGAACGACCGGCGGGTCACCATCGTCGGCACGGTGGCCTGGGCGGTCGCCCTGGCCGTGCTCCTGGTGCTGCGCGAGCAGATCCCCGTCAGCGACCGGTGGTGGATCTGGACCTGCGCGGTGGGGGTCGCCATGGGGCTGTTCGCGCTGTGGTACGTGCCCTACTTCAAGCGCGCCCGCGCCCACAAGGCGCAGCGCCGGGCCGAGATCCGGGCCGCCGCGGCCGCTGCGGCCGCTCAGCCGGAGCCGGGCTCCAGCGACTCGAAGACCGTCTCCTCCACCGAGACGCCGGGCACGTCGACGAGGTCATAGCCAAGCTCATCGATGACCGGCCGGACCGCCTGGCCGGCCGCCTGCGGCAGCGCCTCCGAGTGCCCGCCGCACCCGTGATCCGCCGAGACCACCCGGCCGTCGTCGGGCGCGTAGCTGTTGGCGCAGACCCCGAAGACCTGCCCGAGCGGGCCGCTCAAGCGGACGAAAAACCCGCAGGTGAGGCACGGCCCCGGCGCCAGGTGGGCCAGCGGGCTCCGCGGCCCGTGCTCACCGGTGTACCAGCGCAGCGCCGCCTCGTCGCGGCCTATCGCGGACAGCACGCGCGCGCAGGAGACCGCCATCTCGGTCGCGGCCGTGGCGGCCACCGCCGACTCGGCCAGGCTCGCCAGCTGCGAGGCGATCGTGGCCAGGTCCTCCACCCCGTCGTCGCCCTCGAGCACCGCGGTGGGCACCAGCCGCTCGTCGTCGGGGGCCGCGGGCAGGATGTCTCCCGCGCCCAGGTCGCCCGGGCGCACCCGCTCCCGCCAGGGAACCCACGGCGGCGCCAGGATGGCGTCCGGGCCGGGCACGAGCAGGCTCTCACTCACGGTGACGATCCTGGACCGCGACGCCCGGGCCACCGTGACCGCCCACCGCCAGCCCCGGTACCCGGGGTCGAGGCAGTTGAAGAGGTGGGTGACGACCCGCTCCCCGTCCGCCTCCACGCCCAGGTGCTCGCCGACGGCGGCCGCCCCCGCCATCTCCTCGGCGGCGCTGCGCGCCAGGTCCACGGCCTGCGCGCACACCTCATCCGGTTCACGGCTCCGAACTGGGCTCACGTTCAGCAATTCTCCCCCATCCATGTGCATGCTCGCATCACGATCCGGCCCCTATTCCGGCCAAACGACCCCGGCAGCAAGCTGCCGGGGGGCGTGTCCCCCGCCTCCCGCGGCGGGGCCTGCCCGGCGGATCTCCGCCCCGCTGGCGCCCGGCCAGCCTGCCGATTAGTAGTGGGCGCAAAGGCGCAGAATACTTGGAACTATGGGATGGGCGGACGGCCGGCTCAGAGCCAGGCGTGCGACGCGGAGGCTGACGTCCGCCGCCCAGTCCAGCGCCAGGGTCGGGGCTTCCGCCAGCCGCGGCGCCGGCCGCGTGGTCCAGCGGATGACGGGGGCCTCCGGGGCCAGGCGCACCGGGCTGGCCAACCTAATCGAGCTGACCGCGGCCAGCAGCGTCGGCGACGCCTTCGTGGCGGTCGCGCTGGCTGGCACCCTGTTCTTCAACGCCTCGGTCAGCCAGGCCCGCAGCCAGGTCGCGATCGCCCTGCTCGTCACCATGGCACCGTTCGCGGTGCTCGCCCCGCTCATTGGGCCGATGCTGGACCGGGTCCCGCAGGGACGGCGCTTCATCCTGGCCGGCACGCTGCTGGCCCGCGGGGCGCTGTGCTGGGGCATGGCGGGCGCCGTGTTCTACCCCGACTCGGTCACCCTGCTGCCGGCCGCATTTGGCGTGCTGGTGCTCCAGAAGGCGTACGGCGTGACCCGCAGCGCGATCACCCCCCGGCTGCTGCCCCGGGAGATCACGCTGGTGACCGCCAACGCGCGCACCGGGCTGGCCTCGCTGGTCGCCTCCACCCTCGGGGTCCTGTTCGCCGCCGGCATCGAGTACATCACCGGTGGCGGTTCCAATGGTGCCGCGTGGGTGCTGCGGGCAGGCACGGT
>WNFX01003789.1_pt1 | contig 15018 bp, 7 predicted proteins | sample 5400111 | NCBI WGS metagenome assembly WNFX01 (sample SAMN13153363, study PRJNA577476) | soil metagenome | isolation source: 40 cm soil or saprolite under grassland replicate 1 | place: USA:California | collected 2016-06-15 | reverse complement strand
TTTTGTCGAAGAAGAGGACGTTGGCTTTGACTCCCTGGGCATAGAAGATGCCTGTGGGGAGACGGAGCAGCGTGTGTACGTCGCACTTCTTGAGCAGATTTTCGCGCACCTTCTGACCCGCTCCACCTTCAAAGAGGACGTTGTCGGGTACGACGGCGGCGGCGCGTCCACCAACTTCGAGCATGGTGAAGATATGCTGCACAAAATTAAGTTGCTTGTTACTGGTCTCGGTCCAGAAATCCTGGCGCGAGTAGGCGCTGGCTCCGCCTTCGGTCTTGCGGCCAAAAGGTAGTGCGGGTAGGTTATTGTGTCCATTTTCCCTGGGGAACCTTCCTGAAGGGGAACATGGTATATCAGCCTGATGAGCGTGTCCACTTTTAGGAGTTGGTAATGGGGCATCAATTTTTACTCTGGTTGCAAGTTCATTAAAAGCTGGTTTGTCAGTTAGAAGTCCAACACCAATCTTTTCTGAGAGCCGTGTAAATGCCATAATCATCTCCCTGATGGGGTCTATAACAGCTACTTTGCGCGGTATTTTTGTAGGGAACAAGCTTCCTGACGAATTAAAATTCATTATAACTGGGTTCAAACTGCTTGAGTTGACAGATAGAGTCCAGTGTAATTTTGTATTATCTGAACTTACCATCTCAAGCAGCCTCAGCGACATGAGTGATACTACTCTAAAACAAGATCAGGTGCAATTCCTTTAAGAAGCTCTTTGATTTGTTCCAGTTTTTCTGTAGATATATCCCTACTGCTGAATTCGATCCATATACCAATCTTAAGATCCTTTCCTATCGTAAGCTTTTTCAATTCAGTGACTTTGTTCCCCAGGTTTTGCACCTCCATCGGGTCAAGTATCGCCCGCGCGACTCTTTTATCCTGCGTTCCGTCTAGTGGCTGAACTTCCTCCGCGACTTTGGAACCACTACTACCATGAGCAGATACATCACTCGTCTTTGATGTACTGATTCCACTGTAATCCTTCTGTTTAAGGATAATTTTGATGGCCTTTGCTCCGGCTACATCGCAAGGCCATTTGCCAGAATCAATTGTGCGATCCAATTTCTCCGCTGCAAATGCGTGAGTCAGGACTTCTTTGACAATAATCCAGGGAAGCCGTTGTTGCAATTTAGCTGATAGTGCTCTGGCAATACTATCAGCCGTTGTCTGACCCTCTTGCCAGACTTCTGGCAACTCTTCAGGGAGAAGCTGTTCAATGATGAGCGGGCTGGGAGGCAGTTGCAACATCGCATCTCCTGTGAGAATCTCCTCAGGTACCTCTTCTCCATAGAGACTACTTGCTCCTGCCAGTAACCAGAGCTTTTTGTTCTTGACTGCCTCTTTTATTGCTGCCTGAACGACTTTCTGTGAGGCTTTGGGGATTGCGTACATTTGCTCGTAGTCATAGTCTTTGTTGAGAACAGTGGCGATATGACCCCCAGCAAAGTACCGGTACAATGTCTCCAACGTTAATGGCCTGTCGTTCTCATCCCATAAAGCTGGTAGCTTACCTGGTAACAAAAGATCAGGCACGATCTCTGAAAGTTCCGCATATTCTGGTAGCACAACTTCTAGATCTTTGACTATGGTAGGATCTTGTGGACTAACCTGACGCCAGAACGTTGTGCCGGTTTTGCTGATCCTTAATACAAATGTTCCTTCTTTACACCCCTGGAAGATGGTTGTTTTGATCGGCTCTATATCGAGCAGTTTGGGTAAGCGGGGCTGCTTTGCAAATGCGTTAACCAGGTCGTTCAGACGATGGGACTGGTCTCCCTCTCGCCAGATGTTGTATGGACCGCTCGGTAGCAGTGCCTGAGCGGAGATTGGATCTTGTTTAATGCGTGCCTGGGTCTCGTTTTTGATGACATCAAAGAGTGGACCTTCGTTTGATTGTAGGCGGAAGGCTTCAATAACCCCATCTATGTTGATGGTGATGACGATACTATAGGCATGACGTACAAGTTGTCCGACAAGTTGATTGCTTTTATTTTTGTTCTCGCGCAGGAGCGCCAGGCGCGATGGTTCGATATCCTGCCCTTTGAATTGGTGCTCGATGTCTAACCAGCCAAGGTATCTGCGAATCTCTATTCTGGCTGCTTCCAGACCGTCGGCTGAAGGAACAACGATGAGCATGAAGTTCTTGTAGACACGTGGTTTGTCTGGTCCGGTGGTTTCAGTGATGAAACGTATAGCTTCGTCGCTGGGCCTGTTCGCTGTAGATACAGCTTCCGGTCCGAGAATGACGTAGTGAAATTTTGTGTTTTCCTCTATAATTCCTGGACGATTGGGTAGTTTAAAGACATCAGCTTTCGTTATACTCGCACCTTCTGTTAGGCTTTTACAGGCTCTGATCTGCTCAATTAAGTAGGCGTCGATGGTGCCTGTTGAGATACGGGAGCTTGCGTCATGATGCATCTGGGTGAGATTAGGCTGTGGACCAAGTTTCCATTTTTCTGGGAGCTGTTTTGCTCCACTACTGGTTGTTGGGGCGTTCTGGATATTTTTCTCCTCCAGATACCAGGAGATATGAGTCCATTCGCGTAATGCTTTGTCCAGCTCAATTTTATCTGGTTTACCAGGTCCAACCAGTAGATAGAGGTCGCGTAATGAAGCTTCAGCACCTAATGGCTGGGAGTGCAAGAAGGTTGCAAAAGCGGCTTGCTCTATTTCCCGGTATTTTAGTCCGCTGTGTTCGGCTTGAATCTGACGGGCCTGACTGAGTTCTCCCTCCAAGACGGTGGACCAGTTATACGATTTTCCTTCGTATGCTTCGTGTGATGCGACACTGGTCAATTCACGCGCGGCTGCGGAAAGGCCACTGAGCTTAGGGTCGCCTATAAATATATTGGTACAGATCAATGGGCTGCTGTCCCATTTTTCTGCTTCTTGCAATGCCATAGCAAAGGTGAGCAAGATGCCGCGTGTACGTTGAAAACCTTCAAGGTTTGTCCACTTGCCGTAGAATACGTCGGTGAGACCTGGATGAAAAGGGTAGCTGGCCTTGAGCCGTTGTTCGACGTTGTAGCGATCCCTGGCAGTCTGATCGTCCAGGTTCGCCATGCCCTGGTAGGCGGCGACTACATGCGGACTGAAAAGATCTTTTTCTTTGATAGACTCAGGCGTGAAGAATCTCCTTCTCAAGACTTCGGCGACATCGTTCTTTTCCACCGGTTGGATGCTCTCTTCTTTTTGACGCCGGAAGATAGCATAAAGTTCTTGCGTGAGTTCTTTGCCAGGCGTATCGCTTTTCAATGGATCAGTAGCGAGCAGAGAGGCTACGATAGCGCAGGTGGAAACCTTGGTTGCTGCCTGCGTGAGATATTGGAAGAAGTCGATCAGCCGCGTACGCCAGATCGGCGCTTCTCCAACTTTGTTGCGTACATACATGAGGACTTCGTCAATGAGCAACAATGTTGCCTTGTTCTCTTTTTGTGGCAGAGAGAGCAGATATTCCAACAGGTTTTCTGCTGGTGGTATTTCGCGCTCTTCTGCCAGTCCGTCAGCGTGGAGATAGCGTAGACCTTCGTCTCCTGCCAGTTGATAGGCAATAACACTCCATGGATACTTTAGCCAGCGTACATCTCCGTCTACTCCCTTGATCTCCATACCTCGTAGCGGATCAAATTTGTCGAAAGGCAGTACGACGATACGTGTATGTGGAATGGGCAGGTCGATATGCCCGGTAAATTCTTTTACGGCTGGCAGATCTGGTAGGTGTTCTGGATCGCGCGTGAGATGATACAGGGTAATAAGTGTATGCGTCTTGCCCCCACCATAGGTCAGTTCTAACTGGCGGATGGCTTTGTCGCTTTTTCCTGCTAAACGCCAGACGATGTCTTTACTCAGGTTGCGGATATTGAGCGTAGGATACGTTAACGCGAAGAATTCATAGGGATCGCGATAGACTTTGCTCCCTCGCTCCATTACTACATCATAAAGGTCGGCTGCAAAGGCTGCTTTCGAGAGATCTCCATTGCGAACATCCTCTCGTAGGCGTACAACTTTGTGCCAGGGCGTAAGACTGGTGCTTGTGACCATACGTACCTCTATCATCCATTCTCTGTTGCCTACTGTATTTAAACAAAAAGATCAGGTTGATGTATCTGCTGCTGTTTTTCTTTGCTGCTATATCCACCAATATGGTTGCTGATACTCTCTAACAGCGCACGCTCCTCGCTACCTTCAGGGGCCAGTTCTATGATAGCTTGCAGTACCTGGGCGAACAGGGCATATTGTCCTAGTCCATGATCGGCTACATACGTATCCACTTTAGCCTGGTCCTTTGCTGCCCATAGGTGCAAGAGGCGATGAATCTGATCAATAATAGGGATTGTACGCCCTTGAGGAGCGTTATAGCCCATTTCAGGGCGCTTGCGTTGTGACCAGACTTTGAGACGGACTTTGCTTTTTGTGCCTTCTTCGCTCTCCCTACTTCCCTCACTTTCCGCATCTCCTTCGACAACCTCTTCGTCCTCGTCTTCTGCCTGGCCTCCCGAACGAGCCAGGATGTCGTAGCGGTCCGTTAGATCAACGTCTTTGAGACCACAGGAGACGGCGTAGAGAATACAGGGACCGACCGGGACACTTTCCATCTGGAAGTCGTGGCGGTGCAGGAGATAATAGGTGGTGACCTCATCCAATCCCCTGGCAGCTGTTTCGTCGCCATCGCGTGTGAGGACGCGTCCCACGACGAAGTCCAATACCATACGGCGCACCTCTTGCAAGAAATCCCGAACCTCCAGCCTCTTGCTGCCGGACTGATCGGCCTTCATGACCACCGGATACTTACTATAGGCTTCCATAGCTGGTCCAGTTGCCGCCCAGACGAAGTCTGGTCCGCGAATACCTACATCCCAGAAATTGCGTAGCTGGTCATGGATCTTTTCGCGCATCTCGGCCAGAACGCTCTGGTCCCAGCCGGGCTGTACCGTCCTGGCGCGTTTTTTGCACACAAGCCAGACCGAGGAGGAGAGTGCAGCAGAGGAGAGCGCTCGTGTGCGATTGCCCATCTCAGTCTGTATTGGCCAACTGCCATCTACAACGAAACCCGCACGTATAATTGATGAGACAAGCGTCTCCCAGGCGTCCGGCTGCTTGTGGGCAAAGACAATTACCAGCCTTCCATCAGGCGCAAGAGAGCGATAACATGCTTGAAAGGCACGTGCCATGCCATCCTCATAGTTTTGTTTAGATGCATGTTTGTTGCCTTGAAAGCGGCTGGAGTCGTCGATGAGTTCACCATCGTTTTTGTCATGATCCCACTTGGGCGAGAGTGGATTATGAAAAACCTGGTCTATTTCGTCTGACAATCCATATAATGTGCGACGAAGCCAGACATAGAAGAAATCCATCAAGTCTGAATATGGAATGGCATCATAGTAAGGCGGGTCAGTCAGGATAATATCGAATGAATTGTCAGCAATGTTTTTCGTAGCACTCTCACGTAGTATATGTGGAGGCAAGCTGTGGGAGACGAAGCTAAGCTCGTGGCTAATAAATCTTCCAATCCATTCAACTGCTCCATAATATCCACCTGATGTTTCGGAATTTGACATAACTTCTGTAAAATCCCATACAATTGGAAGCGCAAAACGCCCAAAGGTATTTCGCATCTGTTCTTTGGAATTATGCCAGCTACACACAGAACTAGAATAATCAGCAAGTCTATCTAACGCTAGAGCCAAATATGCTGATATTGCTTCAATCCATTCCTGCTCATACCCCCATTCCTTCATTGCTTCTCGTACCGCTCTAGTATGCTTAACGAAAGTACCTAATGCCACTAACTGACGTGCAGTAAATAATTTGTACCATTTATCGAGACCATAACCATCCACTGAAAATGCTCTGCTCGCACCATTTCCTCCCTTAGGAATGTTTTCCTGTGGTAGACCAAAGGGGATCTCAGCAAAGACCTTATCTACTTCTTGCGTTGCTGCCTGTGCTGCTTCGATTTCTTCTGTTGTCGGAAGGCGATATTCCTTACTATTTTTCCCTTCAATAACAACAGAAGTCATCATCATGCCTAGCCTGCCTGCTTGTCCCTCGTCACGGATCTCTTCCATCCTCATAATCTCATCCTTACAGCACGGGCACTGGGCTCCTGAGCGTGACATCGTGCCTCCACCTAGTCGCTTATCATGCTCGCGTTTTTGCGCAGTGTTGCCAGTTCCAACCTCCACATCTTCCTGCACACCAAAGACGACACCTGTTCTATCACTATTGGGCTGCATGGTCAGGACAACGCGTTTTTTGTCTTTTTTACAAAGCCAGCGCGTTTTCAGCAGTGGCACCGTTGCGCGGCAGTTTTTGCACATTACCGTCCTGGCCCACAAATAAGCTACCGTTGGTTTGTTATCCACAACGGGATAGAGATGTTCCAGGTCCTTACGTGCTCGTTCCAGTACCCACCTGCCCCAGGCCCGTACATGCCAGGCCAGGTCCGCGTGTAACAGTTTGTCGTCAGCCACCTTTCCAAGCAGTTGAACGGCAGCAATATCCTGCTTCTCGCCATCCAACACATGCGAAAGTTGCAGCACACCGAGTTGTGACAATTTCGATTTCACCGATGCTTTTTTCAAGCCCTTGGCCAGCAGATACTCGGTCATAAAATCTACAGATTGGAGTGCGAAAGCAGGCAATGGTAGTTCCTTGCCTGCCATGCGCTGAGGATATTCCAGCGTACATTTGAGAAGGAACCATGCTACAGGATTGATATCAGCAGCAGTTACTTCACAGCCCAGGCGCATCGCCTCCAGTGGAATTGCTCCTCCTCCAGCGAAGGGATCAAGCATGCGCGGTGCTCTTCCACCATAGGTCTCGCGTATTCGGTCGCGAAACCACTGCAAGTCGGGGCTAGACTCGCGTCCCCAATGCAGAATACCGCCTTCAGTATCGGTCTCGTCTTTGACCAGTTTCCCTCCCAATTTACTGAGCAACTGGCGACGGACCTCTGCATCCTCGGGGTCTTTCAGTAACGTCGCAATCAACGCTGCCCGACTCGCAGCCAGTGGACGGCGTGCAGGCCAGATGTGCAGAGTAGAAATATGACCATGACGCACATTCTTCTCATGAACTGAATCCAGCGAGGTTTGCTTGAGTGGAAAGGCCACCTCGATCAAGCGTGTATCTGACATTGATCAACTCCATTCGATATGTTTATAACACAACAATGTTGTTATTGTATGTTTTATATTTCGTCTCTTGCTTCTGCCTCAATAATTGAGCGGCTATCAATAACCACACTCCCTTTCGCTCGCACAACGAGTTTTCCAAACGGGTCTTGCACCCGTACCAGGCGTGGGTAGTGTTTCTCACAATCGAAGACCACATAGAGCCAGTAACGATCGCGCAACGTGCAGGCTTTCCCATATTCATTCTCGCTCAGTTCAATCGTGCCTGTCCCAACGCGTCCCTTTACCTCGATAGCTTTCTGTGTACCATCGGGATAGCGTGCCAGAAGATCAAAGCCGGGCCAATCGATCAGTCCCACCGCGGTTGCGTTAGAAGGTTTAGAAACATCAAAGACCTCTGCCCCTTGCGTACGTTCATAGTCCATTGCTATGCGCATCGCCTGTTGCTCAACATCAGCATCATAGCGCTGGTAGTCCTCTGCATCAACCGTTGGGACAACAAGTGCATGGGCAAGCAAGGTAATTTCACCAACGTCGATCAGTTCCGGCTCTCGTTGCAGTACTCTGATAGCCTGGCTCTTGCGCTGATTCAGGTTAGTATACTGTTTCTCGATCTTTGTGAGTTCGCCTTTGATATGTGCAATGTTCCCATCATCGCGTTTCGCTTGCAGTCGTGCGCGCCGATTTAAAAGATCGATCTCTAGATATTCAAATCCCAGCAGAATAGCCTCTTCTCGCCTGGCCCTTTCATTGTAGAGAAGCTTGCGCTGCTTATCTACAATATCTGTCTGAGAATAGCTCTGTGCAAACGCCAGGACCTGCTCTCTCAACGCAGCGCTCCGCTGGACAAAGTGCCGATACATTTCGGGTAGTGTTGCAAGTGGGCGTAAGAGCAAAATTGTCTCTACCGGGCAAAGTTCAACCTGACCCCCTATGTTTTGCTTAAAGGCAACGAGGCGCTTTTCTAGCATCTCACCCTGTTTGAGTTGAGGGAGATCCAGATCACCTTTGCGCAGAATGGTCACCTCTGCGAGTGTATAGAGGTACGGCTGCTGAGCGCCAGGATCAGCAAAAACGGCACCTCTTTGCGCATCCTGGGCACATACGAGACTGACTTTATCACGTAAGCGATCAAAAACCGGTTCTCCCGGATGTAAGAATATTGAGCGATCTTTTTCTATAGATGAATAAACCGTCAACGCCTGTTGTTTTTCGGGTGGATACTGTTCAATCTTCTCATACAGCCATTGTAAACTACCAGCAATGGAGGGGCGGAAATGAAAAGTAGAGTCCAGTGAGCCTTCAATCTCCAATGCAAGATGGGGTGCCGCATGTTCGATGAACTGGCGCATATAGCCAGGAAGCAACCACTGTAACTCCTCATGTGCTACATTCTGTTGCAAACGCGGAAGTTGATCTCGCACTGTATCCTGTTTGCCCAGTACAGCAAGATCTATCTGTTGTAGTTGTACCACACGTTCTTTACTGACCGCAGCATCAATAGTTTGCTCTATGTCTTGTTCACTCTCTTGCAACTGGCTGAAACGCGTTTGCAGCGAGATCCCTTCCATCAATTGTCCCAGCACATCGAAGACTTTGTCATTACCCAGTTCCGCCTTGATACGTCCTAGTTTATCCAGCAGAATACGCATGACGCGACCCTCGCGTGTTTCACCCGCAACGAGATTAAAAATATAGACGGGATCGTGTTTCTGTCCGTAGCGATGAATACGTCCCATACGCTGTTCCAGGCGTGCAGGATTCCATGGTAGATCGTAATTAAGCATAATCCAGCATATCTGAAGATTAATACCTTCACCTGCGGCATCGGTTGCCACCATAAAGCGAGCGCCACCTTGCTCAATGGGACGACGAAAAAAGAGCACCTCCTCCTCACGTTGCTGGTAGTCCATGCCTCCATGTATCCTTGCCACTCTATCGGTATAGCCCATACCTTCCAGACGTTCGACTAAAAATGCTAGAGTATCGCGATGTTCCGTAAAAATCAAAATTTTCTCGTCTGCATACTCCTCATCACGAACAAGCGAACACAATCTTTCAAACTTTGAATCCTCAACCGTGTGAAAAACCTGTTCTGCCAGCTCACATAAATCATGTACACGCCGTAACTCTGCCAGCAGTTCCTCCAGAGTAGAAGCAATAGTTGATTTTAGGACCTCTTTCTCGCTATTTTCATTCTCTTCACGTCCTGCTTTTGGACTTTCCTCTTCATCGGCAGTCTTTGTCTCAAAGGGATCTTCGATGCTTTCCAGCTTTCTTTGTGTTTCATAAAACTGCTTAAAGGGCATTTTCCCTGACTCTAACTCTTCAACGAACGTTTGTAGATTTGCTTTGCGGCGCAAAAGGGATTGGAGTAAGGCCCATGTCGAGCTAGCAAGGCGGCGTTGGAAAACACTCATAACTAAGCGAGCAGCAGAGCGATTAAGTTGAAATGCTATATTATAATACTCCTGGATATACTGCGTCGTCTCGTCATACAGAGTCTGTTCGCTAATAGCACCCTGAGTCAAATCATAACTGAGCGTTGTTGATTCGCGTTTGGGATAAATCGGCTTCCCCGCAAAATCAATCATTTCCTCTTTTGTGCGACGGAGAAAATAGCGGTGTCTGGCTTGTGGAGGATAGTTTCTGAATGCTTCGTAGGAGGTAAATACTTCAGGCTCTAGCAAGCTCCATAGATAATAATAAGGGATATCTTTGCCCATATGTGGCGTTGCAGTCAATAGTAGGAGATGCTGACAACTCCAACTTAATTGCCATTTTGTATCATCGTTAAACACCCCGGCCAGGGCTTCTGCCAATTTAAAGCGGCTCGTCTTGTGAACACGCAGATCTTGATCACGGTAGGCAGAAAGTTTATGGGCCTCATCAAAAACTACAAGATCATACGGCTTTACCTCCGAATCTTGCAGATGAGTAAACAGGCGTTCGCCAGACAACGTAGAAACGCTCACTATGGCAAGATTGCTATCAGGTTCTGTAAACGGATTGGTGTGCCTGGCATCACTCCCAGAAATAATAGTGAAATGGAGATCAAAAAGGCGCTGGAGCTCCTGTTCCCAGTTTCCGACCAATCCGGCAGGTGGAACAATGAGCACCCTTGAAATGAGACGGCGCGAGAGCATCTCTCGTATATACAGCCCTGTCATAATTGTTTTGCCTGCGCCAGCATCGTCTGCCAGCAAAAAGCGTAGCCTTGCTGCTGGTAACATATGCTCATAGACAGCCAGACGCTGATGAGGGAGCGGATCGATACGCGAGACTTCGGTCGCAAATGTTGGATTAAAGAGGTGGCCGTAACTCAAGCGGTTCCCTTCTACCACCAGCCGTACTTTTTCCGCGTTACCTTTAAAATCAATTCCAGGCAAAGAATCAGTAATATTACTAGTAAGTTCCCCTCTTTCTGTAGAAGCAGAAGAGGTAGTTTGTAAATGTAATATTTTTTGCCAATGGAGGGCTGATGGGACACGTTGTCCCTTTTCCCACGATCGCAAAAGACTTATTGGTATATCCAATGCCTGGGCAAAATCTTTCTGAGTCAGTGTCAGATTTTTTCGTACTTTTTGTATTAATCGCGGGACATCAGCGGATGGAACGTCAATACTCTGGATTTTAACCTCCACAATATACATACTCCCACTAAAAGACACCTGTACCCTGTACCATAACCCTCATTATAGAGATATACAAGCTAATTTTCAACGTTTTTGCATCCCTCTCTTACCAGCAAGGGGATAGTGGAATGCTTCTCTGTTACAGGAGAACCATTCTGCTTAACTATTCCTCTTACACATGCATAAATTGGAAGTCTCCTACCCTTTTCTTGTGTACCTCTTTATACGCGCCCAATACAGATTATCCATCCATAATCACTTTTACGTTGACAATGCTCGATCCAATTGTGTATAAAGAAGACAGAGAGAGTATTTAAGTAGGTTGCAGGCAGGAACAAAGCATGAGCGTATCTCTTCCTTCTTCGCTTTTATCGCATATGCCAGATGAAACACGTGCTGAATATCTTAGCAAGGCTTATGTGAGAGCTATAGCAGCACGCGCAGGTGCCAATATACATATACCCGAAGTCGACTATGGAGTCGACATGGCTTTCACAAGAGTAAAGCGTCATAGCAGTGGACTTACGGATATGCCAGACATCCCTCTTCGTTGTCAGATTAAATCTTCGAAAGATTGTAAGCTTAGAGGTGATGATATTGTTTATGACCTCAAGGTAAAAAATTACAATGACCTGATTAACAGTTCTTCGACCGTCTTGATTGTGCTCTGGTTACCGTTTACAATAGATGAATGGATCATGCAAGATGCAAATTGTTTGACCGTTTTTAAATGTGCATACTATTTTGAAATATCCGATCGTACAGAAATTTCCAATAAAAGTAAAAAGCAGATTCTTATCCCAAAATCGCAAGTCTTTACGGAGGAAGCGTTGCTTCGTTTGATCGATAAAGCGCAAAAGGGGTTGCAGGCGCTATGAGTATCTTTATTGATGAACAGCATTTGCAGGACATTAACCCAGAAGATATCCGTGCATACCTTAGTCAGAAAGGATGGCAGGAGATGCGTTATACGGACACACGCCTGCAAGTTTTTGCAAATCGTCAAGTAGAGGGCGAACCTGTTCTCCTTTTACTTCCAGTCAGCCGTAAACTTTCGGATTTTTACCCTCGCCTGGTTGATGCCCTCGTGACGCTTGCAAAAGTGGAGAAGACGACATTAGATAGTTTGCTGCGCACAATTCGTCTCACCAGCGATGATATTATTCGTATGCGTTTGCTGCTACCTGCTGATACCATGCCATCAATCGAGTTAACGGCCCAATTTCTATCTGGATTTCGTGACCTGGTTGTCTTTGCTGCCACCATAGAAGCAGGAGAGACAACCCGTTATTTCAAGCGCTCCACCGATATAGGAAAACAGGAAGCTCAACATTTTCAATTTTGCCACACGTCTCAAGGCAGCTTTGGTTTTGCTATGGCATCTCCTATTATTGAGCAGCGTTTATTTCCAGAAGAGAATCCTCCGCTTAGCAGAAGAGTTGTGGAGCGTATCACCCGAGGTCTTCTCACGGTCCAGGATGCTGAGATAGAGCAGAACCCATTGCCTATCAGCCAGCGTTACGAAGATGGTTTAAATGCGAATATGTGCTACGCGGTTGCCACGATGTTAGAGTATTTACAGGATACAAAGGTTGAATATTCTGTTGATTGGTCTCTTCGTTTACGAGCACCGCAAGATATAGCTCAATTCCAGCCTATTAGCCTGGGAAGTGCGAGTGCTACTTATCTCAATAGAGCTGGCGATCATTTAAAAGAGATGGCAGATGCGGGGGCAAAAGATCTAGGTGAACGAGAGATTCATGGCGAGATTGTAGCATTAAAATCAAATGACGAGGAGAACAGGTCTGTTATCATCACATCCCCCCATTTTACCCATGACATTGAGGCAACATTCTCGGAGGAAGATTATAAAGAGGCTTGTGACGCTCATCGTGATAAACGGCCAATCTCTGTAAGAGGGACATTAATCAGTAAAAAAGGGAAAAAAACCTGGCAACTCTTGAACGCACATGGCCTTATTGTAAGATAAGAATCAAAGTATTTTGTATTAGGATGGGCGCATATTTCGCTTTTACGCGCTTCTGCATTCTTGGACAAAGCAGATATAATGCACAAGAGTATCGAGTTGGACTTACCATAAGAGTGTACTATCTGCATCATCTATACGATAAGGCCGAAGTTCCTGGATATACGCAAGGAAGTTTATCATTGGATGGTAGTCAGGTTTTTGGTCGGAGACACGGAAGTCCTTGAATTCCGCCGTCAGCGTCGTAGCGAACGCGGGTGGAGCAGTACTCACATCAATGATACTCATAAAATCATCATCAACGCCTGCAAGTCTCAGGATCGCTAAGCGATGTTCTGCACTTCTTATTTTGCCTGCGAATCTGGTAAGCGCACGGGTAAGCGGGATCATCTCTCTGTCCGGCAGGAAGATGTCGGGATCCATAACCATTCGCTGCAAAAACTCCTTTGTATTTTTACACTTGTTGGTATATGATGAAATCGGAAATCATTATACTACGTATCCACCGTTTTGGGAAGACATAGAAACCTGGTTAAAATAGTTGATGTGTGGAGGTATTGTTTCAGCCCAATATATTTCAAATAAGAAGGGCATAATCCTGCTCTCCGACGCGGGTGGGGGCAAGCCCGACCCCTACTGGATTAATTTATGCAGTTCACGCCGCAACAGTTTCCCTGCGGAATTCCTGGGTAGCTCATCAACAATGTAGATTGCTCGGGGTAGTTTATAACGAGCCAGTCGCTGCCGGGCGTAATCTAATAATAGAGAAGTGGTGGTAGCGCTACCAGGGCGCAGACGGACGAAGGCAATAGGGATCTGTCCCCATTGAAGATCTTCCTGTCCACATACACCAGCTTCCTCAACATCGGGATGACCAAGAAGGATGCCTTCAATCTCAGCCGGATAGATATTTTCGCCACCAGAGACGATCAGGTCGTTGCGGCGGTCAAGGACATAGAGGTAGCCGTCTGCATCAAGATAACCTATGTCTCCAGTAGAGAGCCAGCCATCATGGAAAGCCTCTCGCGTAGCCTGGGGCCTATCCGCATAACCAGGTGTAATAGTGGGACCTTTGAGGCAAATTACGCCAGCTTCACCCGGAGGTGCAGGGCGATCGTCGTTTATGATGCGTAGCTGGATGGGCAGGAGCGGGCGACCAGCGGAACCGAGTTTGCGTAATGCATCGGTGGGCGATAATGTGACGGCCTGTGAGCAGGATTCGGTCAGGCCATAGGTCTGGACGACAGGAATATTGCGTGCGGCACAATCTTCTAGTAATGATCGTGGTGCGGGACCACCTCCTAACAGAACACAACGGAGCATAGTAGGATAACGGGTGTCACGTTGACCTTGATCGAGGTCGGCAAGCATACGTTGCAGCATAGTTGCAACAACTGAGATGATAGTTACTCGTTCCTCATTGATGACCTTGTTCACCGCTGTGGGATCAAATTTCTCCTGGAGGATTATGCTGATGCCATAGATAACGCTGCGCATCAGGATGGAGAGGCCACCGATATGGAAGAAAGGCATACAGGCGAGCCAGCAATCATCTGGTTGATGGCCGAGGTTGAGGGCAGAGCCAATGGCGTTCCACCATTGCATACCGTAGGTAATAAGCACGCCTTTAGGATTGCCCGTGGTGCCCGAGGTATACATGATGGCCTGGGTCGTGCTGAGGTCGATCAACGTTTGTAAGGAGACAGGGACTTCATCAATTCCTTGCAGGATGATATTGTTGCTGCCTGGTTCTACGATCAAGGTGGCAGATGATAGTGCTGGTATGGCGTGTTCTATTTCATTGGCACGAGTTGCATCCTGGCTATCGCTCAAGAGAAACGTTGCATGCACATCCTGGAGTTGCCAGCAGAGTTCGTCCAGCGTCAGGCGTGTGTTGAGTGGGACAAGGATAGCGCCAAGACGCGTTAATGCATGGACGCAGGTGACGTAGGGTGATCCGTTGGAAGCAAGGAGCGCAACGCGACTCCCGCTCTGTATACCGACCGCAGCAAGTTGCCGGGCGAGATGTGTAACCTGCTGTTCCAGTTCGGCGAAGGTCCATTGTACCTGTCCACATTTTATCGCCAGCCGCTGAGGGAAGTTCTCGGCACAGCGTGTTAACCAGTCTGGTAATAAAGTATCAGATGCCATAAGTTAATCTCTTCTATAAATCTGCCGGATGGGGGTGAACCCCATCCCTACGAGAAATCTGCCGGATGGGGGTAAACCCTATCCCTACGAGAAATCTGCCGGGTGA
>WNFX01007491.1_pt1 | contig 15019 bp, 13 predicted proteins | sample 5400111 | NCBI WGS metagenome assembly WNFX01 (sample SAMN13153363, study PRJNA577476) | soil metagenome | isolation source: 40 cm soil or saprolite under grassland replicate 1 | place: USA:California | collected 2016-06-15 | reverse complement strand
CATTGGGACCGGAACATCCCCAGGTGGCCCATGCACTCAACAATTTGGCAGCTCTCTATACCGCGCAGGGAAAATACGAGCAGGCGGAACTGTTATTTCAGCGTGCACTCACTCTTCGGGAACAGCACCTCGGTCAGCACCATCCTGAGCTAGCTCAAACGTTGCATGATCTGGCCATCTTCTATCAGAAGCAGGGCAACCTGAGCGAGGCGATTTCTCTCACCGAACGCGCCTTGGAGATCCGCTCCCGGTCCCTGGGAGAGGCTCATCCCAAAACGGTCGCCACCCGAGCGCTTTACACTCAGCTTGTATAAGAATAAGAGGTATCTCCAGGATAAGCAAATAGTAGGAAGTACCCACGAGTTGCGCAACGAGATGTAGCTTTCAAGCGAAGTGGCTCTGGACCACCCCTCGTCGCATTCATGGGAAAATATATCGGCGAAACTCTCCAAGGAGGCAGTGAAATGGGCAATGAACTTTCCCCGACTGATGAGTTGCAGACGCAGGTTGTGCACTTAGGTGCCCGGGACCGCAACATAGCCAGGGCAGCACAGACCGCTCTAGCGTCGAGAGGCGAGGCTGGAATTGCTGCTGCAATCTGGGGTCTGTCCCACCCGAACATGCGCGTGCGACGAGGATGCGCAGGCTTTCTGGATCATCATGGTACCGACGCATGTTTTGAGCCACTGCGGCAGGTGGCGCTCCACGATCCCGCTCCCTCCGTTCGTCGGATGGCTGTCCATTCTGCAAGTTGCCAGGAATGCAAATCATGTCCGCTGACGGGCGATCTCGTCGGCCTGCTCATTGAGGTAGCGCTTTCAGACACGAACAGGCGTGTCCGACTCAACGCTCTCTGGGGGCTGCACCAACCGCAGGATGCACGGGCGGTAGCAGCATTAGAGACCATCCTTCGCGATGCTGATCCACAACTGCAATTAGATGCCTATTATGCGCTTATCTCTCAGGACCCAACCTACCAGGGCGATGCTGTTGGCGTGCATGTGCAGGTAGCGCTCTCATCCGCCCACAAAAGTGTGCGACTGAAGGCGTTATTGGGGCTGCGGCGCCTCCCGCAGGACACCCGTGCCAGAGCGGCGCTAGAGCAGATCTTGCGTACCGAGACCGATCCACGCTTGCAAAGCTATGCCCATCATGCGCTCAAACGTCAGGACCCGAGCTACAAGGCAGCTTTCGATGCCAGGTCCCGCGAGCGGGGGATTGCCGCAGCCAGGACTAGGAATCAAATGGCAGCTAAAAAGAGGTCGAAACTACCGAGGAACCAAAGTGTCAATTGCGTTAGTAAGTTTGCCAGAACTACTTCCTATTAGCTTAATCCCTCACGTGTTGCTATCGGCGATCGCATCTTACTAAGCAGCCGGATTGCCAGAAGTGCGATCCAGCTCCAGCCGACAATAATCGCAATGCGTTGAAACAGGCCGGTTGGCGATCCTGGAAGGACACCACCCTCATCTAGGGCAGATACCGTAGTAGAAGCAATAAAGAATACTAGCACCAGGACACCCGTAACAACAGAGTAGAGTGCCCAGCCTTTCCAATTTGGATCACCCGCGAAACGCCGCGCCATCACAAAACTTGCAATTGGTAACGAACTGAAAGCAATGAGACCAGCGAGGCCATGGATGGTTCCATGGAGTGTTTGGGGACCGCTGCCATGCGTGCCCGGCGGATAGCCAAGACTCGGGTCGGTCACAAAGAGACCAGCCACAATCAGGGCCACGCTGAATATACCAAGCAGCAGTGGTCCCCAGACAGAACCCCTGCCCGTTTGAAGGACCTGCCTGAGCCCTACGGCAAAGACGAGTGTGAGTATTCCACACACGAGAAAGTTGGCGACCTGCATCCATCCCTGATCGCTTAGACTGAGACTGCTCACATAGTTATGCCACGCGCTGTAGCCGGGGCGAGTGGCACCCTCGATCAAAAATACCAGGATAAAGAGCAGCGGTCCAATTGCGCCACCCGCGATCAAGAATCTGGTCACCACGCTCTGTTCCATCTCGTGATTTTTCTCTGTCTGCATAATAGATTCCTCCTCTTTCGTCATTAGCTCTCATAAACACCAGTACCTGTCACAAGCATATACACATCGTCAGCTTTTATCACGCGTCTACGGTCTTGTTGATCAGAGGACTTTAGATGGGTATGCTCGCTGGAGAAAATCCCCTCTGCCCTCCATGTCATGTAGGGGCGACCCTCGCGGTCGCCCAGTCAATGCTGGAGAAAATCCCCTGTCCCCTCCATGTCATGTAGGGGCGGGGCTTGCCCCGCCCTGGTGGGGTGGCTTAAGTCCGCGCCTATTGGGCGACCCTCGCGGTCGCCCAGTTCACGCCGGAGAAGCTCCCCTGCCCCCTCCATGACATGTACGCAGTCGCCCAATTAGCACCAACCTCAGTTGCCTCCCCTGTTATCATCCTGTCCTCCTGCTTGTCATCCTTCGCTCACCCGGTGTCATCCTGAGCGCAGCGAAGGATCTCACGCGCTGGGCACCTAGATCCTTCGCGGAGTTTACCCTGAGCGAAGCGAAGGGCTCAGGATGACACGCAGGTGCGCTCCATTCTAGCCGTTTTCTGGCCGCCTCTTCTGGGACTGGGACTCCTGAACGAATATGTTGGAGTCAATGCCGCGAGGGTCACCCGGTTCATCTCTCATTCATCGATACTTCTTCGTGATCTTACAGCCCCACATTTTGATCACTTTGTGATATTGAAATGTTAATACTACTACAGGAAAAACCTTTAGACGAAACACCCACCAGAGGGAAAAATGGCAGCAACTACTAACATAGAACAGACAAGTGGACAACAAGCAGCAATCCCACTGCAGCGCCAATGGCCTCAGTTAGGAAGGGAGCTTTATACCCTGGAACGCGCCCTTGCTGCTAAATTAGTAGCATATGGACATTCTCTCAGTGAACTACAAAAAATTGAGAGGGCGGAAAGAGTCAGGAACCGCGTATTTGCGCAGCTTTATAACGATGACGAAAAATATACACCTGAAGAACGCTATCTCGCATTTTTAATAGTAAAGCATGGGAAAGCAGGAGAAATTGTCGGTAATCCCTACATTATAGATAGCTATGGCAAGAAACAAGAACTTCCTTATACAGGATTGGAAGGGTACTATGCAGGCTCTCTAAGAACTCCTGTATATCCCGGCATGATGCCAGAAGAAGTATTACTGGAAGAGGCACACATAGGTCGGGAATTGCTGAGAACCATCAAAAAACATGCTATTGAACAATACACCTGGGCAAGCTTTGCAAAAATGAAGAAAGGCCTTGAGAGCGGGGAACCAGACGTTGAGGACTTAAAAAATATTGAAATATTATGGGCAGAGGTAGTGAAGCGATTGCACGTACGCGTATACGACAATCATGAATTTGAAATGACCCTCTCCGAACAAATCGAGCAGCTAGAGAAGCTGATATGCACGACATCAGAACGCACTCAAGAGGAAAAAGCATATAAAGCTGTTTTACAAGCAGAACACGAGAGATTGAGGGCCGCTAGAAGTGCTATGAGTGAAGAGGAAAAGGAACATGAGAGGAACGAAAGAAAGGCCAGGGAAAGAATTCGTAGAGAGAGGTTACAAGCATATAATCACTTCCGTGAGTCCACATATGCCATGTTAAAAGAGGCAGGAAATAGCGAATACGGTTTTCAAATCCGTGATTCACAATGGACGGATGCAACGATCATAGAAACGATTCGCCTGCCAAAAACACAAGCGAGAAATGATTACACCTCAATTCGGATAACACTAACTCCAGAACAGTTAGAAGGTTATCTGTTTCTAGCCGAGTTAGGAGACATTGGAGGAAATCCTCTCGCCCGAAGCATTCTAAACGCTGAATAATACCGACTTCATCCGCTTATTTTGTCAAAGTTCATTATTGGTACCTCTCTGTGATGTTTTAGTCGCACATTTTGATCACTTCGTGATATTCATGTGTTTCAATAATACTGTGGAAAAGTGTTTAGCGGAGAGTTGGTTACGAGGCATACCTGCTTTTCATTCGACCTCAACCACTTTCTGGTTTTGAAAGCGGCAATAAATCACTAACAGGGAGGTGTTAGCTATGCATAAGACTTTTTATAGCGAACCCCATACTGGCACGGTTGGGCATGCCTCCAGATCATTCTCTCTTCTTGAGACAATGCACATTACGAGCGAGGAAATAGACGTGAAAGCCGAGAGTGAGAGTGGCATTTGGATATGGAAGGTCCACGAGGTCGCTCTACACGAGGCCAGCCAGGGGGAAGGACCATTGAAGTTTGATAGGAGAGAGCTTCTGCTCAAGCAGGTTTCGGATGAAGTCACACGTAAAGTACAGGAGAAGTTACACGCGGATCGTAGTAAAACATAGCCTGTTAATGGAGATTAACAAAATAACCCAGACACCCGTAGGTGCCGATTTATCGTGCACACCGCCGATTGATCGGCCTCAATACGCATCAACCTAAGAAAAGCCCATCGACATCCGTAGGGGCGAGAGTGGATGATGTGGGGTTGGGTGGGCCTTGAGGGTCGCCCGTGGACGGCGTACGGCCCATTCATCGATGAGCTGACGCCTTCAAGCGACCCACAGCGGGCGACCCTAAAGGACTCTGCTGGCGAATGACATTAACAGTCGAATCGGGCAAAATCAGGGCCTGTTTTGCATCTTTTAAGCGCCAAAACACTCCTGCTTTTGGTGTGCACGACCCCTGATTCTACTTCTTCTTTCATTCGCCAGCAGAATCTAAAGGCCCACACCCATAGAATCTAAAGGCCCACACCCATCCACCCAACAGCCCTCGCCCCTACAGAATCCTCGATTAGGGCTTAGATTGATGCCTATTACCGCCGATTTATCGGCCTCGGCGGATGTCCGCATTGAATAGTCTCGTCACAACCAGCCGTTTTCACGAGCATAGATAGCTGCTTACCTGCGATCGCGCAGACCCCGGCACCTCTTATTTGAACGGTTCGCCCCATCGTTCATGATAGGCAACCTCGCCCAGAGGCTTGCGTGTCTTCTGACCCTTTCCGACGGCCTCAGCCGGGTAGCCGAACGGAAGGATCGCGAGCACCGAGACCTCCTCAGGAATGCCCAATAGCGGGTTGACCCCCGGCAGGCTGTTGAAGCCAACCCAGTTTGAGCCGACACCTTGCGACCATGCTGCCAGAATCATGTCCTGGATAGCGCGACTGCCATCAGAGTCAGCTAAGGGGCCCCGATTCATAGCCACAACAATCGCCAGCGGTGCCTGCGGGATATAGGGCCCCGTACTTGCGAGCTGACCAAGCCGGCGCAAGGTCTCCTTGTCCCTTACGACGATAAAGTGCCAGGGTTGGCCATTCCCAGCACTGGCCGTCAGACGGCCCGCTTCGACAATTTGCCGGACGATGTCTTCAGGAATCGGTGTATCTTTAAATCGACGCACTGCAAGCACCGTACGAATCGCATCAGATGTTTCCATGAAAACCACTACCTTTCTTGATTCTTTATTGACCTGAAGTGAAGAAGTCGGGGGAGAATTTCCCAATTACCGGTCTGTAGTAAAGCGTATCCAAATAAGAACACAATGTCAATGTGTTTGTCTTGATATCTTCTCAGCGTGTTGAAGATGTACTCGTCAGCCGCTCAACCGATGGGAGACTGACATGGAGCGCTCCGGTCGTGGTGAATAACGATACGCTCATAGGGAGTTCACTGACCGCGCAATAGCAGTAGCGTACCTGCTACGGTCTCACCTCTCGCTTGCCCAGAGGCCCTTGCACAAAACAACTGCAAGGGCTTCCTGGGCAAGCGCAACCCTTGCGGGAATATTCAAGGCGACTGGTTGCTTCGACATTGGATATGTAACCTTTTGCGTACCTCGTGCGTGTATTGAGAAGGTCTAAGGGAGAAAAAGTTGAGGGAATCACATCCCTCCCTTTGTCCTCAAAATAGAAGACCCAACAAGACGGTTAGCCCAATCCTTGTCAAAGATTAACTCTTCTGAAGAGAGGAAGAAGACAGAAGTTTTTTCAATGGTAAAAGGAGCAGAAACATATATGACTACAACAACAAGTGAAAGTTCAATGATGATCGCCGTTTTTGCAGGCCGTGATCAAGCGAATCTGGCCATCGATAACCTTCGACATGCTGGATATAGCTACAACCAGATCAGGTTAGTGGAGCGCGGAACGAACAGTTTTTTAGAGGACCTCAAGAGTTTGTTTAAGGGCCAGACAACTGCTACTACCAACTCGGCTGATGACTGGATGAGGATAGGTGTGCCGGAGCAGGATGCACGCAACTATCAAAGTGAACTTGATGCAGGTCGCAGCATCGTACTTATCAAAGCTCTTGGTAATCCAGAGCAGGCTCTCAGCATTCTGCGTCAGAGCGGGGCATATGATATTGTTACTCGTCTGAGAAGTGCACCACCGACTATGGGAACCTACAATCCTAATGTTCAACAGGGAACCGACAACCCCAATGTGGCTCCAGGGACATATAATCCCAATGTTCCTCCGCCAACCTATGATACACAGCCACAGCCAGGTCCAGCCAATAGACAGGATCAACGAAACGCCTGACTGTTGCAAGCAAACGGTCATTTTTACAGAAAGGGAGTGCTAGAATCACTCCCTTTCTGTTCTTTCAACGTCGGACCTTGTAGAAAGAGAGTGAAGCGTCCCCAGGGGATGCTCCATTCTCTTTTACATCAGGGCGATTCATTGAGTCGCCCCTTTTTGTTTGACAGTACAACCAAACTCTCACCTTACCGCAAGTGTCTATGAATAACTTATCAGGCATTTGGAATTCCGTGACTGATGGCCAGATGTGGGGCAAAGTGTTTGCTTGCTCTGCACAAAGAGAACGCTCTTGAGAGCACCATCGTGCTTGACGTTGCAAGCTTCCAGGTAGTCAGCCCCAAGTAGACACCTGCCATTTCACATTGGGAGTGATGGTTAGGTGTTGTCGTTCTGGTCCACCGTGATGACGACATTTCCCTTTTTGTGTTCTTGGTCGACATATCTGTGAGCCTCGACGATCTGTTCCAACGGATAGCGTCTATCAATGACCGGTTTGATCTTTCCCCCTTCAACCAACTCCTTGAGGAGCATTAAATCACGAGGACCCATCTTTGGTGTCCCCTGATCCACTGACACGTATGTCCCGTTCGGGGTGAGCGCTTTCTTGCCATGTGCTTTTGAAGGCGGGGACACCCTCTTTCCAACGGCGACAAAGATGAAATCATAGAGCTCTCCTCTTTTCGTGAAGTCCTCTTGCGTGTAATCAATGACCCTATCGGCTCCCAGAGATTTCACCAATGCCACATTCGTGGTACTGCAAACCCCGGTCACTTCCGCCCCAAAGTGCCTGGCAAGCTGTACCGCAGCAGTCCCGACCGCTCCGGAAGCTCCATAGATCAGCACCTTTTGTCCGCTCCGGATATGGCCCTTTCTCAGAAAGTGCAAGGCCAAAAGGCCCCCATAAGGAATGGCGGCGGCTTCCTCAGAGGTCAGATTGGAGGGCATGAATGCCATCACACCGTCTTCTGGCAGGCATGTGTACTCGGCATAAGCACCAAATCGGAACTTGGTAAAGGCATACACCCGGTCACCCGTTTGAAATCGTTTCACATCCTTGCCTACTGTTTCTATTTCTCCTGCCAACACCAGGCCCAGTATAGGTTTTCTCGGTTTTGTCAGACCCAGGAGCAATCGCCCCAGAATCCAACGTCTGAGAGGAACTTTGAAACCCCGGATGATACAGTCACTTGAGGTGACTGCTGTCGCGAAGATTTTTATGCCTACCTCATTGTTCCTCGGAGTAGGTTTTTCCACCTCTTTGAGCTGAAGAACTTCCGGCGGTCCGTATTTTGTGCAGACAATGGCTTTCATTTCATGACCCTGTCCCTCGTGTAGCCGGTCATCTCCGTCTGTGCCACTTGCTCGATCTACCAGGAGCATAGCTCCTGAGAAAATGGGAATGAGCCTGTACTCCTTATGACTGAATCTTATCATCTTGGATAGTTTGGCTGCTACAGCCAAGTGGTAGATGGCATGCCAACCATCTTCAAGCCGTCCCAAATGTCAACCCCAGTTGCTTGAGCCACCTACGGTAAGCAATGGCCGTGCGATCAGAGCGTAAATGTAATTCTGCTTGCAAATCCAACGGCAAGAGTTCGGGGCGTTGTGATTCCACAATCGGAACATCCTGCCAGGTGATCATATCCTCAAACTGCCTCGTCTCTTCATCAGGAATATTCTCGTAGTCCTTTGCCACGTAGGTCCACGCAATCGAGATACGTTCTGCCACCGGCGTGACGGTAAAATACATGGCGAATTTTGGGCCCGCAGATTCCTTCACAAAATACGCAGTTAAGGGGCGCACAACTGAATAGGTATAAGTCACATTTGCGCCACGTCCTGAGCCATCGGGATCAGGTTGCCAGACAATAATATCCCTGGCGATCACACCGTCTGGTGAAATTTCAGCCTCGTAGTCATTCACCTCAGGATGGGCAGGATCGCCTAAATAGCCCTGGTGGACGAAAGGAAAATGCGTTACATCCAGGAAATTTTCGACCGCTCTCGGTCCACTGGCATTGAAATGGTATGGGCCACAATGAACTTTATGGAAAGTAGGATCGTCCCATTGCTGAAAAGTAGGTATATCTTTTACTGGATTGCCGAGTGTAACCCATATCCAATTGTACATTTCCTGTGCCTGGTAGACTTTAACTCGTGCTTTGACGGGAGGTACCTGGTCTGGATGAGCAGGAAAGCGGATGCATTGCCCTTCTTCGTTATACGTCCAACCATGATACGGACAAATGAGTGTCTCTTCTTCTACTTTGCCCAGGGAGAGCCTTGTACCTCTATGAAGGCAGAGATCGCGCCAGGCATGAATCTTGTCCCCAACACGCCAGAGCACAATATCTTCCTCGAGAAGCCGTACTGCCATGGGTTTACCTTCTTTGAGGTCGGGCGCATATGCCACTACATGCCAGTCATTGAGAAGAACAGGGTCATTAAGCATCAGCGTTCCTTTCGTCGGATGGGTACTACATTATGTTCGATTTTCCCTACTTACCTTTACAGGCCAACATCTTACCTCGTCCAACGACATTTTAACAGATTTAGAAAACTGGTGATTACCCATACGTCCCCAAGGCTACGTGAGTCAGGTCTGCTGGACGGATGCGCCCTAGAGATCCTTCGCGGAGTTTACCCTGAATGCAACGAATGTGTATGGGTTACCAACCTCGTGACCCTGGGTGGTTACCAACATCGTAGCCATCGCGAGGAATTGGTCCTTCCGTTGCACGTATCTTCACCGCCAGCTTGCTGGTCTACGATGTACGGAAACAGAAAGGGTCACGAGGTTGGTACTCCATACAGAATGGGCTCAGGATGACAGCCAGGGTGTTGTCATCCTGAGCGCAGCGAAGGATCTAACGCGGACGTATGGGTAATCACCAGTTAGGAAACAACTTCTCTTTTATCGCATGTAACAAACTAATCTGGACAACCGTAGGGGCCGATTCATGACTCTGTTGGGAAATGCGACTTTCGTAGGTATGTTCTCACTTTTCTTAGCACGAAAGGTCGTCGATATTCCACAACGAGAGGGAAAAATACCCCCATTTTTGCATTTCCCAACAGAGTCATTCATCGCGCCCACCGCCGATTCATCGGCCCTTAACTGCCCTCTTCGAAGTGTAGGAAGAAAACAAACCTCATGCATAAACTACCGCTCATTTTGAGCGGTAAGTGAGCGCTAAAATTATAAGAGAATATTTTCATATCGATAGAATGACCGGCAGGTAGAAATATGCCCAATCATCCAGGAGAAGGCGACCTGGTGAAACTCCCCGTATCTACGGAGGCCTGGATTGGGGCCTATATGCTTCCAAGTTGATTATGCGCCCGTAGGGGCGGGAGTGGTGCGGAGTGGAGTGGGGACGCTTGCGTCGCCCTGGTGTCTCACCTCTCCGCAGATCTTAACTGGAATCATTTAGATTGATACCCATTACCGCCGATAATGCAGTTTAAAAAGGTAACATACATCAAAGAGCCAGGATGAAGTTAAACATTGCCAGTTGCCCGCTCGTTGTATCCTGCACATGCATAAGTAGCTCCGGTGAAAAGATGCCGTCGCTGTTGTTGCGTGCTTCCCCTGGAAAGTAGAGTTGTGTGGTGAGCACAGGCTTACCAGGAGCCTGTACTTTCACGTGAATATGACGTGTACGACCAGGATACTCTCCAGGGACAATGGTATCCAGGGAATAACGTCCCTGATTGTCTGTATACTGGTGGCCGCGCAGCCTGAAACCAGTGTTGTCGTAATTCCCGTTGCTATCTGCTTGCCAGAAGTCCAGCAGAGCATGAACAATGGGTTGGCATGTTGTAGAAAGCACATATCCTGTGACGGTAAGAGGTGTGCCTGAGAGACCTGATTCTCGTAAAGAAGTACGCTCAGGTGAATTGGGTTTATAAAAAGGTCCTTCAGTCTGAGATGGGGTCGCAACACCATTACAAGTTGGAGCGTTTGTGAGTACCGGTGCTTGCGCTCCTGTTGTTGCCAGTGGCGATGCTGTCGTATTTACCGCTGGTCCAGTAGTGCTCACAGGGCTGGCGCAGGCTGCGATGAGAAAGACTACTGGCAGTATAAGAGATTTTTGCAGAAACGAACGCCGACTAACAGTTTTCTTGGAAAATATTTGTTGTTGTAGCATGATGATTCCTCAAACCTTTTTTGTCTATGAAGATCATATGTTAATCTGCATAAAACGTCCTTTCTGGCGAAGATGAAACACTTTCTTGGGCATCGGCTACGCGATCTGATGCCGTGCCGTTAGCCAGAGGAAGCTGAATAGTGACCGTGGTTCCCTGATCAGGAATGCTTATTAGGGTTAACGTGCCACCGTGTACCTCTGCGATACTCCGCGCGATAGAGAGTCCAAGGCCTGTGCCTCCCGCCTCACGGGAGCGGGACTTGTCTACCCGGTAGAAGCGTTCGCCCAGGTGCGGCAGATGCTCGGCAGCAATGCCAATCCCCGTATCGGACACTTCCAGAATAGCACGTTTATCTTTTACTGTTGTGCATACAGTGACACGACCGCCAGGTCGATTGTATTTGATAGCGTTGTCAAGCAGCACAAGTACCGTTTGTTCTAATAACGTCGGATCTCCAATCACCAATACAGGGTCAGTGGATTCTATCTGTATACTGATCCTCTCCTGGTCGGCCAGGGCCTGAACTCGTCGCGTCCCTGCGAGGGCCACATCAGTAAGGTTCACCACCTCATGCTCCCTGTGGGAGGAGTTATTATCCAGGCGGGCAAGGGTCAGCATGTTGGTCGCCAGAGTCGACATATGGTCCGTTTCAGTGACGATATCCTCCAGCAGTTCCGCATCTTCTGACGCCAGGTGCTCATGACTGCGCAACAGCACTTCAGCATCCGCACGCAGCAGGGTCAGCGGCGTGCGCAGTTCGTGGGCAGCATCACCAATGAATCGCTGCTGATTTGCCCATGCCAGTCGTGCTGGTTCCAGCGCACGATCTGCCAGGAACAAACCACCCAGTCCTGCACCGAGTAATGCCAATCCCCCAATGCTGAGTAACAGTATGAGGATCAAAGACAACGCGCTTTGCTGTGGCTGGATAGACTCGCCAACCAGCACTACACCCCAGTCTCCGCTTCCCGCTGCCTTTGGAACCACCTGTGCATAGCGGTAGATCGAGCCAAGTGTGCCTCCGCCTTCGACTATATCGGTAGCCGGTTGGCCCGTCTGTAAAGCCGACTTCACAAGGTTATTGTTGAGAAATGCAGATGGAAGCCCTGCAGTATTTTCGTCTGACGGCAGAGAGCCCTTCTCGTCATAGCAAACAACTATCTCTGACATTGTAAAAGGCTGACCAGAAGGCGGACCAAATTGACCTGGAGGGCCGAATGACCCGAGTAACGGACAGGCACCCCGATAAGGTGAGTCTCTGAGCCATTGCTGTACATGTGCATGAGCATGTCTGGCGGTGTCATCCTCAACGGGAGTGAGGAGGAAGTGCCTGGCCCCGAGGTAAAGTATCACGCTAAATAACACAAGTGCAGCACACAACACCAGGCTGTACCAGAGTGTTAAGCGAATGCGAAGCCCCTGAAACAGTGCCGCCTCTGGCCCCTGCGAAAGCCGACTCTTCCTGCGCCACAAAGGCCACCAGGCGAACCTGCTCCTGTCCATGTTGTTGCTCCTTCGTTGCTGTCCTCTTGCTTGAAATGCATCCTGCCAACGACACTGCGTGCTCAGGCGGAGTGCTTCGATGCTTCGATCTTGTAGCCCACACCGCGCACGGTCTTAATTAATGGATGCGAGAAACCCTGGTCGATCTTCTCACGTAAATAGTGAATGTAAATATCCACGACATTAGAAAGCGCCTCCATATCATAGCGCCACACGGCATCAACGATTTGCGTGCGTGTGAGCACCCTACCAGGATGGCGCATCAAATATTCCAGGAGGGCAAACTCTTTGGCCGTTAGCTCTATGATACGTCCATTACGGCTCACTTCATGCCTCACAAGGTCGAGTGTCAGATCACCCACACTGAGCCGCAGATTCTCGTCAAAACGTTGATCGCGGCGGCGAAGTAGGGCGTTAATACGCGCCAGTAGCTCCTCCATAGCAAAGGGTTTGGTGAGATAGTCATCGGCACCTACATTGAGACCCGTCACACGGTCCTCCACCGATCCGCGTGCCGTGAGCATGAGTACTGGCGACATTACGCGCTCTGCACGCATCTGGCGGCAGACCTCAAGGCCATCGATTCCAGGCAGCATCACATCGAGAATGATGACATCATAGGTATCACTCAGAGCAAGATCAAGGCCAGTATGCCCATCGTGCGCAAGATCGACGGTATGACGCTCTTCCAGCAGAACGCGACGCAGCAGAAACGCCAGGCGCTGCTCGTCCTCCACCACAAGGATGTGCACCAGTCCACTCCTTTCTCCCATCTCAGATGTTTGTTCATCACTGGCAAACTATTCTTAGGCAAGGTTCAAATGAACTTGACGGTTCCTCACCAAGAGAAAGGTTCAGCCCTGTCATGCTGAGCGCGTGAGCCGAAGCCCTGAGCGAAGCGAAGGGGAAGCATCTCGTTGCCGAGCGCGACAGACCCTTCGCTCAGGGTGACACTGGTTGACTGTTTAAACTGTCAAGGACTATTCTTCGACATTGAACCTTGCCTAAGTTTACAACACCGCCCAACAATTGAAAATCTCACGGCCTGAATAGCTCTCCATCCTTTTGGGGGAAATACCCTTCCCCGTCCCTTCCCGTAGGGGCGAGGGTGGACGACGTGAGGCCGGGTGGGCCTTTATGGTCGCCCGCCGTCTCCTAAAGAATGTAGACCCCTAATGAATAGTAGGTGCCGATTTATCGCGCACATCGCCGATTCATCGGCCCCGCTCCCCAGTTTAAAATTAAGCTGAAATATCAGCTATCTTCACATGTCATCCTCTGATATATATTGTTCCTGTTCTGCCATTCTAACTTTCCTCTGTCCATAAGAGGCAGAGGAATGATAAGTGCTTCTGTAGCCGATCCAGTTCTCCTCCTGATAGCTATAGTCATCAAGAGGCTTTCCGTTGCCTACTTGCCGATACGATGCTACCAGCCGCTCCCACATCTGCTCAAACGTGTCGGAATTGATCTCACCGGCAGCATACCGCCTGCGCAATATCTCTAATGCAGAAGGATTTGCTGGTTCCACACCAAACCAGGCTATTAACATAGGCCTTATTGCTGGCATGATCCACCTCAGCAATGCCAGGGCGAGTCCTATGAACAAGACTACCAAGAACAAGATGCTCAACACTGTTAGAAGCATCCCAGGCCACCAGAGAAACCCACCTCCCCAGGGATGCCCATATACCCAGGGATGTCCAAATCTGTGCATCATAAATATCCTTTCTTTCAGGAAACGCCGGACCTGGAGACGGGTTGCTGCCAGGGGCCACCAGATCCAAAATTGTTTCCTCCCTGCTGATCAAAGAAACCACCGTGAGGGCTGAGTCGCAGGCACTGATTGAGATGGATCTACTCGTCCCTCGTTGGCTGCAGTACCGACCTGGTGATAAGCTACAAGCCCGCTTAGTAAACCAAATACCACCAACGACGCGAAGACTTTCCTTTTCTTGTACGTCTGCACAAGCTCCAACGCTCTGGCCTTCGGCATCCGATCTTGAGGCTTTTGATCCTGAACTCTTTGCTGCCACGCCTGATACTGTAGAGCTGCAAGCTGCTGGCTACTGCGTACCATGTTAGATCCACCCTCGTAGAACTTATTCTCTTGTGGTATCCACGCAAGCGGTCTGTCATCTTCGTATGGATTCGTCTGCATCGAGTCTCCCTCTTACAATTACATGTATCGGCACCGTCATCCGTAACAAATGAATCGGTGAATAAATGTAGGTGCGCAATTTTGCTGATTAACAACAGACCGTAGGTGCCGATTTATCGTGCACACCGCCGATTTATCGGCCTTCGGTGACATTCGCGATATCCCTACTATTTTGTTAATCCACATTAGTGCGTCCCTACATTCTTTGTTATTACCCACTCCCTAATAAGCGATCAATGGGTTGTTACGCAATCATACAGTTGGTTTGCCCCACCTGGGCCAGGTACGTTCTGTGTATTGCTCGTGGAAGATTGCCATTGGCTCGCTGGTACAACCGTGCAGTGTTGTGTTACCCAGGAGGTGAGAGCGCTTTGCTGGCCACCACCGAAGCCACCCCGAACTCCAAACTCATCCCCAAATCGCTCTCTGAACTGCTCAGGGATGTCCTGCAAAAATTGCGCTGGGGGTTGTCCACTATCACGAAACGAACCAAGCAGAAAGAAACGTACTGTGCCTTGGGAGACGAGCGCCGCTAACTGATCGGTCGTCAAAATGGGATCACTCCCACCAAAGCCACCCAGGGCCATGACCGGCTTGTTTGTTGCGAGAATAATA
>WNFX01004676.1_pt1 | contig 15019 bp, 13 predicted proteins | sample 5400111 | NCBI WGS metagenome assembly WNFX01 (sample SAMN13153363, study PRJNA577476) | soil metagenome | isolation source: 40 cm soil or saprolite under grassland replicate 1 | place: USA:California | collected 2016-06-15 | reverse complement strand
CCTCGCCATCAACCCGGCCGCCCGATCGAAACGCCCCCGAGGCCATGCCGCCGAACCCAGCCAGGTCTGGAGCGCGGAGCAACTCGACGCCTTCCTCACCGCCGCCCGGTCACACCGGCTGTACGCCTTCTACCGCCTCGCCGCCTACACCGGCGCACGCCGCGGCGAACTGCTATACCTGCGATGGCATGCTGTGGACATCGACGCGGCCGAGATCACCTTCGGCGGCTCGACAGCCGTCGTACGCGGCCAGCGTGTCGAAGGCACCACCAAGGGCGGCCGTTCCCGCACCGTCAGCATCGACAGCGAAACCGTCGCCATCCTGCGCGAGCACCGTCGCCAGCAGGCAGAAGAACGCCTCGCCGCCGGGTCGGCCTGGAACGATAGTGGCGGCCTGGTCTTCACCAGCCGGTGGGGCGAACCGCTCTACCCCGACACCGTGACATCGCTCATGATCAAGCTGATCAGCGCACACAACAGGTCGGTCACTCCCCGGGCAGCCCCACTCCCACATGCCCGACTGCACGATCTGCGCCACCTGCACGCGACCACGCTGCTTCTCGCCGGAGTCCCCGTCCACGTCGTAGCCGCCCGCCTCGGCCACGCCGACCCCGCCGTAACCCTGCGCGTCTACTCCCACGTCCTGCGCGAACACGCAGCCGGTGTCGGGGACATCTTCGCCCAAGCCGTCAAAGCTTCTGTTAGCAAATCCGCCAGCCAGACCGGCAAAGATGATCAATAACGCCCGCCTGCTACAGGCCGAGGCTTCGGTAAATCTCGCGACGGTGCCCTACAGCGGCGATAGTGACGACGCGGGCGCTGTCGTCCACGGTGTAGATCACGCGGTAATCGCCGGAGCGGACGCGCAGGTACGGCCGATGGCCAGTCAGAGGCAAGAAACCCGGAGGCCGCGGATCAGTGGCCAGGCCGTCGATGGCCTGAGCGATCGCCTTCCGCGCGGACGGGTCGAGCTGCCGTAACGAGCGGCGGGCACGCGGCCGGACATCGATCGCGTAGGCGGCCACGTCAGGCAACCCTACAGATCAAGCTCTGCTTTGACCTGCTCCCAGGGGATCGACTCGCCAGGCTCGTCCATGGCCACGTCAGCCTCGGCGGCGTCCTCGGCGTCCTCGGCAGCGCGAAGAGCCTCGATCACTGATTCCGGAACGATGGCGGCCACGCGCTCACCGTGAACAGTGAGATGGGTGATGACACCACGACGAGCCAGCTCGACCGCCCGCTCGACGGCTGAGCTACCGACGGGGAGATCGCGTGCAGGCTCGCTCATACGGACAAGTGTAGAGACTGTCACTACACGCCGGCGAAATACAGCCGGCAGCTCAAGGGACCAAGGGGACCAAGTGGACGAACCGAACCCGCACCCGCCAGGCCATCAACCAGCAAGGCCGTCAAAGCTCCTGTTAGCAGATCCGTTAGCAGGCCAGATCGGTAAAGATGATCAATAAGAAGTTTCACCTGGTCAAACTGGTGGTCAGGGGCGGGATCGAACCGCCGACCTTCCGCTTTTCAGGCGGACGCTCATACCGACTGAGCTACCTGACCTTGCCAAGGCCCGCGGCCCTGGGCCAGAGCGGTCCTGACGGGATTTGAACCCGCGACCTCCACCTTGACAGGGTGGCGATTTGAACCCGTGCCGCCGCCTTGAAAGGGCGGTGTCCTAGGCCGCTAGACGATGGGGGCTCTGACGGCCACCGCCGCTTCGAACCCGCGGCGCCCGCCGTCGGGGACCGCCCCAGCATAGGGGACGAAGGCCACACCGGGCAAAGCGCTTGGCAACACGGCCGCCCGCCAGCGTTGGTGAGCCGCCACCGATGCCGACCCGCCGCAGGCCGGGATCACCGGGCTGGCCAGGTCGGCGTGGCGGCCGTCCTGGCCGTCCGCTGCACCCCCCACCGCACGATGACCCGTCACCCGCCCAGCAAGGCCGGGCGCCAGCGCACCTGCCGCCCTAGCTCTTTTTGGTCTTGTTCAGGTAGTTCTCGGCGATCGACTGCTTCTCGCCCTCCTCGGGCACAACGATCCAGGCGATCAGGTACACCAGCGCACCCACTCCGACGCTGAAGATCGTGAGTACCGCGAACACAAGGCGGACGATGTTGGCGTCGATGCCGAAGTAATCGCCGATCCCGGCGCAAACCCCGGCGATCATTCGGCCCTCACGGGGCCGGACCAGCTGCTTGCGATCACTCATTCCGTCCATACCTCCGATCATGCCCTGCCCGGGGCCGCACAGACAGCCGGACCCCCTCCGCATACGCTAAATAGTGGTCGGCCCGCACGGGCAATGACAGAGAGGACCCGACGATGCCGCCGAGTGCCACCTCCCAGCTAGCCAACCTTGACCTGCTCCGGATCGACGACCAGTTGACGTCCGATGAGCGCCTGGTCCGCGACACGGTGCGCAGCTACACGGCTGACCGTGTCATGCCTCACATCGCGGACTGGTTCGAGGCCGGCACGCTCCCCCGCGAACTGGTGCCCGAACTCGGCAAGCTCGGCCTGCTCGGCATGCACCTGACCGGCTACGGCTGCGCCGGCATGGGCCCGGTCGCGTACGGCGTCACCTGCCGGGAAATGGAGGCGGCCGACTCGGGGCTGCGCAGCCTGGTCTCCGTGCAGGGTTCGCTCTCCATGTACCCGATCTGGCGGTACGGCTCGGAGGCGCAGAAGGAGGAATGGCTGCCCCGGATGGCCGCTGGCGACGCGATCGGCTGCTTCGGCCTCACCGAACCGGATCACGGTTCTGATCCCGGAAGCATGAAAACCTACGCGAAGCCAAACGATAAAGGCTGGGTACTCTCCGGCACCAAGATGTGGATCACCAATGGGGCAATCGCCGACGTCGCCGTGGTGTGGGCCGGGACACCGGACGGAATCCGTGGCTTCCTTGTTCCGCGCGGGGCGCGCGGCTTCGCCACCCGGACCATTCACAAGAAGATGTCGCTGCGCGCCTCGGTCACGGCGGAACTGCACTTCGACGAGGTCAAGCTGCCCGCCGACGCGGTGCTGCCCGGCGTCACCGGGCTCAAGGGACCGCTGTCGTGCCTGAGCGAGGCCAGGTTCGGGATCGTGTGGGGGGTCACCGGGGCGGCCCGGGCCTGTCTGGAGGCGGCGGTCGATTACGCGCGCACGCGTGAACAGTTCGGCAAGCCGATCGGCGGCTTCCAGCTGACCCAGTCCAAGCTGGCCTGGATGCTGGCCGACCTCACCCGCGCCCAGCTGCTCGCGCTGCATCTCGGCCGCCTCAAGGAGGCCGGCAAGGTTGCGCCGGAGCAGGTCAGTCTGGCCAAGATGGCCAACGTCCGGACCGCGATCGAGATCGCCCGGCAGGCGCGGACCATCCTGGGCGCGAACGGGATCACGCTGGAGTACCCGGTGATCCGGCACGAGAACAACCTGGAGTCCGTGCTGACCTACGAGGGCACCGAGGAGATCCATGCGCTGACCGTCGGCCAGGCCCTCACCGGACTGTCCGCGTACCGCTGACCCGCCCGGCCAGCGAACACCGACCCCCCGGCCAACGAACCGCTGACCTGGCCCGCCGGCGGACACCGGCCCGCTCCGCCAGGCGCCACCCAAGCCGGTCCAGGCACGAACGCTCTCTCCCTGGCACCGGGTGGATCCGCTCCCCCGCCGCGGGACGCCGCCACCTGCGCGTCCGGAAACCGTTCACTGCGAAAAATTAGACGCGACGTGAGCGATGAGTTCGTGAAGACTGTGTGGTTGTGCTGCTGACGATCTCCACGACCCATGAACCCGCGACCGACCTGGGCTACCTGCTGCACAAGAACCCCGGCCGGGTTCAGTCGTTCTCCGAGTCGGTAGGCACGGCGCACGTCTTCTACCCGGAGGCCACGGAGCGGCGATGCACCGCCGCGCTGCTGCTGGAGGTCGACCCGGTCGCCCTGGTCCGCGGGCGCAAGGGCCCGTCGGGTGAGGGGTTCGCGCTGGGGCAGTACGTCAACGACCGGCCGTACGCGGCATCGAGCATGCTGGCGATGGCGCTGAAGGATGTGTTCCGGACGGCGCTGACCGGCCGGTGCGACGCGCGCCCGGAGCTGGCGCAGGCGTCCATCCCGCTCACGATCGGTGTGCCGTCGGTGCCGTGCCGCGGCGGGGCCGACCTGCTGCGCCGCCTGTTCGAGCCGCTCGGCTGGCAGGTCGAGGCATCGGCCGGACAGCTCGATCCGGCCGTCCCCGAGTGGGGCGAGTCGCGCTACCTCGACGTCCGGCTGACCGGAGACGTCCGGCTCGCGGATGCGCTCAACCACCTGTACGTGCTGCTGCCCGTGCTGGACGACGCGAAGCACTACTGGGTCAGCGACGACGAGGTCGACAAGCTGATCCGCGCGGGCGGCGGCTGGCTCTCGGCCCATCCGGAGAAGGAGCTCATTACCCGCCGGTACCTGTCCCACCGGCGGGAGCTGGCCGCCTCCGCGCTGGCCCGGCTGGCCGAGGTCGACGACACCGAGGCCGAGCAGCTCGACAACGCGGTCGAGGGCGCGGTCGTCCTGGACCGCCCGGACCGGCCCGTTCCCCTGGCCGAGCAGCGGCGCGGCGCGGTCCTCGCCGCGCTGCGCGCGGCGGGCGCACGGACCGTGGGTGACCTCGGCTGCGGCGATGGCCTGCTGACCCGGGATCTGCTCGCCGAACGCGGCATCGAGCTGGTCGTCGCCGTCGACGTCTCGGCGCGGGCGCTGGAGCTCGCCGGGCGCAGGCTCCGCCTGGAGCGGATGACCGAGCAGCAGCGCGGCCGGATCCGGATCTTCCAGTCGGCGCTGACCTACCGCGACGAGCGGCTGGCGGGCCTGGACGCCGCGGTGCTGATGGAGGTGATCGAGCACGTCGACCCGCCGCGCCTGGAGGCGCTGGAACGGGCCGTCTTCGGCCACGCAACGCCCGGGACGGTGATCGTGACGACCCCGAACGTGGAGCACAACGTGCGGTTCGATGCCCTGCCGACCGGGACGATGCGCCACCGCGATCACCGCTTCGAGTGGACCCGCGGCGAGTTCCGGGCCTGGGCGGACGGGGTCGCCGCCGCCCACGGCTACACGGCCCGCTACCTGCCGGTCGGAGCGGACGACCCAGAGGTCGGCCCGCCGACGCAGATGGCGGTCTTCAGCCAGAGGCACGGGGCCTCTGGGGCGCCGGCATGACCCGCGAGCTCACGGTCCCGGAGCTGAGCCTGGTGGTGCTGATCGGCGTGAGCGGCTCAGGCAAGTCCACCTTCGGGCGCACGCATTTCCGCCCCACCGAGGTGATCTCGTCGGACTTCTGCCGCGGCCTGGTGGCCGACGACGAGAACGACCAGTCCGCCACGCCGCAGGCGTTCGAGCTGCTGCATTACATCGCCGGCCAGCGGCTGAAGGCCGGCCGGCTGACCGTCGTGGACGCCACGAACGTCCAGCCGGACGCGCGCAGGCAGCTGGTCGCCATCGCCCGGGAACACGACGTGCTGCCGGTGGCGATCGTCCTCGACGTCCCGGAAAAGGTGTGCGTCGCGCGTAACGCGGCCCGCCCCGATCGCGACTTCGGCGCCCATGTGATCCGCCGGCAGCGCGACCAGCTCCGCCGCGGGCTGAAGGGCCTGCAGCGTGAGGGCTTCCGCACGGTCCACACGCTGCGTGGTGAGGACGAGGCCGCCGACGTGAGCATTGCCCGCACGCGGCTGTTCAACGACCTGCGGCACGAGCCCGGGCCGTTCGATGTCATCGGCGACGTCCACGGCTGCCGGGCAGAACTCGAGGCGCTGCTGGCCGAGCTCGGCTACGCGATCGGCCGGGACCACGAGGGACGCGCCGACGGTGCCCATCACCACGGCCGCCGGGCGATCTTCGTCGGCGATCTCGTCGACCGCGGCCCGGACACCCCCGGCGTCCTGCGGCTGGTCATGGGCATGGTCGCCGCCGGTGACGCGTTCTGCGTGCCGGGCAACCACGAGAACAAGCTGCTGCGGGCGCTCCGCGGCCGCAACGTGCAGGTCACCCACGGCCTGGCCGAATCGCTGGCCCAGCTGGCCGCCGAGACCGGCCAGTTCCGCGCCGCCGCGGAGCGGTTCATGGACGGCCTGATCAGCCACTACGTCCTGGATGGCGGCCGGCTGGTGGTCTCGCATGCCGGGCTGACCGAGCGTTACCAGGGCCGCGCGTCCGGGCGGGTGCGCGAGTTCTGCCTCTATGGGCAGACCACGGGAGAAACCGATGAGTATGGGCTGCCGGTGCGCTACCCGTGGGCGCAGGAGTACCGCGGTGAGGCGATGGTGCTCTACGGCCACACCCCCATACCGGCGCCGGAATGGATCAACAACACGCTCTGCCTCGACACCGGGTGCGTTTTCGGCGGCCGCCTCACCGCGCTGCGCTACCCCGAACGGGAGCTCGTCTCGGTCCCGGCGGCCAAGGTCTACTACCAGCCGGCCAAGCCGTTCCCGGTCAACCCCGACCACGTCGTGCCGGACATCGCGGGCCGCCGCGACCCGGAGGTCCTCGACATCACCGACGTGACCGGCACGCGCATCGTTGAGACGCAATACCACCCGCGCATCGGGGTGCGGGAGGAGAACGCGGCCGCCGCGCTGGAGCTGATGAGCCGGTTCGCGATCGACCCGCGCTGGCTGCTCTACCTGCCTCCGACGATGAGCCCGGTCGCCACCTCGACCCGGCCGGACCTGCTCGAACATCCGGAGCAGGCCTTCGACGCCTTCCGGGCCGACGGCGTCGACCATGTGGTCTGCGAGGAGAAGCACATGGGCTCGCGCGCGGTGGCCCTGGTGTGCAACTCGCTGGAGGCGGCGCGGGCCAGGTTCGGCGCGCCCGGTGACCAGCTGGGCGCGGTGTGGACGCGGACGGGGCGCCCGTTCTTCTCCGGCGAGCTCACGGCTCGGTTCGTGGACCGGCTGCGTGCCGCCGCGGAGGCGGTCGGCCTGTTCGATGAGCTCGGGACGCCCTGGCTGCTGCTGGATGCCGAGTTGCTGCCCTGGAGCGCCAAGGCCGGGCAGTTGCTCCGGGACCAGTACGCGGCCGTCGGCGCGGCCGCGCGCGCGTCGCTGCCGGTGGCCGTCAGCGTGCTCGGCCAGGCCGCCGCGGCCGGTCTCGACGTCGGCGATCTCCTCGAGCGCACCCGCACCAGAGAGCTGAACGCCACCGCCTTCACCGATGCCTACCGGCGTTACTGCTGGCCGACCGATGGGCTGACCGGGGTGCGTGTCGCGCCATTCCAGCTGCTGGCGGCGGAGGGGGCCGTCTATCACGAACGGCCTCATGCCTGGCATCTCGACCTGGCTGACCGGCTTGCCGCCGCCGACGCCGAGTTCGTGGCACCGACCCGCCGGGTGTTCGCGGACACCACCGACCCGGGCTCGGTCAGCTCGGCGACCGGCTGGTGGTCGGAAATGACGGCGGCGGGCGGGGAGGGCATGGTGGTCAAGCCTGCCGCGAACCTGACCCGCGGGCGCAAGGGACTTGTCCAGCCGGGGCTGAAGGTGCGCGGGCGGGAGTACCTGCGGATCATCTATGGCCCGGACTACACCGAGCCGGCGAACCTGGAACGGCTGCGCTCACGTGGCCTCGGGCACAAGCGCTCGCTGGCCCAGCGTGAATACGCGCTCGGGCTCGAGGCGCTCGACCGGTCCGCGCGCGGCGAGCCGCTGTGGCGGGTGCACCAGTGCGTTTTCGCCGTCCTCGCCCTCGAGTCCGAGCCGGTGGACCCGCGGCTGTGACCGTGCCGTACGCACATCCCGGCACAACTAGGTACGCTTTGCAGCCGTGGCGCTCGCTCGCGGGGCGCTGTCGGCGCCGCCCGGGCCGGCGCCGAGGGGCGTTAGCTCAATGGTAGAGCAGCGGACTTTTAATCCGTGGGTTCAGGGTTCGAGCCCCTGGCGCCCCACCTGCGAAAGTACTCTTATTCGATCCCGTCCATGGGACGAAACGTGGGACGAGTCGCCGTTGCTGACCTAGCATGACCGCATGGCGCGCGGACCGAGTGGTCACTTAGAGCAACTGCCGAGCGGCGGGTTCCGCGTTGACGTTTATGCGGGAACCGACCCGCTGACAGGCCGCAGGCTGCGATACCGGCGGACGGTGAAGACCGAACAGCAGGCGCGGATCGTCTTGGGCAAACTGCTGGAGCAGGCGGCCGCTGGGGCGCCTCCGGATTCCGGCGTCACGGTGGCGGAGTTGCTGGCCCGCTACATGGAGGTCGCCGAGCTCGAACCCTCTACCCGGGAGACCTACGACGGCTATATCCGCCGCACGATCCTGCCGGCGCTGGGCTCAATGCCACTGCGCAAGCTCCGCGGGCCTGTACTGGACACGTTCTACGCGCGGCTGTGCCGCTGCGCCGACCTGACCTGCACCGGCCGACCGTTCACGGAGCACCGGAAATCCCCGGCCATTTCTATCGACCCTGATGACGGCCGACCGGCCTGGCACCAGGCCGCGGACGCTCTCCGTTCCGCGATCGCCGCAGGCCTGCTGTCAGCTGGAGATCAGCTTCCCTCGGTTCGAGAACTTGCTGCCCGGGAGGGGGTCCGGGCAGCGGCGCTGCAGCACGCGCTGGCCGTGCTGGCCGACGAGGGCCTCATCACCGTCCGGCAGGGCCGGCGAGCCGTCGTTTCCGGCCAGCCACCCAGGACGATCTCGCAACGCAAGCGGCGAGGCGAAACAGGTCACGATTGCGAGCGTGCCGGGTGCCTGCCTCACCAGTGCCGGCCAATGTCGGCTCGCACAATCCGCCAGATCCACTCGATCCTCGCCGGCGCGTTCACGGCGGCGGTGCGCTGGGAGTGGATCGACCGGAGCCCAATCGGCTCCGCCAGGCTGCCCAAGGCCCGGCCCCGGTCTCCGGCCTCCCCCACCCCGACTGCTGTCGCCGCAGTGATCGCCGCGGCTCGCGAGGCCCAGCTGGATCTGCTCGCCGTGTACCTCTGGCTGGCCGCTGTGACGGGGGCCCGTCGCGGCGAACTGTGCGGGCTGCAATGGGCTGACATCGACCTGGATGCGGGCGTGATCCACATCGCGCACAGTTATCAGGCGCGGGGCGGGCAGAAACTGCGCAAGGACACCAAGACCCATCAGGACCGGCACCTGGCCATAGACGAGGTCACGGCCACCATGCTCGCTGAACGCCGGCAGCGCGCTCAGGAGATGCTGGCCAGCGTGACAGTAGAGCTGCCGGTGGCCGCCTACGTGTTCACCGATGACCCGCTTGGTCGCGCGCCGTGGAATCCGGACTGGGTGACACACAAGGTCGCGGAGGTCGCCGGGCGCGCCGACGTCAGCCTCAACGTCAAGGCGCTGCGGCATTACACCGCCAGCCAATTGCTGGCCGGAGGTATCGACCTCCGGAACACCGCCGCCCGCCTCGGGCACGGTGGCGGTGGCGCGACCACCCTGCGCCACTACGCTGACCCGGTCTCCGAAGTGGATCGCCGCGCCGCTGCCTACCTTGCTCAGCTCACCGCACCTATGGCGAGTGGGGGAACTGCGCCACAGCCAAGCCCGAAAGGGAGCCCTGAGCGCGCGGACAACCAGCAGCCCCTGCTGATCGCCGCTTCTTGGCTCGTGAACGCACACCGGCACAGCCGTGGGCTTGTCTGCTTACGCCAGAATCTTCGCTGATCAAGCGCATTCGCCAGGGCGGCAGATAGATCAGGATCACTGTCCGCCTAAGCCACAAGCGGCGGGGCGCAGGTTCGGGCCAAGGCCTCATCGCCGATCAGGTCTCGCGTCTCGTCTACAAGCCGACGCCAGAAGGTGCCGACAGGCGTTCGGCGAATCGAGCCCTAGACCTACGCATTACGAGAAGCCCGCGACACCGCTCAGGGCGCGCTACCTGCACAGATAGCCGCACTTGCGTCCCGGAATGCTCTGAATGAACAGTGCGCTCCGAATTCCGGGCCACGGCCCGGCCAGTCTTCCGATAACAGAGTGTTACCATCAGTGGTTCCGGCCTGGCCTACAAAGGCCATCGGCGTGACAGAATCGCCTGCCAGAGCGTCAGGCGCCGACCCGTATTGCCTCGGCCACGATGGCGACGATCGTGGCGACCGCCTCTTCCGCGTCGGGCACCTCCGCCGCCACAGTGACATGCTGGCCGCTGGTCGCGCCCAGGCCCATGACAGCGAGCACGCTCTTGGCGTCGGCGCTGCTGGCGCCCACAGTGAGCGACACCGCCGAGGAGAAGTTCGCCGCCGCCACGGCCAGCGCGCCGGCCGGGCGGGCATGGCGCGCCTCCTCTGCCGCAGCGAGAACGGCCTTGATGTCCCTGCCCACGGCGGCGGTCACCGTCGCGGCGACCACGCCTTCGACGAACGGCGCATCGGCAAGCTCGACTGGGTGGGCAGATCGCCGGCTTCGCCGAGCAGCGCCCGGACGGTGAGGACGGCACTCCCAGGTCGGGCAGGATCACGACGCCAGCCCCGCCATCGGCGAGCTTCACCGCCCGCTGCACTTTTGCCGCGCCTTCCTGACCGTCATGGCCGCCACCAGCCCGGCCGTCGACGGACCAGGCGAGGACGGCAGCGACGAGCTGATCCCATTGACCCGCAACGAAATCCGCCGACTCTTCACCAGCGTGCTCACCCGAACATTCCGCGCCCCCCACGACATCGCCCACTGGTCACGATGGCGCCGTCGACACCAGGCCCAAGCCAAGGAATGCCACTACCGACGCCAGGCAGCCCTCACATGATCACGAAGTCGGATTGGAGTACTAAGTGACCTGGACGGCGGTGGCACACGAGGTGCGCGCCGTCATCACGAATGCTCGTGTTCCTCCGGGCCACGCGACCGCGTGGTCGGGGCGGCGGCATGGAATCATCGGACTTCACGGGGTATCCTGATTCGGTTGCCGTTCAAACGGGAAAGGCATGGTGATCGGCACGTGCCGCGATTGCTGCCCGTCCTCATTGCGCAGGTTCCGTCGCGAGATCCGTCTGATGCCGTCACGGGGTTGCGGACGGAATTGCTGGAACTGTTGGATGACTTCCCGGCGACACGCATGGTGGTGTATCCCGAGTACCACACGTGCCGGGTCAGCGGCGGTCCGGCGGAACGGGAGCGGCAGTACCGCGCCTGCGCGGAACCGCTGAGCGGGCCTCGCCTGACCGCTCTGCGCGCGGTCGCCCGGGAGGCCGGGGTCTGGCTGGTGCCAGGCACCGTCATCGAGCGTGGCCCGGCCGACGAGCTCTTCAACACCGCGGTGGCGATAGGTCCGGACGGCGAGGTCGCGGCCACGTATCGAAAGATCTTTCCATGGCGTCCGTTCGAGCCATTCACCCCGGGACGGCAGTTCGTGGTCTTTGACGTACCCGGGCTGGGACGGTTCGGCCTGTGCATCTGCTACGACCTGTGGTTCCCCGAGGTGATCCGGCAGCTGGCCTGGCTGGGCGCCGAGGTGGTGCTGTGCCCCACCCAGACCAGCACCCGCGACCGGGAACAAGAGCTGGTTCTGGCCCGCGCAGCAGCGATCCAGAATCAGGTGTACGTGGTCAGCGCGAATGCCGCAGACCCCGCGGGCACGGGGCGCAGCATCGTCGCCGACCCGGAAGGCCTCGTGCGTCTGCAGGCGCCCAGCGAGGTGCCGAGCCTTCTCACCGACGTGATCGACCTTGACGCGGTCACCCGGGTGCGGGAGTTCGGCACCTGCGGGCTCAACCGGATGTGGTCGCAGTTCACCAGCGACGATTTGCCGATCCCGCTCCCCCTGTACGAAGGGTCCATTGCCCCTGGCCGGTGGGATATCCAGGTACGTCAGGAGAACGCTCCATGACCAGCACCCCACAGCGGCTCGAGCGCACGATCACCCTATGGCCGCTCGTCCTGTTCGGCATTGCCTACATCACTCCTTTCATTGTCCTGACCACATTCGGGGTGTTCTCCGAAGCGAGCAACGGGACCCTTGCCAGCGCATATGCGATCGCCACGGTCGCAATGATCTTCACGGCGTTCAGTTACGGGAAGATGGCCCGGCTGTACCCGATGGCCGGCTCCGCCTACACCTACGCCCGGAAGGCGATCGACTCGCGCGTCGGGTTCATGGTCGGCTGGGCAGTGCTGCTGGACTACTTCTTCCTGCCGATGGTCGTGTGGCTCATCGGAACCGCCTACCTCACCGACCAGTTCCCCGGTGTGCCGGGCTGGATCTTCCTGCTGTCCTTCATCGTTCTGACCACGGTGCTCAACATCATCGGGATCAAGCTCGCGACGCGCGTGAACATCGCGCTGATAGCGTTCCAGATGCTCGTCCTGGTCTTCTTTGTGTTTTTCTCGCTCCGGCACGTCATCGATGACTCCGGGATCGCGGGCGTTGTCGATCCGGCACCTTTCTGGAACTCCACGTCGACGCTGTCCGCGGTATCCGCCGGTGCCGCCCTGACGGCCTACAGTTTCATTGGCTTCGATGCGGTGAGTACTTTCGCCGAGGAGACGGTGGACGCGCGTCGGACCGTGCCTCGGGCGATCGTCCTTACCGCTGCGATCGCGGGCGTGGTCTTCATCATTGTCGCGTATGTTGTGCAACTCGTGCATCCGGGTGGCGTCTTCCAGGATTCTGCGAGTGCGCCGCTGAACATCGCGAAGACCATCGGCGGTGATCTGTTCGGAGCAGTTTTCCTGACGACGGTCATCGTCGCCCAGTTCACCGCCGGGATTCCCATCCAGGCTGCCGGGGCGCGACTCATGTACGCGATGGGTCGGGACAACGTCTTGCCACGTCGAGCGTTCGCCTACATCTCTCCACGATTCCACACCCCGATGGTCAACCTGTTGCTCACCGGCGCGGTCGGCCTGCTCGCCCTCAAGCTGAGCGTGAGCACGTCGACGTCATTCATCAACTTCGGTGCGTTCACCGCGTTCGCATTCGTCAACATCTCAGTGATCGCCCAGTATCTGCGAGATCGGGACCGGGTGGCCCGGAGCCCGCTCTCATGGGTCCTGCAGCCACTGATCGGCCTCGCCGTGATCATCTGGCTACTCACCCACCTGGACTACAGGGCGCTTACCCTCGGTGTGGTCTGGGTGACGGTGGGATTCGTGTGGCTGCTGTACCTGACCAAGGGCTTGCGGAACCCCGCCCCGGAGATGGTCTTCAGTGAGTCCGACGAAGCGGTCGTGACCTCTTAGCTTGTGATTTAGCCTCTGGCTTTGATCGCGTTGAGGTGGGCTGGGCCGTGTGGCCTGGGGGTGTGCCGGGCTGGGGGTCTTGCTGTCTTACGATCGGTTCTTGTGCAGCCCGATGAGCGTCTTGATCGTGTGCGTGTGTTGCGGGAGCGGGGGCAGACCCCTAAGCAGATTGCCCGTGTCCTGGGGATCGGGTCGGCTGAGGCGGGTCGCCTGGTCCGCGCTGCGGCCATCCTGGCCCAGGCTGAAGCACCCGAGCCTGCTCTGGCCGGCTGCTGGATCAGCCCGGCCTGGAGTGCTGGCCTGACCGTTGGTGATCATCCTGGCTGGCCGCTGCATGAGGATCCGGCGGCGGGGGCCGAAGGCCTGGTCGCGGTGCTGGTCGCTCGCAAGCACAGGCACGGCAAGGTCTCGGTCTGCGGCTATCTCGTCGACGTTTACTGTCTGGGGGTGAAAAACGCTCTCGGCCCGGAAATCATGGACGATCTTGGTTTGCGGGGGTTCGTCGGCAACTTTTTCTCTGGATACCACGGCGATCCGCTTGAGGCGCCTATCGAGCTGGCCCGCGAGGTGGTGTTCGGTTCCGTTGCGTACGCGCGTGAGCTGGGCTTTGAGCCGCATCCTGATTTCGCTGCCGCCGAGGGGCATCTCGGGTCGTGGACGGGCCCGGGCAGCATCACTTTCGGTAAGGATGGCAAGCCGTTCTATATCTCTGGGCCCTATGACGATCCGCGCCCGGTCATCCGCACGCTGGAGCGCACTGTCGGCCGGGGGAACTTCGAATTCCTGGCAGTTGCTGGTTAGGGCCGGCCAGCGCTGGGGCGTGGTGAACCGGGTGTTAGCGACCTCGTTATATGAAGATCCATCGGCCGGACTACATGAAGACGCCTCGGCAAGGCTCCGTGAGCATCCCGCTCTCCTCTGCTGCTTGATCTTGCGTTGGCCGTCGCCGCCGTCCAGTGTGGACGGCCACCAGCATCCCGCTGGCGGCCACGAGGAGGGCACCGTGGCCATCACAGAGAGCGACCGAATTTTCGGGACACTGCTCTGCGGCTCAGCTGCCTGCCGACTCGGTGCGGCTGACCGAAGGGGCTGTCCGTGTCGGTTAGCACACGCAGATCGTCTGCTTCTGAGTGCCTGGCTCTGCCGTCGCGTCGTGATTCGTTGGCCTGGTAACGACATGTGCTTGCCAGGCCGCTAGGTGGTTGCCCCGCCGCGTGCGCTGGAGCCGCGGGTCAGCCCGGTTCCCTGGTGGCCTGGATGATCTCGGTGACGACGATCTGGGTGATGCGGTCGGTGTCCTGCCGGCTGGTGTCGCTTTGGTTGCGGAGTTCGGCGCGCACGATGGCCGCAGCGCCAGCGTCAGAATCGACAAGGTCGAGGCGCAGAACCGGGCGGTGCTGGAGGTGGCGGTCAAGTCGTTCGGAGCCGACGAGCTGCGCAAGCGGCTGGGCGACGAGCGGGCGCTGGCCGTGCTGGAGGCCGCGGGCCACCCGGGCACCGGCCAGATCAGGGCCAGATGGCAGGCGGAGCACGAGCAGCGGGAGCGGGCCGTCGCCCAGCAGAGCGTCACGGTGCCAGCAACGAGGAGCTGCGCCAGATCATGGGCCAGGTCCAGGCGGAGTACGCCGGGCGGGCCAGGGCCGGGGCCGCCGCTGCTGGCCGCCGCGACAACTTCCTCTGGGTGGATCAGTCGGGCCGCGAGGTGTGGGGGAACACCGTGCCCCAGGCCCTGGGCGTCCGCGTCGATCACCGCGGCCAGCCCCGGCAGCGCACCGTGACCCATGCGTCGGTGCCCGAGCTGGCATCGGAGCCGGTCACGCCGCCTGATATGGACGTGCGCCCGGTGGTCCTGGTCTGCGACGGCACCGGGCCTG